>Ga0066602_10001635_pt1 | contig 14694 bp, 12 predicted proteins | sample Higcelweek5metaG_FD_59481 | JGI IMG/M metagenome (GOLD analysis project Ga0066602, IMG submission 59481) | Freshwater pond sediment microbial communities from the University of Edinburgh, under environmental carbon perturbations - High... | ecosystem: Environmental > Aquatic > Freshwater > Pond...
TGCCCAGAGAAACTTGAATCAAAGGTGTACCTGTTACATTGACAGCTTTATTGAAATTAACAATAAAATCAAGGTTCTGACCGGCATAATAGGAGTTGTCTGAAGGTACGGAAACAGAGTTTACAATTGGAGGAAGAGTGTACTTTTTTACCCGTATCTGGTTTACAGTTCCATTCATTTCGTACCATGCAATACATAGATCTCCATTGAAAAATGCCGGAAACGGGGACTTTGCATGTTTAGTGTTATCATAATTAAGCTGACTTGCAGGTAAACCGCCATCAATAAATGAAAAGGCAGAACCATTAAATTGTTTTGCCCGGATTTGCGGAAAATAATTCGGATACTGATCCTCTTCATCCCAGGTTATATATGCTGTATTATTAAATACTGTCATTACCGGTGAATATGCATAGAGATCAGACTGACGGTTTAAATAACCTCCATCTGCAAATGTCCAGCTGATACCGTTAAATTTCATTAAATGAGTTTGCACTTTGTCAGCAGTTGCATCCGTCTCATCCCACGCTGCATACAAGGTATCTCTGAGAGATCCAAGCCACGGTAAACTTGCGTTATTTGAACTTGACACATTAAGACCACTTTCTCCATGTCCGTCAATAAAGGTCCAGCTGCTCACATTGTCAAATCTGGTGACTCGTATTTGATTAAATCCGGCAGAAAGCTCTGTCCATGCACAGTACAGCTGATTGCTGCAGACTGTCAGATATGGCGTATAGGCATGTTTAGCCGGATCATGGTTTATTCCGATTTCATTACCGCCATCAACAAAATTCCAGGTTGTACCGCTGACATATTTTCTCACATGTATATAACTTACTGTGCTTATAATGTTTTCCCATGCAACATATAATTCGTTATTGTAAACAACCATTGACGGATTAAATGAAGGAGTGGCAGCCCGGTTCAGACCCTGATCTGTATTGCCATCAACTTGAGTCCATGTGGTTCCGCCATCATATCTGCGAACACGAATTGCATTATATGAGCTGTTTGTTTCGTCAAATGAAGCATACAGATTACCGTTAAAGACCACCAGTGCCGGATGTGCGGCATTTTTTGTGGGATCTTTATTCAGGCCGCCGGCTGCAGTGACAGAACTCCAGGATGTTCCATTATATTTCTTTACACGGATCAGTGTTGCTGTTCCATTGTTCTCAGTCCATGCTGCATAGAGCTCATTATTAAATACCGCCATAACCGGATCAATAGCGTTATTGTCTGTATTGTCATTAATCCCGGCCGCTGAACCGCCGTCAATAAAACTCCATGACGCAGCAGCAAGAACCGGACTGTGGAGCATCCCGGACAGCAGCAGTAAACCGCTGAACAGCATTGGAAATATCTTATACTGTTTATTCATACTGATCCCCTCCCAATTCTACATAATTGTCAAACTGTATCGGGTGAAATACCTGGAAAAACCATATGTTTTAAACCCGGGTATCTGCATAAATAATAAAGTCATATCTCCGGAAATAATCATCCGGAGATATGAAATGTATTTCCATTAACTTGGTCTTGACACAACAACGGTATAGGTCTGGCTGCTGCTGTTGTCTGCAGCAGTTACCAGAATCGTAATCGTATTTTGACCCACATTCAAACTTATTGCCTGTGATATCTGGCCGCTTGGCACAGGAACCGTATTTACTTTTATAGTTGCCTGACTGTCAACTGCCGCAGGTGTGACTGTTACACTGGTCACACCTCCTGCAACATTTGCAGTATAATTCATATTTGAAGTGCTGAACGGTGGATTCATTGCCCCGCGGATTCCATTGACTGTCAATGCGGATAAAAATGCCGATTTGACTGATTTAGTTACAGTAACCGTATAATTTTCTGTCATGAGATTATCCGGTGATGTGACAGTGACTGTTATTGCTGTGTTCGATTCTGTCAACGGAACATTTACCGCAGAACCGCTGCTTACAGGTGTATTGTTTACTTTGATTGATCCTGCTGCTGAAGTTGGGGTTACATCAACCGAAACTGCAGTTCCATCAACACTTGCAGTATAACTGAAATTTCTGCTTGAAAAAACAGGGTTCATTGGCACATTTACAGTGTTGCTTTTAATTGTCAAGCCAGACAGATACGGGGGGTTATTTGCTTCATACGCTTCAAAATCCGCAATTGAAGAAAAATTGGGATTGCACCTGAGCCCCTTGCTTATGTAAACCCTGATCCATTGTACCTTAACCGGATTAAAGTTACGATCTGTTGTATTGGCACTGTTATTGGTTATAGAATCAATATCAAACCAATTTACATTATCATTGCTGCCCTGAAGTTTGTAATCAGTCAGATTGTAACTGGCTGACCACCCTTTATTGCCGAGCTGATTAACTACCCAGCGGCTTATCCAGAATTGTGACCCAAGTGCCACACGCAACCAGTTCGGATCAAAAGTTCCTGTTGGTGACAGCGGGGATGAGCCGAGCCACCGGTTGATCGTTGTTGTCACATCGTCAACTGCATAAGCAGGCTCAAAAGGATAAACAGAGCTGCCTGCATCAGCGGATTTATTTAGAGCGATATTTGCCATTGATTTCCATCCATTCTACAAATAAGGTTAATCATTTTCCGGTCAGCTTAGTCTCTGGTTGGATAAATACCGGAAATGCAGATGTAATATGCAGTACCCGGTTGCGGTTCTGCACCCTGCAGGTTCGGAATTGCAAATGTCGTTGTGCCGTTTCCGCCGAATTTATTACTGATCAAGGAAAACAAGGCGGTGTTCTGCTGTATTTGAAGTATCTGACCATTACATAACAACCAGCCCATAGGAACGAAAGAATATGGAAAATTAACAATTTGTCCTAAAAAGTAATCCATAGTGATATCTCCATTAATATGTAAAAAATTAAAATTCTATTTTCGTTTTTATTAATTATGACTCGGAAAAATTCCCTGTACAGCAATGCAATAATGCATACCCATACTCTTTAAGGGCAATGCATTCCGCAGATCAGGCAAACAGAATGTACTATTGCCGTCACCGCCGAAGGTAGTACCTATCAGGGTATACAATGACTGATACGCTGAGATGCTTAATGTCTGTCCCTCGCAAAACATCCAATACGAAGGTGGAAAATCAAACGCGAATAATTCAATATCTCCCAGTAAAGGATCCATTGTGTTTTCCTTTCAAATTGAAATTGGATACTGTAATAAAAAGACGCACATATTTTTTAGAGAACTTAATTTATTATACATATGTACCTGCCGGAAAAACGATTAAAAAGAAGATCACTTCGTACATCAGCAGATGCTGCTTGAATTAAAATATTTAATCCCGCCTGATTATACCTGACCGGAAAATTTTCCTGGCATAGTTACCTTAACTTAATGGATTTAAATGAAAAGTAATCTGGACTCATTAAGTAAACATGATTTCTATTATTCAATGTCGTATTTAAATTGTCAACAATAATCAAAATAATTGAATCCCGGTATTATGGCAAATCAGAATCCGGTGCGATTTTGATTTAATCAATTTTGTTGCAACAGTTGGAGTTTACCTTGTTGGAATTGATAGTAATCAGTCAATTTGCAGAAACGTATAGGTACTTGATATGTTATATTCAGACGCATTTCTTAATTTACAATACATTATCAGAAGTGTTATGTATTCGGCAGACTGTTACAATATACCAGATAGTCTAAATTTTATCATTTTAAACTTTAACCGTTTCCCGGAAGTAGACGGAAAAAGATTCATTCAGTTGCGTCATGTTCCAGTGAATGTTATATTTATTATTGAGAGGAACAGTATGAACGAAATCTTTACTTATACCGATTATAGAAAACTGCTTGCTGATTTTTACGATGAGCATAAAAAAAATAATGCTAATTTTTCCTATCAGGTATTTGCACTTAAAGCCGGTTTTTCCAACAAGGGCTTTCTTTACAATGTTATTTCTGGTACTAAAAACCTCTCTAAATCAAGCGCAATGAAATTATCACAGGCAATGAAACTATCCCCTGTCGAAGCCGAATATTTTGAGATCCTCGTTTCCCTGAATCAGGCAAAAAATCTGTCTGAGCGTAATTATTTCTTTGAAAAACTCAGTTCCATCAAAAGTGCTCAGGCAGGTTCGGCACAGGTACGTGAACTGCGTAAAGAGCAGTATGAATTCTATTCTAAGTGGTATCTTAGTGCAATTCGTTCTCTTATCGATATGCATCCGTTCAAAGATGACTATGTCTGGCTGGCAAAAAATATTTATCCGCAGATAAAACCTCTGGAAGCAAAAAAAGCTGTAAAGCTTCTTGAGAAACTGGGCTTGATAAAAAAAGGAAACGATGATTTTTATAAAATTACCGAAAGAACAATTACTGCCAGTAAAGAGATTGTACAGCTTGGGATTCTGAATTTTCATAAGCAGACCGCAGGGCTTGCACTGAATGCAATCGAGGAAATGACAAAAGAAAAACGGAACGTTTCCGGCTTGACTTTGGGTATTTCACAGGAAACGTATTATAAAATGTGCACTGAAATAGAGAAATTTCAATCAAAACTGCAGTCAATTGCCGAAAAGGACAGTGGTGCAGATAATGTTTATCAGTTGAATTTCCAATTCTTTCCGATATCTAATGTAAATGGAATAGTAACCGGAAGACAGGGCTGGCGAAGTGACTGTCAACAAAAGGAAAAACGATGAACTTAATATGGATCAGATTCGGGCTTGTTTTTATAGCTTCGATACTATTTACAGCCGGATGCACCGGGCAGGTTGAAATTGTGGGCAACAGTTCGCAGACACCGAATGCCCTTGTTGGAAAGCTTTATGAAGGGGACGGTACAACACCTGCTCAGAATGTGCGGATAAATATCCGCCACCGCAATTACTATGCTTTCATTCCCGTTGCCGGATCAACAGGGCAATTGACTGATACAGTATACGATTATACAGATAACAGAGGATGGTTTGCATTTGACACAACACTTAAAGATGGTGTATATGTCATTGAGGCAAAAAGCGGCAATAATGTTGTTTTTGCCGATTCTATTGCCATTGTGAAAAGTAACGGAACTGATACTCTTGCTCCGTTCATTTTAAAACCTGCTGGTGTCATTAAAGGTTCGATATGTCTACCTGAAGGCGGAAATCAGAGAAAAGTATTCGTGCGTATTGCAGGTATTGACAGATTCACTGCAGTCAATGATTCCGGAATGTTTACATTTGATGGCCTTGCCGAAGGTTGCTATGATGTAAACATTCTTCCTACACTTGATAATTATGATGTATTCGATACCCTGAATATTCCTGTTCGGTCTGGAGACACAACAGCACTTGGAACAATCAATCTTCCCTTCAATGGTGTTCCGACAATCAAAGACATAAATATCTCTTATGATACACTCAGGCAATGGGTGTTGCTTAAGTGGAGCAGGCCGGTCACAGGAAAGGTGAATTGTTTTAATGTCTACCGCAGGGCAATCAATCCGACAACTGCAATTTTCACTCAGCTTAATATGTTCCCTGTTACAGGTACACAATTTATCGATTCACTTGGTGAACAGAACAGAACCTACGAATACCGTATTACTGCGGTGGATTCAATTACTGCCAGCGAGGGACCAAAAAGTGCCGCAGTATCAGCCCTGATCGCAATATACGATATTACACCCCGGAATGTAGTGTTGATATATGATACCATGAAGCAGACTGTAACTCTACACTGGAGCAATCCGGATATAACGCTTGTCACCGGATATAATATTTACCGGAGAAATGTTGATCTCAATGAGACTTTCTGGACACCATTCAGTAAAGGTATTGTTCGTGATACTTTCTTTATTGATTCTGCATTCAATCTCAGTCCGGACTATAATTTCGCAGTTTCAGATTCTATCGGCGTAAAGGAACCTCTCTATGAATACTGTGTCGGTGCACTGATAAAAGATAAAAGGGAGGGCAGGCGCAGCACGGGTCTGCCGGTACTGATAAGTCTGAAGTACATTTTACCTGTAAATATTAATTGTAAATTTGACACATTGAATAAAGCTGTAATTCTGAACTGGAGCAGGCTGAATGTGGATATAGTAAAGAGTTATAACATTTACAGATGTGATATTACATCAGGTGAGACCGCAATAATTCAGATAAACCGGACAGCTGTCGGCGATACATTGTTTACAGATACAATAGCGGCATATAACCGTACATATGAATATAGCATTGAGTCAATAATGATAAACAGCCGGGCCCGTGTTAAAAGTGCGCCAGTACGTGTATGTACAGAATTGCCGCAAAGCGGCATTCAGGCCGTTCTGACGAAAACTGCTGTTTTAAAATAAACAATACAGATAATTTACCTCTGCGCCGGCGCCGGCATACAGAGTATATATTGATAAACAGATAATATTTTCAAGGAGGCATAATATGAAGTATACTGCAATTGCCGCAGCTCTTTTAATGGCAACGGCCGCATTGTCACAATCGTCAATCAAACTTGTTTCACCCAATGGTGGTGAAACACTCACTGCCGGACAGGAGACGGTCGTAAGCTGGATAAAAACCGGTGCTGAAGCTGATACTGCTGAAGTGATCATCAATTATTCGTTCGATAACGGAGCGACCTGGATTATGCTTGGAAAATCAATGTCGGCTTCAAGTTCCAAATACATAATTCCTGTTCGTAAACAACCGACAAGCAAGGCGCTTATTAAACTGGGCCTTCTGGGTTATTATGGAATGCTTGATGCTTACGACACTTCAGATGGAACATTTACTGTTCAGCCGACTTCTGCTGACATTTACGAACCAAACAACGATTTTTCCAATGCGTATCCGATAGCTGTAGGTGATTCCGTTGTGAGAAATGCTGTGGTTGTCATGGACTGGGAAGCGGCGACTGATGATGATGTGTTCCGAAGCATAAACATACAACAGGCTTTTGATGTCAGTTCTTACTGCACAGATACTGCGCGTCTGGATGTAGACGTTTATAAAGTATCTCTTACAGCGGGAAAACTGGCAACAATTTCTGTATTCCCCTGTATGCCGATAATAAGAGACGGTAACGGTATTTGTCAGAACATGCCTATTGTTGCGCTTTTTGATGAATCAGGGAATCTGATTCCAAAAGCAGGTTTAGCCGGAAATGTCTATGGGATGAATACCTCATTTGACATTGTAAAATCAGGAGTTTATTATTGTAAAGTATTTCCGGAATACAAAGGATCATGGAGTGTTTATGGTCTGTCTGTCAACTCAGCAATTTCACTTTCCTCAAAGACATATACTGTTGATACTGCAACAGTATATAAAAACGGGGAGACTTATAAGATTGAGTTGTCATCTGATACCGGGAGTCTTCAGCTTAACCTGACATTTAATAAGAAAATCGCAGGTTCAATAACAACTGCAATTCTCTCTCCTGATGAACTGCCGTCAGCCGCAAACACTCAGGCAAAAGTAAAGGCAATCTCTGTAAGTACTTCTGATACTGCTTTCTCATCATCTATTACTGCAGCTGATATTGTTATTCCTTATTCATTAGCAAACCTCAACGGGTACTCCGAGAAATCACTTGTTGTGTATTGTCTCAATGACAGAACAAATGAATGGACCCCTGTTGAAAGTACTATAGATACTGTTAATAAGAAAATTACGGCGCATACATCACATTTCAGTATTTACGGCGTTTTTATTTCGGCACCCACGGCAGTGAGCCCCGCGAAACAGAACAATAAAGTATTTTACGGAATAAAAGCAGAAACTGTGGCGGGTAAACGCAGTATAGCATTACATTTTTCAATGGCTCAGGCCGCAAATGCCCGGATCATGATCTATGATCTTAAAGGTAAATGTATGAAAAAAGTATCAAATATTCCGGTGGCTCAGGGAAATTCGATATCCATGCTGAATGTCGGCAATTTTACAAATGGTAAATATCTGCTGAGCATAACAGCCGCAGGTTGTCAGATGAAACAAACTGTTCTTATAATGAATTGAAACTGATCTGCGTCGTGCAGTGCAGATTATTATGAATGGTTTATGAAAAGGGCCGCTCAGCGGTCCTTTTCATAAATAACAGAATCAGAGATAATGATTATTAATTGTCAGAGCAATATCATCAACAACTTCTGATCTGCAGGAATTAATGAAAAAATGACCTTCATCGTATGATTTGAAAGCACAGATTCTTTTACAGCATTTTTTCCATGACTGCAGAGTTTGCGGTAATGTAAGTGAATCTTTTATACCATACATCACGGTTATATTGCAGTCAAATTCATGAATTGGTATATTGCAGTTATATGCATTGACAAGCCGGGTGTCAGCTCTCAGAATCGGCAGCATGTATGACATGACATCATAATTTTCAAGAATCTCTCTGCTGACTCCCCCTAATGCTGCAAATATTTCAATAAACTTATCATCTGTAAGTTGACAAAGATCAGGCAGCGTATCCGGTTCATACGGAGCATGCCTTCCGGAGAAGAACATGTGAAACGGCATCTTCATTTTTTCCCTGTCAATTCTGACTGCAAGTTCATATGCCAGAATAGTTCCCATACTGTGACCGAAAATTGCATATGGCAGATCATCAAGATAACAATGCACCTGGTTATATATATCTGATACTGCATCTTCTATTGTCAAATGATATGGCTCGCCATACCGCATCCCCCTTCCTGGCAATTCAAGGGGAAACAGTTCAATATCCTTACCTAAAAAACGTTTCCAGCTTAGAAATGTTGAGGCTGCACCGCCCGCATGTGGTAAGCAGAATATTCTGGAAGTACCCATAATTCCTTCTTGTTAGTAAATGTCGATTTTTAAAATTTGGCTGCTGAAAAACAACTGTAACTCATTTATAAAGTTATTGAATGCTTTGACAAAATAATAAATCTGATCATTTATCGGAATTACATCTGTTCATTGCTTCGTAAAGATTTCCGATTGTTGTTATTGTTGATACAGTAGACATTGGAATTTTAATTTCATATGTCTTTACCATAAACATTCCAAGACTGAATAAACCTAATGAATCTATACCAAGATCATTGTAAATATGAGTATCAGTTTTGATCTCATTTTCTTCAAGACCAAGATATTCCGCAACATTTCTTAAAAAATTATTCCATTCAAGTTTTTCAGCCATTTTGTATTACCTCCATTTTGTTCAATTCATCCATAGCCATTTGTTTCATTTTTTCATAATCTAATTTTCCAACACCGGGATTTTTGGGTATATCGTTGACAAAAACTATTTGATCCGGCACCATATATGCCGGCAATTCAGTACGGCAATGCTTCATGATATCTTTTAATGTAACCACTAAATCCGGACTTTTAATAATGAATGCCCAAACCATTTCACCATAGAGCTGATGGGGGACACCGACAACAGCAGAGTTGACAACACCATGGCAGGTGTTCAAATGATTCTGAATAACAACAGGGGAGATGGTTTTTCCGCCGCGTTTTATTAAATACTTATTTCTTCCAAGGAGAGTGATTGTCGTTTCGCTCTCTTTACGCGCAAAATCCCCGGTTTTAAACCATCCGTCAAAGAATGAGTTTTTTGTTTCAATCTCATTTTCAGGATAACCGCTGATTACACTTTTTCCCTTTATGTAAAGTTCACCGTTCTCTCCGGCTATAACACTCCTGCCGGTTTCATCACGAACATCAATTTCATTGCCGATACCTTCGACAAGTGATAATCTGCTGGTTGCACCGTTTAATTCATTATCAGAAAGACCTTTCCATATCATAAAAACAGTTGATGTTTCCATGAGTCCGTAACCATTGTTTGCTGCTCTGATTCTGGGAAATTTTAATTTCAGTCTGCTTAGCAGTGATGGTGATAAAAAGTCCATACCGCTGACCACACACTGAATCGTGGAGTAATTAAAGGATGGAAGTGGCGGTAAATTGAGTATAGCCTCAAAGTATGCCGGCGGTGCAGTCATCGCTTCACATTTCCATTTAGCAATAAGCTCCATGAAACTGACTGGAGAAATATCATCTGTAAAAACAATAGTAACACCGGCAAGCATGTATGCGTAAATTACCATAACACCTGCAGTCGAAAGCGGAAATGCGATTGCAGATGAGTAATATTCTTTTCCGTAAATATCAAGCGGCATGGCAAGCTGATATGAGGCTTTCATGTTGGCTGCGACATTTGATTGACTCATTAAAATAGGTTTCGGAATGCCTGTTGTGCCTGAACTCGAAGCTATAAAAAATGGAAGATCCCCGGGTGTTTCTTTCAATGTAAACTCAGACGGCACTATTTCTGATATGCTGCTATTTGCAAAAGAATAATATGCTCCGTCACATTTGTCTATTGATGCAATTTTAAAAGAAGCTCCGCTTTTTTTCACTGCATCATTCAGACCATTGAATAATCTGGCAGATGTGATCACTATTTCAACATTACTTCTTGTAAATATTCCTGTTTTTCCCATATCAGGAATCATGTGAAAAAGTGGAACCATACAAGCACCAATACGTGACAATGCGGGAATTAAAAAAAGGATCTCGGCACAATTCGGCAGAGAGTAACCTACAATTGTACCTTTTCTTACTCCGGCTGCAATCAGATGACTCATTACAATTGCCACATTGTCCGACAGTTCTTTATAGGAATATGCCCTGTCATTGAAACAAAATGCAATGCGGTCAGGTTTATGAGCAGCAATAGCTTCTGAAATGATATTGTTGACATTGTTGTGACTGTTAAAAAACATACTCTATTCCTTCAGTTTCTCTCGTAAATATTTGTATTGAATTTTTCCGATATCATTTGGCATTTCGTCAACTATTACAAATTTATCCGGAATTTTATAAGCTGAAAGCTGTCCTCTGCAGAACTTCAGATAATCTCCTCTTGTTAAATTGATACCATTTACAACCTGAATATATGCTGCAATCATCTCACCATAGAGTTCCTGCTCCTCTTTCATGACTGCGACAGCAGTTATATACGGATGTGTCAACAAAAAAGATTCTATTTCTTCAGGATAAACAAGATTTGAACCTCTTTTTATAATACGTTTAACCCTTCCGATAAGCTTGACACGACCGTCATCGCACTGAATACCCAGATCTCCAGTATTGAACCATCTTTTGTCACTGGTATAGAGAATTTTATTACGTGTCTCTTCTATATTATTAAAATATTCCTTTAAAACAGCATCTGTCTGAATATGAATATTGCCGGCTTCACCGACACCGGCTTCATAACCGTCATCTTTAAGAATACGCATTTTTGTAAACGGCAAGGTCCTGAAACAGTTTACATCTACATCTTTGTCACAGTCAGAATCCCAGATTACCATAGTACCTGTTTCTGATGAACCTATAATGTTTATCACCCTGATGTTCAGATCTTTGTAAAAACGTGCAGCAATTTCATCCGGCAGAACTTCACCTGCAAAGTAACACATTTTAAGACTTGATATATCATATTTATCAAATTCCGGTACTGTCAGGATAATTTTTGCAAGTGTGGCAGTTAATTGCATAACTGTAATTCTATTTCTCTGAACTGTTTCCAGAAAGTCAATTGGATTGAACTGCGTCTGGTAAAAAACGGTTCCGCCTTTCATAAGCATCTGGACACCCATTCCAAAACCACCCTGATGATACAGCGGCATTCCAAGCAGCATATTGTCATCAGATGTAAAATCGAGATAGTCTGCCATGTCATCCATGGCTTTATAGAAACCGCCATGTTCAACATTAATTATTTTTGGATTTCCTGTTGTTCCTGATGTACATACGAAACTAAGAGTGTCTTTGTATTCAACCTGATAAATATCGCAGCTTAAGATTTTATCGGAAAGACTTTTAAATGTATCAATGGAAGTTATCACGTCATCTTCTTTTTCGCTGTAATTATCGGTGATGACAACTTTTTTCAGTGATAATTCTTTGTAAAGATTGCTGAAATGTTTTTCAAGCATATTACCGCGGTATTTTGATGCTGTAAAGAAATATCTGACACCGATCTGTCTGACAGCCTGTTCGAGCTCCCATTGCCCGGTCTGCGGGTCAAGAGGCACAGGGCAGGCACCTATATTGACAATTGACCAGAACAGTTCATACCACAGTGTACAATTAGGAAGAATTATTCCGACCTTTTCATTCTGAGTAATACCTGCATTTCTCATACAGGATGATAAAACTGAACAGTCATTTACAAAATCACCGTAGGTCTTTTCCTCACCATTAACAGATAATAATACTTTTTCGCTGTTTTTTTTCGCGAAACCAGCATATCTGCCGTAGATATTCCAGTTTTTATCACTCATTTATTTTTTGTCAATCCTGTTTTAATCAACTGATTTTATATCCCGGTATTTTTAAACTGCGATACTGCCCAGTCAGCCATAATATGCCGGATCCAATGAAGCTGCTCTCCGACAGGCATTGTATGTGTAAATGTTGATTGACCTGAGAAAACAGGCTTTTCTTCAACCACGATGATTTTTCTGTCACTGTTTCGAACCCGTTCTATCAGGTTCAATGTGTCTGATTCCAGCATCCAGTTATCATATTTGCCATAAGCAACAAAATATGGACAGTCAATATAATCAGTTTTCTGAAGACCCATCTCCTGTAAATATGAATTTATTTCAACCTGTCCAACCTGCTTCTCAAACCACGCACCGCTTTTCATCCATTGGGGTGTTGTATCAGGATTAACTTCAGATATGAATAATGGAAACAGATTAATACAGAAAGAAAATTCTTTTCTTAAAACTGCGGCTCTGAATGCATATCCTGCCCCCATGCACAATCCGCATACACCAATAGTGCATTCTTTAAATTGACTTTGATGTATAAAATTGATAACAGCATCAAATGTCAATTCAATGTCTTTCATTCTTCCCTTTACACCATGCGTAATTACAGTTTCTCCGTTGCCGGGCATATCAGGAACTATAACCGCGAGTCCTCTTGCTGTGAATGCTTCGGCAAGATGATGCATCTCTTCCTTACAACTTCCAATACCGGAGAAAATGGAAATAATATTTTTACAATCAGACATATCTGCCGGAATATGAAGATAAGCAGAAACCATGCGATTGTCTGCAAGTGGTATTTCGATTTTCTGAATGTCAGAACTGCTTAAATCAATTGATTTTTTATAATACTCTGCAAACTTAAGATAAACACGTATTTTTTCATTTACATCAGCAAAGTTGATAAGAAAGCAGGCATAGTAACACTGTGCTGCAAAGAAATAAAGTTCATGAGCAGTAATCTTTGAATTGTTTTTTTCTGCATTCTCTGCGATTGAGATAAATTTAGCAGCTTTTATCTCCCATTGATTCAGCCACTCAGATTCCAGTTTCTTTGCATTTAATAACTTGACAGATTCAAGTGATGTCAGAACATACTCCAGATCAACTGGGTTGATACCATATATCAGCAGCCTGGTAATCACAGGATTCAATAAAGTCCGGATACTCCACTCATCCATATTTAAACTCCAATTTATTAAACTGACAGAAAATTATTTTAATGTACTTTTGATATCTGACAGACTGCGTTATCTTTAATAAATCTCCAGCCGTCTTGCTGTTCAATCATTCTGAAATTTATATAGATACGATTTGAATCAATAATATAAATATTTCTCAGAGATTCAAGTATCCAGCTGCATATCTGCTTTTTAATGTGTATTTCAGGATTTGATAAGTATAAAACTTCTATAAATGCCGATGGATCATCAGAACCATTGATGAATATATGGTTGTAATTTACTATTACCATAATATCGGTAATGTTTTTACTCAATATTTCTGAAATAAATACGGACAGCTGCTTCTGCAGCATTCTTTTTTGGTCAACTTCAAGTTCAAAATTCAGATCGATTCTGATAACAGGCACAAAAACTCCATCAGAGATTTAACATTACAGTAAAACAGATTATCAATTATGGAAAAATATAAATTATCTGAACTTCAATTATATAAATATTTACTAAAATACATAAGATAAATTATTATAAATCTGATTGTAATTAACTATTAATAAATTGAATACATTTGTTAACCGGAACTCAACATATATTTCATTCTGCATAAAAATTAATTATATTCAGGTCAATACATAATTTGATTTACTGATTGCAGATCTTTTATCCGGTAAACTATCAGAAATTGTTTAACTTAAATTGTCATGGAGTTGCTTTATAATGAAAAGAGATATACATCTTACAGCTGAAGACATTCTCAGAATGGTTAATATGGAACCGGGAATGGTTGGAAAATATGCGCTTGTTCCAGGACCGATGGACAGGCTGCGTTCATTATTAAATGAAATTGAGAAACCACTGCTTGATTTTTCATTTATGGATCATGAAATGTATACTGGTTGTTATAATGATATTCCGGTCACTGTGACAAATGGGGGCAGATACTGCCCGGACAGTGCAATAATGACAGAAATATTATGTGCAGCAGGAACTGAAAACATTATCAGAATCGGTTCCTGCGGTGCAATGAATGAAAACTATGACATCGGCGATTTTATTATTCCTACAGGTGCAATCCGCGGAGACGGTGTCACGCCTCACTACGTTACAGAAAATTTCTCAACTGTAGCAGATTACAAAATTATTAATGCCCTGATTGAAGCTTGTGAAAAAAGAGGAAAAAAATATCACCTTGGACTTGTATGGTCTACAGAT
>Ga0066602_10001648_pt1 | contig 14621 bp, 10 predicted proteins | sample Higcelweek5metaG_FD_59481 | JGI IMG/M metagenome (GOLD analysis project Ga0066602, IMG submission 59481) | Freshwater pond sediment microbial communities from the University of Edinburgh, under environmental carbon perturbations - High... | ecosystem: Environmental > Aquatic > Freshwater > Pond...
AACAATTACACCTCCCACCTGCGGGGGAGGTCTGGCTGCTTTGAGCCAGGGTGGGGGCGCACAAACGGCTCCAATTCAGAAGTCTTATATGTAGAGCGCACAATAAAATCCGGCAGTGAGCTCCTCTGTCCCATTGAATGATCATATTGTAAAGCAGCCCTGCCGGGGTTAAATGGAATGCCAAGTGCCGCGCGTACCTGCAGCTCAGTTGCGCTTCGTTGGCTTATTAGTTCATCTGATGACAGATAATCTGTATAAGTAAATGCCCGGTATCCATTATCAGGGTCTCCTTTGTAAAACACTGCGGTTCGTGAATAATCTGTTTCGTAATTGTACAGCCTATCCCCGTTTTCAGGGATTGTATATATCCATACACCTTTATTATCAGGATGCTCTGCAGCATGGTCATAATATGCAGTACCAGGATATGGAGTGATGATTGTCGCATCAAAATCATCAGGGCCTGTCTTAATCAGCCAGTCACGTGTCTGTTTAATTGTTTCGTGTGATTCACCGGGATGTCCAAGTGACATGAGTGCCTTTACTTTAAGGCCATACTTGTGCGCAGTTCTCACACATGCTGTGTTGTCGTCGACTGTTGCCCGTTTTCTTATATTACTGAGTATTCGCGGTGCTCCGGATTCAAATCCTGACAGTATCCAGCGAAATCCTGCTCTGTACATCTCTTTTGCCTGCAATTCATTAAAAAGCTCCGACTTGACAAATCCCCTTAAATGAAAAGAGACGCCGAGTTCCTCCTGAAGATCGGAAAGTGAATAAAGAAGTTCAAGAAAATGCGGGTTTACATTAAGCTCATCATCGTAGAACATAAAACCTGTATAGTGATATGTATTATATATATTTCGGATTTCCTCAGTTATACTTTGTACAGTACGGATGCGGGCGATCCGCAGGCATGGAGACTCACGTCCGCCGCAGAACCCGCAGGAAAACGGGCATCCGAGCTGTCCAATGACACTTGTCGCATCAAGTCCGTCAATAGTGTAGCGGTAACTGCTCATGTCAATAAGATGCCTTGCGGGAAATACACCTTTGTCAAATTCACTGTTTGATATGAAAAGCGGTGAGTTTCTGATATCCGCATCAATAATACGGGGCGAATTCTCTTCCATTGCAAGGAAGATTGCTTTCTCTCCATCACCGCTTACAAGTACATCGCTTATTCTCTTAAGTGAATCGAACTCTTTGCAGGCACGGCTGTATATGTTTTTTGCGAGTTCCTTTTTAACGGCTGTATGGACCAGTGTCACATGCGGCCCGCCGATAATAATTTTTGAATTGACACAGTGAGATCTGATTGTTTCAGTTATGGCTGTAATCTGAGGCATCTGCGGAGTGGTGGCTGTAATACCGAAAATACGGGCCCGGCTCGAAGCAAGGTGGATGGACAGCACTTTCAGGAAGTTCTTTACGCCTGACAAATCAACAATTTCAACCTGGCAGTCAGCATCTTCAAGAACTGCCGCAATTTTTAAAATGCCGAGATTGACAAATACGCGTTCATCAAGAAGAAATGATGATGGTGGAACAATCAGGCATACCGGATCAGGGGTGTTCATAGTCCAGCTCCGATCAATTTTCAGTACAAAAGGAAATTATAAGCGAGTTCCTTTAAATATATCGGCATGGAATGGAAAAACTTTAGCTTAAAAAATAAAACGCGGCGTTTATCAGCTGCCATTTTACCGGAGATAGATGACAAGTTGTTATATTTTATCATAGTAATTGAGAAAAATATCACTCAATAAAAATTGGATTCTTTTCCCGATCATTCTTCAATGTGTCATGATGTAAACACAGATAGTCGATTGCCTTTAAGAAAATAGCCGGATTTTCATTATCCATTATTTTCTTCTTAATATCCATAGCACAGATTTTTTCTGTGATACTTTTTCTGAATGCGCAGTCATGGATCATTTTAAGCGTAAGATCAATGTATGCATCACGTGATGTGACAATCAGTTCCTGAAGGCCAAGCAGCTCAAGTGTTGATGCTGCGAAGCGGTTGTATGCAAAGTCTCCTTTCCATGTGATAATGGGTTTTTTGCAGTGTAATGAGTCAATAATAGTATTAAATCCGCCAAACGGGTAGGAATCAAGTGAAAATGTCCCCTTATTCATCTCCTCGATATAGTGGTCATTTTTTATCGGTGGGAAAAGCCTTACATTTTCCTGTCCGAGCAGATTCCAGATATCTTTGGCAAAAGGAATAAATGAATTATTTCCTGTCAACCCACCGCCCGAGAAGAAACAGAACTCGATTTTTCGTCTGCTTTGTCTTATAATGTCAATAAGCATGTCAATAAGCGGCCATGTTATTTTTTGTGATGTCCATGGGCAATTTATCCGCAGTGCAGTATTGCTGTCTGCAGTCTCAATGTATTCAGACAGCGGTACATGCTCAGGAAAAACCGGATTCACTCCCAGTCCCGGCAATACGACCGGCCGCTCACTGTAGTTAGCCGATAAGAGAGACAGGTTTTCAGATTGTTTGCCAACAATAAAATAATCTATGTATGAGCCGCGGGTACTTGACGGGTGGCCATACATCATTATCTGAATCGGAGCGATTCTCATATTGCTTAAAAACACACTCTCTGAACTCATTCCCACATCAGGATAAAGCGCAATATTAAAAGAGTTTTCCTGAACTGCCGACATGTCAATCTGGTTGTTCATCATGAAAATATTGATGACATCATTGAACATATCACTGTCTTTAAGGTCGTCGCGTTTTGCCCCAAGATGAATAAGGGTGATTTCGTAATGACCTTTAAGACTGTGAATCATAGGGGCAAGGCTTGTGTAGACTGCAGACCTGTACCATCTGCCTGTAATGAATGCGATTTTTTTCGGGGATGGCGTATTGCTTATTTTAATATTTGCAAGAGTTGTTTTCGCGAGATCATTAAGTTTACTTTTAACAATATGATCCAGTTCGGGTGCCACATAAGTTGATGGAAAATAGCAGGCTTTGGCATTCGGACCAAAAAGGATGAATTTCGGGTGCAGATTGACAAGGTGAAATCTGATCCGCTGCCATGTATCCCTGCGGCAATATGATGTGACACTGAGCCAGTAGTATGACCACCACTCTGATGAAAAATAGTCGCTTATATCAAAAAGGATATTCTGATCAATATCAAACTGGACTCTTGGATTTAATAGTGAGAGTACTTTGAAATAGTTCTCTCTTTTTGCCACAAGAGGAATAATCCATGGTGTTGTGGTCTCGAAATCCGAGATTGCAACTGCATTTGTAATAATCGGCCCAAGCTGCAGATATGCTTCAAGATGCTCCTGGGGGATGCTGAAGCGGGGATTACAAAACAGGAAAAGAAAAGATTCAACAAAACAATTCAAAGTTATGCGGTCTTTAATGTCAAGATTATAGAAAGTTGTTGATCTGTAATGGTTGAGACAGACTATAAATTCACCTGACAGGCGTGAGTAGTTGCCGTTTCTGAATAATTTCAGCCACGATTCACTGTTAAATGATCCATCAATAAGGGATTTTACAATTTCAGGCAACTCATTGGCCTGTACGCTGCTTTTTTCTTCACTATTCATATGTCAACCTGTCAATTGTGTTATAAGTCAATGAATTATATATTGTATCATAAATATAGCCTTATGTCGAGCTGTGAATAAAAATTGGCAAGACCTTTTCCACAGGTATTATCTGCAGGATAATTTGATCAACTCAGGTGCAGGTGCTGGTATTGAAAGTAAATGTTTACATATGTCTGCAATAAAGTATGTATATGATTTAATATGTTGAAAATCAATATATTGGTTAGGTATTAAATAGCTATGCTGAAAATAATTTCAAAAAAAGCTAAAGTTTTTTTTGAACGTGTCGATATGTTAATTAGGGTTTGAACCGTGCACACATAAACAAACCATAGGCAGTTGCCCTGAAAGAATCGGGAAGCTCTTGCAGGGTGGCGAAGATACGGATGTCATAATTACACAAGGGAGGATCGTATGATCGGTGGAGTTAATACCGCTACGTCTCAGATTGCAAGCATTTACAATCAGGGAAACCAAAGTCTGGCAGAGACTCTTACAAAGATAGCCTCTGGAAAAAAGTTTCAGAATGCAGGTGAAGATCTTCTTGCCTTTACACGTGCAAGTAATCTCAATATTGAGATCAACGGTTACACTAAAGTCAAGGAAGATCTGACAGCTGCAAAAACAATATCGACTGCTGCTGTTCAGGTCGGAAGTGATATTTATGAAAGTCTTACAGAGATGAAAGACTATGCTGCGAAATATGCCGCTGAAGTCGCAGGTTCAAATGATGCAGATACACTTGCAGAATATAAAGCAGAATTCAATTCTCTTAAAGAAACTGTTGTTACCGCAATCAACAATGCTTATGTTGATGGCAACCTCATAAGCGGTACAGGCTCGAAGAAAATTGTCAACCTTGACCCAGATGCGGCAGGCAGTCTTGATATGAATTTTACAGCCGCAGCAAACAGTACATCAATTGATGCGTTCAATATCGCAAATGTAACTGCAAACGATATATCCAATCAGATAAATGATTCTTTAACCTATATGTCTGAAGCAAAGAGCTTTAACAGTATAATCGAGAATCAGCTTAACCTCAATAATACGATTGTTACCAGCAAAGAAGCGGTACGATCGCTTATAACCGACATAGATGAGGCATCGGAAATGTCCAAGATGCTTGATCAGAATGTCCGGCAGCAGGCTGCCATGTCGATGTTGTCGCAGGCAAATGTGTCGCGTCAGATAGTCGCAAAACTCTACTGATATAATTTTCCCTTATTTGCGGGTATCAACTGATACCCGCATTTGGAGGCCCTCTTTCAGAGGTCTTTTCATTTTACATTGTGTAAAATGAATCGGAGGATTTATGATTGGTGAAAATAATCCGATAACTTCCAGATTGACAAATGCATTTCGTGAATCGACAGTCAATCTTTCTGATACACTGAAACGGCTTGCATCAGGCAGAAATTTCATTGATGCATCAGACAGTCTTATCGGATTTTTGAAAAAAACCAATCTTGAGATAGATCTCCGGGGGTACGAAGATATACGGAGAAATCTTACAGATGCAAAAACTGTTGTTGCCGCTGCAATACAGAGTGGAAGTACTGTGCATGAGCAGTTGACAGAAATGAAGAAGTACGCCAAAAAGTATATTGATGAAACTGCAAATGAAAATGATCAGGATAAACTTGCAGAATATAAGGCAGAGTTTGAATCACTTAAAGAAAGTGCAGTAAATACACTTCAGAATGCCTATGTTGACGGAATGTTAGTGACACAGTCCCAGACGCCGCTGAAAACAGTTTCACTGGATCCGGACAATCTTGGACAGCTGTCGATAAATTTTTCTGTTGTGCCTGATGATTCGCAGATTGATACCTTCAATATCGCTGCCTTGACAAACTCAGATGCGATAGATGCTGAAATCACAAACTCACTGACATATATGTCTGAATCAAAAAGCTATGGAGCTATAATTGACAGACAGATAAATCTGTCCGGGCTGATATTCAATAGTAAAGAGTCTCTGAGGTCTCTGATTACAGATATTGATGAAGCAAAGGTTGTAACAGAGGCTGTTGATCAGTCGATCCGCTATGAAGTTGCAGGAGCAATGTTTGCTCAGGGTAATATTGAGCAGATAAGTGTATGCAGTTTATATAATACAAGTTAGGAAGAATCGAACATGTAAACTCTGCATAAGCAGAGTTGTCTATTGACACGTATTCCTTAACAGTTCGGGGAAGCTCTGCTAAGGGTCATAAGCGTGCCAGGGATGGTTCTATAGTTACACAGGGGAGGTGTTTATGATGACAGGTTCGCCTATGGCGATTACTACGTCACGTCTGAGCTCATATTTCAAAATATATGAAAATCAGTATTCAGAAGCAATGATTCATGTCGCGTCGGGTAAACGTGTTTCAAGTCCGTTTGACAGCGCAACCGATTATTTTCATGCCCGGAGATTTAATAGAGAGTATAGTGATTATGAGCGTGTCCGCTCTGATACAATGGAAGTTTCATCACTTCTTGATGTCGTATCGTCAATAGGTGAACAGGTCTATGACGGGTTCTCCAGAATGCAGCATCTTGTTGACACATATTATGACAGCAATACAACTGCAGAAGAGAAAGAAGTTATGGCTGCGGATTTTAAATCAATTATAAATGAAATATCTTCTGCAATTAATAATGGATATTATGAGGGGAAAAAGCTTGTTTCAGATACATCTGTGACTGGGCCATTAAAAACAATTAATCTTGATCCGCGGGATTTTTCGCAGACATTTTCAGTAGAGTTCGATGCAGGTCAGGTCGCTGACACGTCTGGCTTGACATTAGGTGTCGGAACCGAGGCTGACGAGGCAGCTAACGTTCAGGCACAGCTTGACAAAGCTGCGGCATACCTCGGAAAAACCGCAGGCTATACACGCGGAATTAATGCACAGTATAATATTGCAGTTACCAAAATAAACACATCTCATGATGCAGAGTCCATTGCAGTTGATTCGGATTCAGGAATGGATGTTGTGCAGGCTGTCGACAGGAGCATCCGTTATCAGGCGACATCAGCAATGCTTGCCCAGGCAAATTTACTGAATGCGTCAATTGTGAGTGTACTTGGCATCTGATATAGACACATCACAATAACATTTATTCTGCAGTCTGAAATTTTGACATGCGTTTCAGAATTGCTGATACAATTGATTCATTGTCAAGTCCGACAGTCTTATGCAGAGTTGCCAGGTCTCCATGTGTAACAAATTCATCCGGCAGACCAAAACGCATGAAATGGGGCTGTCTGTCAAGATCAAATGAGTTTGCAAGCTCCATAAGTGATGAACCGAAACCTCCGGCAACAGAGTTGTTTTCAAGTGTAATAATTACAGAGTACTCATTAAAAAACATTTTATAGAAAACCTCATCAAGTGGCTTTACAAATTGGGCATCAACAAGTGCTGCAGAAATGCCATGGCTTTTGAGGCTCTCGCAAACCATTTCCGCTTTGGAGAAAAAATCGCCAATAGATATAACTGCCACATTTTTGCCATCATGTATGACTTCAGGCAATCCGACTGTCAGTTTTTTCATTTCATTGTCAATTGAAACTCCGCAGCCCGCGCCACGCGGATAGCGGATAAAAACAGGTCCCTTGACACATTCAACAGCGGTGTGGAGCATGTTTCTGAGCTCATTCTCATTGCGGGGCGCCATTATGACTGTTCCGGGAATTGTTCTGACAAAAGAGAGGTCGAACATTCCGTGATGAGTCGGACCGTCATCGCCGACAAGTCCTGCGCGGTCCAGACAGAAAACGACATGGTGATTGTCAAGAGCAACATCATGCATGATCTGATCATATGCCCGCTGAAGAAATGTTGAATAAAGGACAACAACCGGTATCACTCCTTTTGTTGTCAATCCGGCTGCGAATGTCACCGCATGTTCTTCTGCGATTCCGACATCAAAGAAACGATCCGGAAATTCCTTGCTGAAATCTGTCAACCGTGTGCCGTCACGCATCGCAGCTGTAATGGCAACAATATCATCACGGCGCCGCGCTATTTCAACAATAGTTTTTCCGAAAATGTCGCTGTACGTAGGTATCTGTGATGAAGTTTTATTTACAGCACCTGTATCGCGCGAAAAGCTTCCGACACCATGGAATTTTGTAGCGTCTTTTTCCGCGAAACTGTAGCCTTTTCCTTTTTTTGTAATGACATGCACAAGCTGGGGGCCGTTTGCGTTTTTAACAAAACGGAATACATCAAGCATTTCACTGAAGTTGTGTCCGTCAATCGGACCGAGATATCTCATGCCGAGATCCTCAAACAGCTTGCCGGGAATAAGAAGGTGTTTTACCACATCGTCAACAGTGCTTACAACACTGCGGATACTTTTTCCCACACCTGAATTTCCAAGACGCTCCCAAATTTCGGATTTAAGCCTGTTGTATCGTTTGTCAGTAAGGACACGGGTAAGGTATCTTGAGAGTGCACCGACATTTTTTGATATTGACATTTCATTATCATTGAGAATGATAGTCATATTTGTCGCACTTGATCCTGTGTTGTTAAGACCTTCAAAAGAAAGTCCGCCGCTCAGGGATCCGTCCCCGATTACAGCAACAACCGAATGGTTCTCCTGATTGAGATCCCTTCCTATAGATATGCCAAGAGCTGCACTGATAGATGTCGATGCATGTCCTACGGAGAATGAATCATATTCACTTTCAGAAATTCTTGGGAATCCGCTTATTCCGTCAAATTGACGTAATGTACTGAAATTCTCCCTTCGCCCGGTAAGAATTTTGTGAGTATATGCCTGATGCCCGACATCCCAGACTATTTTATCTATAGGTGTATTGAATACGTAATGAAGTGCAATTGTAAGCTCTACGGTCCCAAGACTTGGTGCAAGATGACCTCCGGTCTTACTTACTATATCGATCATCATATCACGGATCTCTGATGCTAACTGGGGCAATAATTCTACGGGTAGAGCTCTAAGGTCAAGCGGACTGTTTATTTTATCTAACTGCTTTGATAACGACAATTTATATCCTTATTTGTATACTTAATATTTGAATTCATAACTGAATAAAATACGATTCACCTTGTTGCATAACACAAATATTTGTATAAGTATTGAAAAAAAGTAGCTTTAATTGATTAATAATCAAAATATGTATCCTGGGCAGACAAATAATATAGAAATTTTATCACACATGCAACTTTTTTAAAAGACTGCTGAACGGTTGCCACTTGTAAGGATAATATGCTCAGATGATGCAGGAGGATTTGCAAATGCTCCATTCAAAAACGTATTTTAAATCTAAATTCCGCAAAAGAAACAGCGAAGACAGAGATACAAAGTTGCGGAATCATAAATATTAAGATGGGAAAAACATGTTTAAAGTATATGTAGATGGCCAGGAGGGGACAACCGGGTTACAGATCAATGAACGGTTGGCACAGCATTCAAATATTGAGATTCTTCTCATAGATCCTGAAAAGAGAAAAGATCCAGCAGAGCGGAAACGGATTTTAAATGAATCTGATGTTGCATTTTTGTGTCTGCCTGATGCCGCATCGCGGGAAGCTGCTCTTTTGACTACAAATCCAAATACCAGGCTGATTGATGCAAGTACAGCCTTCCGGACTGATCCCGACTGGGTGTATGGTTTGCCGGAGATGATTAGTGAGCAGCGGAATTTGATAAAAAATGCAAAAAGAGTCTCCAATCCAGGCTGTTACCCGACCGGTTTTGTACTTCTTGTGCGGCCTCTTATTGAAAAAGGAATTATAGGGACCAATTATCCGGCAACATGCCATGCAATTTCCGGATATAGCGGCGGCGGTAAGAAACTGATTGCCGCATATGAAAATACAGAGGCTCAGCATAATAATCTGATGGCCAGACCTTATGGATTTGGACTCAGACATAAGCATGCACCTGAAATGAAAATTCACGGCAAACTTGATAATCCGCCTATTTTTTCACCGGTTGTAGGCAATTACTATAAAGGCATGCTTGTAATGGTGCCTCTCTTGCCGCATCTGTGCAAATCAAAACAGGTAACGCCTGAATTTCTCACTGACTTATTCAATGAGTATTACGCCGGGGAACGTTTTGTAAAGGTAATGGCTGCAAACAATGAGGCTGCACTTGATGGCGGGTTCCTTGATCCGCAGGGTGTCAATGGCACAAATAGAAATGAAATATTTGTATTCGGGCATAATGATCAGATTATGCTTGTGTCAAGGCTTGACAATTTAGGAAAGGGCGCATCCGGAGCCGCTGTACAGAATATGAATATAATGCTCGGGTTTGATGAGGGGCTGGGACTTGTGTGAGATTTTGCGGTGACACCCGGCGCTGACTGCATTTACTACTAATAAAGACCTCCGGCACATTGATTTTATTCTGGCCGATAGTAAACATCCATCTAATTGACAATTAATATTGTAATGCTAAAAAAAAGAGACGCCCCTGGCAAGGGACGTCTCTTTAAAATTTTCGTTTTATAATAAATTATTTCAATAATGTTGCAAGAATGCCGTTCTGGGCATGTCTGCGGTTTTCCGCCTGCTGCAGAATCACATCAATATTTTTCTCAACAACGTCCCGTGTGATTTCATAGCCTGGGTGAATCGGCATGTCATGCATGACAACTGCCTTGCTTCCGTCAAGAATCTCGCTGTTTATCTGGAATGGCATCATCTGGGCAACCCGTTTGTTTTTAAGCGCCTCATAGGATTTGTCATTAAAAAATTCCATATCAACCCAGCTGTCAACGTAGACTACATCAACAGTCCTGATGAGTTTTTTCAATTCATCCCTGGTTATTGACGGATCTACATCGGTATAGTTGCCTGTATTTGTCGCCATGTCAAGCAGTGCCTGGTCATGTGACGGCTCATTCACAATCGGAGTCAGTGAATAAAGATGTCCGCCGACCCTGGGCAGTGACTCCATCAGGGAATTGAGTACATTGTTGCGTACCCCGATATAGAGCATTTTTATTTTCAGTGTTCCGAACAGTTCCTTGACAGTAAGGATGTCGGCAAGCGCCTGGCATGGATGATATTTATTGCAGCAGCCGTTAATTACCGGCACTGTCGAGTACTGCGCCATTTTACTGATGTCTTCATTGAGCCGCAGACGTGCGACAATTATATCGACATTTCTGCCTACATAACGGACCTCATCCTGAATCTCGCCGATTGCAAAATTGCTGTCACACCAGTTCTGGTAAAAATAGGTTCCACCAAGTTCAACCATTCCTAAACCAAAAGAGAGGGCAGTTCTTGTCGATGTTTTCTGAAAAAGCATGTACATGCGTTTTGATTTCAAAATTTCTGCAAATTTTAAGGGTTCGCGTTTGATCTCTGATGCTTTTTCAAGAATCTGAAGAATAAATGAACTGTCGTGGTCTTTAAGGTTTAGTAAATGAATCATTTTAGGAACTCCCATAACTCAAGGGAATAGCCATTAATAAGTTTTGCGAAGTTACAAAACAGGGCAGACCTTGAGTTGGATTGTTTAATATCTGATCAGATTTAAAAATAAATCTTGAAGTAACTTAAGCTATCAATATATATAATTGCCATCGGTTCATCCAGTGTACAATTATATGAAAACTGAACTCTTTAAATAAGACTGATCAGAAACACATCGGTTTCAATTGAATTTGGCGTGCCTGAATTATATTAACCTTTGTTTTGTGTGTTGTTGATTAACGTAATAATTTTGAGCTTTTAAAGTAGGGTGCATTTGGATATTTTTCTCCATTACATGAATTTTTAAGTTTTATTAAGGATAAAGTAACGAATTTTAAGGCATAATTACGTTGAAATATATTAATGAATAAATGAAATGCTCAGCAGCAGCTCTTGTCAGGGCATCATTACGTGGGTTGATTTTTTTGACAATTAATAAATGATAGGTAAAAGATACAAATTGAAGGAGTAATCTGCATGGTACAGAATCAGAATCCCCTGAAGAAAAATGTGCGTACAAACCGGCTGCATTCCATGCCCGATGAGTACAATCTTGTTGATGTCAGTTCGCCAAAGTTATATAAGAATATTTTCCCTTATTCTGAAGTTCCGACGATTCCGTTTAATGACCGTATTGTTCCGATGCATACACCATCAGAGGTCTGGATCACCGATACAAGTTTCCGTGATGGTCAGCAGGCACGGGCGCCGTATACTGTTGATCAGATTGTTGCATTGTATAAAATGCTTAACAGGCTGGGTGGAGAAAACGGGATGATTCGTCAGACTGAATTTTTTCTTTACACTGACAAAGATAAAAAAGCTGTTACTGCGTGTAAAGAACTTGACTATAAATTCCCAGAAATTACAGCCTGGATCCGTGCTGCGGCAAGTGATGTAAAACTGCTCAAGCAATTTGATATTCCTGAAGCAGGAGTACTTACGTCAATATCTGATTACCATATTTTCAAGAAAATGAAAATGACCCGCAGAGAGGCGTTTGACCAGTATTGCGGTATTATAAAGGATCTGCTTTCCATGGGAATCAGGCCCAGGTGTCATTTCGAAGATATCACACGTGCCGACATTTACGGTTTTGTTATCCCATTTGCAAAGGAGCTGATGAATCTGTCAAAGGAAGCCAATATACCTATTAAAATACGCATCTGTGACACAATGGGGCTTGGTGTCACTTATCCGGGCACATCACTTCCGCGTTGTGTACAGGGGATAATATATGCGCTTGGTGAATATGGCGGTGTGCCTCCTGAGATGATGGAGTGGCACGGGCATAATGATTTTTACAAATCGGTAATAAACGCCGGGACTGCATGGCTTTACGGATGCGCAGCAGTGAACTGCAGTCTCCTTGGTATCGGGGAGCGGACCGGGAACACTCCTGTAGAGGCAATGGCTTTTGAATATGCTCAGCTTTTCGGCCACACAAATGGAATGGATCTGAGTGTGATAACTGAAGTTAAACAGTTTTTCGAGAATGAACTGCATGAAAAGCTGCCGTCAAATTTACCATTTGTCGGAAAGGATTTTAATACCACACGTGCCGGTATTCACGCCGACGGGCTTATGAAAGATGAGGAAATTTACAACATATTTGACACAAAGGCAATACTTAACAGGCCGTTTGAGGTAGCGATTACAGATAAGTCAGGGCTTTCGGGTATCAGCGCCTGGATAAATGTTTATTTTGCTCTTAAAGGCATTGATATGATCAGTAAAGATCACGAAGCAGTCCGCAAGCTCAACGACTGGGTAAAAACAGAATATGACAATGGCCGCATAACGATCATCTCCGATACCGAAATGATCGAAAAGGTAAAAGAATTCATCCCGGATCTATATAATAAAAAAGTAAATATCGGGCAGTATATATATGTCAAGGATTAATCTGTCAATACAATCCTGAAATGGTAAAGTTCAACAAATTATAAATGGTTTATGGTACATAATAATATGAATAATAAATTTTCATTTTCTCTTATCAAAAAAGATGAGCAGTCCAAAGCCCGCGCTGGGATACTTACGACACCGCATCAGGTAATAGAAACCCCGATCTTCATGCCGGTCGGAACACAGGCAACAGTCAAGGCGTTATCGCCTGCTGAGCTTGAGGAGTGCGGAGCGCAGATCATTCTGGGTAATACATATCATTTGCATTTAAGACCAGGGGATGAGCTGATAAAGGATGCCGGAGGGCTTCACAAATTTGAACACTGGGACAGAGCCATGCTGACAGACAGTGGTGGATTTCAGGTGTTCAGCCTGCGTGATATTTCGAAAATCACAGAAGAAGGTGTCTGGTTTCAGTCTCATATTGATGGATCAAGACATTTCTTTTCACCGGAACGTGTTATGGAAATTGAGCACAATCTGGGTGCCGATATAATAATGATTTTTGATGAATGCCCACCTTCAGACGCACCACCGGAGGCAATTGTCAAGGCTGTTGACAGAACGCTTCGGTGGGCCGCAAGATGTCTTGACGCACATATAAAAACGCCGTTTTGTCATGGCTATGAACAGGCACTTTTTGGAATCGTGCAAGGCGGAACCATTAGAGAATTACGCGAAAAATGTGCGCGTGAGCTTGTGGCAATGGATTTACCGGGGTATGCTCTGGGAGGGCTTGCTGTGGGCGAGAAGATTGAAACCACCTATGATGTTGTCAATTTCGGATCAGACCTGCTTCCTGAAGATAAGCCAAGGTACTTGATGGGTGTCGGGACACCGATTGATATTCTGGAATGCATAGAGCGGGGTATTGATATGTTTGATTGTGTCCTGCCGACAAGAAATGCGCGTAATGGCTCGGTTTTCTCATCAAGAGGAAAGGTAAATGTTAAAAACGCAAAATACACCCGTGATTTCAATTCTCCGATAGACCGGGAGTGCAGCTGCTATACCTGTAGAAATTTCAGCATGTCATACATAAGACATTTATATATGGCGGGTGAGATTCTTGCGCTGCGTCTGCTTACTCTTCATAATGTACATTATTATATGAATCTTGTAAGGTCAGCGCGTATACATATAATGAATGGGACTTATGTTGAATGGAAAGCTGAAATGATAGCTAAGATGCTGCCGTCAGATCAGGGTGGAGTATAGTTATAAATCATAAAAAGTGGGCTTTTGTGGTTGAAATTGAACGAAATGGATCAATTTCACAAGAATAAGTACAAGATATTGTGCTTTTTTCTTAAAAAAGTATTTGCGTTGTTTAAAAAATCAATTATATTAGAGCGCGAACAGTTTGAAACGTGTTCAATTTGAGTCTTCCGGGTGTCGAAATAGTCAGGTAAGTAAAGAGACTTACTCCATATTAAACGATGTATCTTCTTGAGTTTAAGTGTGTTATGACTGCTGTTCTTTAAATAAATAAAAAAAATAAAAAACAATTTGACATCCAATTTAAAATGTAGTATTTTAGAATCCTCTTTGAAAATATCGCAAGTCTGACAACGATATGTAGTGGTTTGATAAGCGAATTTAATATTTGATAGCCTGTTAAGCAAAAGTTTAACAGGCACCGTTCTTTGAAATTTTTGATGT
>Ga0066602_10001653_pt1 | contig 14567 bp, 20 predicted proteins | sample Higcelweek5metaG_FD_59481 | JGI IMG/M metagenome (GOLD analysis project Ga0066602, IMG submission 59481) | Freshwater pond sediment microbial communities from the University of Edinburgh, under environmental carbon perturbations - High... | ecosystem: Environmental > Aquatic > Freshwater > Pond...
GATGCCCATTTCGGCTGGGCCCGCAACATTGCGATCTACGACCTGCAACCCGAGGGTCACCGCTTTTTGCAGGCGGTGGAGTTCGACGGCGACCTGAAGGAGGACGGCAACGAGGACAAGCTGGCGCCCAAGATCGAGGCGATCAAGGATTGCGCCATCCTCTATGTCGCTGCCATCGGCGGGTCGGGGGCGGCGCGCGTTGTGGCCAACAATATCCACCCGATGAAGGTCAACCAGCCAGAGCTGATCAATGATCTGCTGGAGAAGCTGCGCGACGTGCTGAACGGCACGCCGCCGCCCTGGCTGCGCAAGGCCATGGGCAAGGGAACAACCCGCACGCTGGATTTCGAGGAGTGAAGACGCCATGACGGACGTTTTAGAGTTATCGCCTGACCAGGCCGCCGCGCAATCGCCCTTCATCCGGCAACTGGTGAAGATCTGGCGCGCCCAGGACACCCATGGCACCTGGGACGGCAAGGCCGACCTGGACCTGCTGGAACCCTACATCATCGACAAGGCGAAGCGTCGCCTGTTGCCGATCATGGGCGATCCCGACCCGGAGACGATCTGGCGGCTGGAACTGTTTTTCAACACCATTGCCCTGTCGATCGAGCTGGAAACCGGAATCATGGTCTCCCCCATGCTGAAGATGAGCCACGAGGGGTTCGGGCGCATGGTGCTGATCGGCGGGCGGCTGATCGTGGTGAACAAGCAGTTGCGCGACGTTCACCGCTTCGGTTTCGACAGTCTCGCCAAGCTGGCCGAGGAGGGGACCAAATATGTCCAGCAGGGGGTGGAGATGATCGGGCGTTTCCCCGACGTCGCCCGCTACTGACCCGGTGCCGGAGGATTACCAATGACCGACATGGATGCATTGAAGACCGAGATCAAGAAGCTGTCGGCCAAGGCCATGCAGGCCAAAATGGACCTGCACGACCTGTCGGAGGAACTGCCCGTCAACTGGACCTCCATCCTGGACGTGGCGCAGCGAACCCATGCCGCCTTCGCCGAACTGGCGGCCAAACGCGCCAGCCTGAAGGCCCTGGAGAGCGTTTGAGACACCGCCCTTGAAAGGAACCCCGATGTCCGCCCCCTTCACCCGCGACGGCCGGTCCTGGCAGCCGGACTTCCTGATTTCCATTGATCCCAAACGCTGTATCGGCTGTGGGCGCTGCTTCAAGGTCTGCGGCCGCGGTGTCATGGAACTGAAGGGGCTGAACGAGGAGGGGGAACTGGTCGCGCTCGACGATGACGAGGACGAGGAAATCGAGAAGAAGGTGATGGTGATGGCCGACGCCGGTGCCTGCATCGGCTGCCGGGCCTGTGCCCGCGTCTGCCCGGCCAATTGCCAGGTTCATTCACCCGTGGCGGCGTGAGGCGGCGATGCGCGCAGGCGACGCCTATGCCTGGCTGATGGCGCGAACCGGCGAGGGGGCGGGTGATCCGTTTGACCGGCATGTCGTTGCCTGCATCCTGTCGCTGGCCTGGGATGAAGCCGTGGCCGATGGCGGCGGCCTGCCGGAAGGCTTGGGGCTGGATGGTGACGCCGTTGCCGGATTGATCACGCGGCTGTTTCCCGATGCGTTTCCCACCCTGGCGCCCCTGGTGCCGGGGCCGGTTGTGCTGGGCGATGATGAGATGGCGGTGCGCGACCTGCTGTGGATGTATGCCGACGGCGGTAGCTGGTTGCAGCGGCTGCTGTCGGCGATGATCGCGCGGCGCTGCACCCGACCCAACCATCTCTGGCAGGATCTGGGCCTGCGCAACCGGGGGGAACTGTCGCAGCTGATGTCGCGGCATTTCGGCCTGCTGGCGGCGCGCAACAACCAGGACATGAAATGGAAGAAATACCTCTACCGCACCATCTGCCGGGCGGAAGGTTTCAGCCTGTGCACGGCGCCCGTCTGCAACGATTGTGAGGATTTCGACAATTGCTTCGGTGCGGAGGAGGGAGAGGCCGTGCTGGCCCATATCCGTTCCGACCGATCCCGCGCCACCGCCTGACCGCATCGCCATCCGCAAGGGAGGCCCACCCCATGACCCACCCGCAGAACCCGCCGGACATCGCCTATGCGCTGTGCCGGCTTGACGATATTCCCAGCCGCAAGGCGCGCGGCTTCCACTTGCTGCGTCTGGAGGCGGATGGTGTGGCCCGGCCCTGGACCATCATCGTCGTGCGTTGGGGCCGGCATGTTGTCGGCTATGTCAACCGCTGCCCGCATGACGGGGTGCATCTGGATTGGGAGCGCAATCAGTTCCTGGATCCCGACGGCACGCGGTTGATGTGTGGCAAACACGGGGCCCTGTTCGATCTGGGCACCGGTGCCTGCGTTGATGGCCCCTGTCGTGGCCAGTCCCTGACGCCGGTCGCGCTGAGCGTGCTGGAGGGCGATATCTGCGTCACCGGTGTGACCCTGGCCGAAGATGACGAACCGGAACTGGTCTGTGAGGCGGAAGGGGTGTGAGGGAGCTTCCCCCGCACCCCGCGCCTTCGTTAAACCGGCCGGTTCGCGTTGCGGTTCTTCACGGGTTCCATGCGCGCCACCCCGTCAGCGAAGCTGATGAAGGAATAGGTTGGGGCGAACCGGGCCGCCACGTCCAGAACCACATCCAGCTTGGCCCCCGTATCCAGTTTCTTGATGTCGTTCTTATCGACGCCCATCAGGTCCATCATTTCCTTCCAGACGGTGGATTCGTCGCAGGGCAGGATCATGTAGGTGATGTTGTCGATCACAACCCGATAACTGGCCAGCAGGTCGATATTGTTGCAGAAGATGAAGTAGCGACCGTCAGGCCGAAGCAGGCCGCCCAGCACCTCGGCCACATTCTCCAGATAGGCAAAGGAATGGATGTAGCCGGCCAGCACGGACAGGGTGGCTTCGCCTTCCTGTGCGGCGGTCAAGACCTGTTCCATCGAGAAATCCGGTGGCCGCTTCTCGTCGGCGATTTGCGGCTGGAATTTCAGGGCGATGTCGCCACGAAAGCCGAAGCGGCCCGGATGGCTGGTCGGACCCTTCAGCACGGCGTTGAACAGGCGCCCTTCCTGGTCCAGGCGGGCAAGGGCGGTCTTGTCGATGGTGGTCATGGGCGCAACGCTCCTGTTTGACGGCAAGGGACAGCCCACGGGAAAGGGGCGTCATTTCCGCCCTTGCAAACCCTCTGCCGGTTTGGCCGCTGCGGGGAACCTGCCGCCAAGATGCGGATTCGCCAGCATTTGCCTGTCGGGTTGCGTTGGTTTCCCCCTGTCGGGTTTGCGACACAAGCGCGACAAACACGACAGGGGTGAAGGGAAAGGCCAAGGTTTTTCAACGAACTGCGCAGTGGCACGTCCTTTGCTGTGGTGAAGCCATCTTCTGCACAATGGCAACAGAGGGCTGTTCCCATGATCACCTTGACCCCGAGCGCCTTGAACGCCGTCCGCAGCGCCATTGCCGGTGCTGCCAATCCAGCCGGCGGGTTGCGTATTGCCGTCGATGCTGGCGGCTGTGCCGGCTACAAATACATGATGGGTCTGGCGGGCGAGGCTGCGCCGGAAGACAAGGTCATCGACCAGGATGGCGTGAAGGTCTTCGTCGACACCAACAGTCACGCACTGCTGGACGGCACGACGATCGACTTCGTTGTGGCCTTGGAAGGGTCCGGCTTCACCTTCGACAACCCGAACGCCAAGTCCAGTTGCGGTTGCGGCAAGTCGTTCGGTTGAAGCCCGCTTTCCCCCTTTGAAAGGAGCCATTCCATGCTCACTCCCGACATTGCGTTCGACACAGCCCCGCCGTCTGGCACAGAGACGGAGGATCCCCGTCTGCAGGTCGTCCGCGCCGCCATCGACGAAATCCGCCCCGGCCTGCGCCGGGATGGCGGTGACTGTGAATTGCTGGGTATGACGGGCGACACCGTCCGGGTTCGACTGACGGGGGCCTGCGTCATGTGCCGGCTGTCCAGCGCCACGCTGGAGGGCATCCAGGCCCGCGTCGTTGAACGGCTGGGCAGCTTCGTGCGGCTGGTCCCGGTGATGGGGCGGGCGGCGGGAGCGCACTGACCCCGCAGCCGCGCCAATGCCCCCGTCCCTGACAGCAAGGGGAATCGCCATGCAGCCCGTCTATCTGGACAATAACGCCACGACGCGCACGGACCCGGAAGTGGTCAGCACCATGCTGCCCTATTTCGATGTGCATTTCGGCAACGCCTCTTCCAGCCACAGGTTCGGATCGGCGGCGGCAGAGGGGATGCGGTTGGCGCGGCGGCAGGTTCAGGCCCTGCTGGGGGCCGCGCAGGAGCAGGAAATCATTTTCACCTCCGGCGGGACGGAAGCCAATAACATGGCCCTGCTGTCGGCGTTGGAGACCCAGCCCGACCGTGACGAGATCGTCATCACCGCCGTTGAACATCCGGCCATCCTGGCGCTGGCGACGCATCTGGCGAAGACGCGCGGTGTGACCCTGCGGGTGGTGGAGGTGGACAGTTGCGGCCGGCTGGACCTTGATCAGTTCGACGAATATGTCGGATCGCGCACCGCCCTGGTGTCGGTCATGTGGGCGAATAACGAGACGGGAACCCTGTTTCCCATCCCCCGGCTGGCCGAACGGGCCCGTGCCTTCGGCGCGCTGTTCCACACCGATGCGGTGCAGGCGGCCGGAAGGGTGCCGATCGACCTGAAATCGGTGCCGGTGGACATGCTGTCACTGTCTTCCCACAAGCTGCATGGCCCCAAGGGGGTCGGTGCCCTTTATGTGCGCAAGGGTGTGGCGGTGCGCCCATTGCTGCGTGGCGGACGGCAGGAACGTGGACGCCGGGCGGGAACAGAGAATGTGCCCGGCATTGTCGGGTTCGGCAGTGCCGCTGCGCTGGCAGCCCGATATCTGGAAGTTGAGCAGGGGTGGGTTGGCGCCCTGCGCGACCAATTGGAACAGGGGTTGATGCAGCGCATCGGCCAGGCTCATGTGCTGGGCGACGCTCAGCACCGTCTGCCCAATACAAGCTGCATCGCGTTTGACTATGTGGACGGTGACGCGCTGCTGCTGCTGCTGGACCGGGTCGGCATCGCCGTTTCTTCCGGGGCCGCCTGTGCATCAGGTGCCATGGAGCCGTCGCATGTGCTGCACGCCATGCGCGTTCCCGCCAATGCGGCGCGCGGCGCGCTCCGTTTCTCACTTTCGCGCGACACAACGACCCCGGACATCTACCGGGTGCTGGAGGAATTGCCCCCGATTGTCGCCCGTTTGCGCGCGAACTCGCCTTTGTGGCGGGATCACGCGCCCGTCCCCGCATAAGGAGAGGCACAAGATGCTGAACGCTCCCCCCATCATCATCAATGACAGCACGCTGCGCGATGGCGAGCAGGCGCCCGGTGTGGCCTTCACGGCGGCGGAAAAGCTGGCCATCGCCGTCAAGTTGGAAGCCGCCGGCGTGGACGAGATCGAGGCTGGCATTCCCGCCATGGGCGATGCGGAGATCGAGGCCATGGCGGCGGTTGGCGCCACCCTGACACGTTCAGTTGCTATAGCCTGGTGCCGGATGACGGAGACCGACGTCGATGCGGCCCTGCGTACCGGCCTGAAGCGGGTGAACCTGTCAGTCCCCGTTTCCGACCTGCAGATCCGGGTGAAGTTCAATGGCACGCGGCAGGACATCATGACCCGTATTCGCCGTGTCGTTGCTTATGCCCGCGATCACGGGCTGGAGGTTGCGGTGGGGGGCGAGGATAGCAGCCGCGCCGACATGGATTTCCTGCTGCGCGTCATTGCGGCGGCGGAGGAGGCGGGTGCCCACCGGTTCCGCTTCGCCGATACGGTCGGCATTCTGGACCCGTTCCGCACCCATGAGATTTTCCGTCAGCTTTGTGCGGAGACCGATCTGGAGCTGGAATTCCATGGTCATGACGATCTGGGTCTGGCCACGGCCAACACCTTGGCCGCTGTGCGCGGCGGGGCCAGCCATGCCAGTGTCTGTGTGTTGGGCCTGGGCGAGCGGGCGGGCAACGCGGCGCTGGAGGAGATCGTGGCCGCCCTTGGCCCCATCGCCGGTCGCCGATCCGGCGTGGACCTGAAACAGTTGACGCAACTGGCTGAACTGGTGGCCGCTGCCGCCGGCCGGCCCATCCCGGCTGCGAAGTCCATCGTCGGGCCCTCCGTCTTTGCCCATGAATCCGGCATCCATGTTTCCGGCCTGCTGCGCGATCCGGAAACCTATGAGGCGCTGAACCCCGCCTGGTTCGGGCGGGTACGCTCCATCGTGCTGGGCAAACATTCCGGCATGGCCGCGATCATCAATGCGCTGAACGCCCTGGGCGTGTCCCCGGAGGAGAGCCGGGCCCGGCGGGTGCTGGAGCAGGTGCGCAGCAGCGCCATCATCTGGAAGCGCCCGGTCAGCGACGGGCAGTTGCTGGGTTTCTATGAGGCTGCCGGCGATTGAAGCGGGGGGGCACCATGGCAGGAAAGGATCGCCCACCCGGCCTGCTGGCCATGGTGCGGGAAGATGTCGGCTGTGTGAAGGCGCGCGATCCGGCCGCCCGGAATATGGCGGAGATCATTCTGACCTATCCCGGCCTGCATGCTGTCATCCATCATCGCGTGGCGCATCGGCTTTGGTGTCGGGGCCTGCGCTTTCCGGCCCGGTTCCTGTCCTGGTTCGCCCGGCTGGTGACCAATGTCGATATCCACCCCGGCGCCCGCATCGGGCGGCGCTTCTTCATCGACCATGGTGCCGGCGTCGTGGTGGGGGAAACAGCGGAGATCGGTGACGATGTCACGATCTATCACGGGGTGACGTTGGGCGGGACCAGCTGGTCGCCGGGCAAGCGCCATCCCACCATCGGCAATGGCGTTCTGATCGGGGCCGGTGCCAAGATCCTGGGGCCCATCCATGTCGGTGCGGCATCCCGCATCGGTGCCAATTCGGTGGTGGTGGAGGATGTGCCGCCCGAGATGACTGTGGTGGGCATTCCCGGCCGCATCGTGCGCGATCCGCGCTGCCGCAAGGCGGTGGCCGGGCGTATCGACCTGGAACATCACCTGATCCCCGACCCGGTTGGGGAGGCGCTGACCCTGATGCTGGACCGCATCACCTTCCTGGAAACGCGGCTGGCCCATATGCAGGGCCGGACCCCGCCGCCGCCGGTCGGGGCCGGCAGTACCGATTTTCGTGCCAAACACCAGCAGGGGACCGGCCATGGGCATCCTTGATGAACTATCCCGCCTTTCCTCGGCGGAGGATTTCTTCCTGCATCTCGACGTGTCCTATGATCCCGCCGTGGTACGGGTCGCCAGGCTGCACATCATGCGGCGCATGGGCCAGTACCTGCGCGGTTCCGATGTCGACGGCGAATTGCTGGCGGCGGATGAAGCGGGTGTGCGGGCCCTGTGCCGGTCGCATCTGGAACAGGCCTATCAGGATTTCGTCGCCTCCAGCCCCATTGCGGAACGGCTGTTCAAGGTGCATCGCGACGCCGTGGCACCCAAGGCGCCGGACGCAAAACCCTTCGTCCCCTTGGCGGCACTGGGCGAGGTGAAGGCGCCCTGACGCATCGCCGACACAGACCCGACAGAGCTGTCGGGTCTGCGACAAAGCCCGTCTGCTTCACTGAACGGGTGATGTGCAGAAAATCAGTGGGTTAGGTCGAAATCCCCGGTTGGCATACCGCTTGCCAAGGGGAGACAGGGAAATCAGCCACCAGGGATGGGAGACTTGAAGATGCACATCGTGGTCTGCCTCAAACAGGTTCCCGACAGCGCGCAGATCCGGGTTCACCCCGTGACCAACACGATCATGCGCCAGGGCGTGCCCACCATCATCAATCCCTATGACCTGTTCGCGCTGGAAGAGGCCTTGCGCCTGCGCGATCGGCTGGGCGGGGAGGTGACGGCGCTGACCATGGGGCCGCCCATGGCGGAGGAAGCGCTGCGCAAGGCGCTGACCTTTGGCGCTGACCGCGCCGTGCTGCTGACCGACCGTGCCTTTGCGGGTTCCGACACGTTGGCCACCAGCTATGCCCTGTCCATGGCGCTGGCTAAGATTGGTCAGGCATTCGGGCCGACGCCCATCATCTTCACCGGCAAGCAGACCATCGATGGCGACACGGCCCAGGTCGGGCCCGGCATCGCCAAGCGCCTGGGCCTGAACCAGTTGACCTATGTTGCCCGCATCTGCGACCTGGACCCAGATGCGGGAACCATCAGTGTGGAACGCCGGGCGGAAGGCGGGGTCCAGGTGCTGGAAACCCGGATGCCGGTGCTGATCACCATGCTGGAGGGCACGAACGAGATGCGCCGCGGTTCCCTGGACGAAGCCTATCGGGCCGCGCGGTCGCAGATCGTGAAATGGAGTGCCGCCGATGCCGGCATCACTGAACTGGCCAAATGCGGCCTGAAGGGGTCGCCCACCATCGTGAAGAAGGTGTTCGCCCCCCAGGCGCGGGCCGAGAAGGTGCAGCAGATCCCTGTCAGCGACATTTCCACCGATGCGCTTGCGGCCAATGTCATGGCCGCGATCTTCCAGAAGCAGCCGGCGCTTGAGGGCGATCTGCTGCGCTTCGCTGCCGGGCAGTGACCAGGCGGCCAGAGAGGAACCAGACCATGAGCGACGCACCGAAGGCCGATGCCCCCAAGCCCGCCGCCGGTCGGGCCGGCACCAAGCGTGAACTGCCCGAGCATTTCAAGGCTTACCGCCATGTCTGGGTGGTGATCGAGTGTGAGCACGGCATCGTCCATCCGGTGTCGTTGGAACTGCTGGGGGAGGGCCGGAAGCTGGCCGATAAACGCGGCGTGGAACTGGCCGGCGTGGTACTGGCTGGCGATGCGCTGACAGCGGCACAGGTGGCCGCCGCCGCCTTTGAACATGGTGCCGACCTGGCCTATGTCGTCACCGACCCGATCCTGGCCCATTACCGCAACGAATCCTATACGCGGGCCATGACCGATCTGGTCAATAGCTACAAGCCGGAAATCCTGCTGCTGGGGGCGACCAATCTGGGCCGCGATCTGGCGGGATCGGTGGCCACGACGCTGCTGACCGGCCTGACGGCGGATTGCACCGAGCTGGCCATTGATGATGAAGGATCGCTGGCGGCGACGCGGCCGACCTTCGGCGGCTCCCTGCTCTGCACCATCATGACGCTGAACTACCGGCCGCAGATGGCGACGGTGCGGCCGCGCGTGATGACCCTGCCGGAGCGCAAGCCCGGTCGCTGGGGCCGCATTGTTGAACATCCCCTCAACCTGACCGAAGCGGACATCATTACCAAGGTTCTGCGCTTCGTGGCCGACCGGGAGAGCGACAAGGCACAGTTGGCCTATGCCGACATTGTCGTCGCCGGCGGGCTGGGCCTGCGTTCAGCGGAGAATTTCCAGCTGGTCCGGTCGCTGGCCGAGGTGCTGGGGGCCGAATATGGCGGATCGCGGCCCCTGGTGCAGAAGGGCTGGATCAGTGCCGACCGGCAGATCGGCCAGACGGGAAAGACCATCCGCCCCAAGCTCTATATCGCCGCCGGTATCTCCGGTGCCATCCAGCACCGGGTGGGGGTGGAGGGGGCGGACACGATCGTCGCCATCAATACCGACCCCAAGGCACCCATTTTCGAATTCGCCCATCTGGGCGTGGTGGCGGATGCCATTGAGTTGCTGCCGGCCCTGACCCGGGCCTTCAGGGCGCATTTGTCGGTCAACCGCCTTGCCGGCTGAAGGAGACTTCCCATGATCGAGGAACGGTTTGATGCCATCGTCGTCGGCGCCGGCCCGTCGGGCAATGCCGCCGCCTATACGATGGCCAAGGCGGGATTGAAGGTTCTGCAACTGGAACGTGGGGAATATCCCGGTTCCAAGAATGTGCAGGGCGCCATTCTCTATGCCGACGCGCTGGAAAAGATCATCCCGGATTTCCGGGAGGATGCGCCGCTGGAACGCCATGTCATCGAACAGCGGCTCTGGACCATGGACAATGGTTCCCATGTCGGCATGCATTACCGATCTGACGATTTCAACGAGGAACGCCCCAACCGCTACACCATCATCCGCGCCCAGTTCGACCGATGGTTCAGCGGCAGGGTACGGGAGGCGGGGGCCGTGCTGCTGTGCGAGACGACGGTGACCGAACTGCTGCGCGACACAGCGGGCCGCGTCATCGGCGTGCGCACCGACCGTGGCGGCGGCACGGCCTTCGCCGATATCGTGATCCTGGGTGAAGGGGTTAATGGTCTGGTGGGCCAGCGCGCCGGTCTGCGCCCGGAACTGAAACCCGACACCGTGGCACTGGCCGTGAAGGAAATGCATTTCCTGCCGCGCGAGACCATCGAAGCGCGCTTCAACCTGAAGGGCAATGAAGGCGTGGTGATCGAGGCCATGGGCACCATCACCGACGGGATGACCGGGACAGGATTCATCTATACCAACCAGGAATCCATCTCTATCGGCATCGGTTGCATCGTGTCCGATTTCACTGAGAGCAACCGCACGCCATACGGATTGCTGGAGGCTTTCAAGCGCCATCCATCCGTGCAGCCCCTGCTGGAAGGATCGGAGTGCAAGGAATATGTCGCCCACCTGATCCCGGAGGGCGGATACAACGCCATGCCGCAGTTGTACGGTGATGGCTGGATCGTGGTCGGCGATGCCGGCCAGTTCGTCAATGCCGTCCATCGCGAGGGCTCCAACCTGGCCATGACCACCGGGCGGATTGCTGCGGAGACGGTGGTCTGGCTGAAGCGTCGGCGCGAGGCAATGAGCAAAGCCAACCTGGCCGAATATCAACGGCGCCTGGCAGAGACCTTCGTGATGAAGGACATGAAGAAGTACCGGAAGATCCCGGACTTTCTTCATCACAACAAGCATTTCTTCAACCTTTATCCCAAGCTGCTGAGCGCTGCCGCGCAGACCTGGTTCCGGGTCGATGGCGTCGACAAGCGCACCAAGGAAAAGCAGATTTTCCAGTCGTTCCGTGCCGGCCGGAAGCTTACCGGCCTGATCGGCGATGCCTTCAAACTGGCGAGGTCATGGCGATGATGAATATCGGAGAAGCCGGCGGCACCGCCCCGGTCAAAGTCGAGGAACGGCTGTTCCAGAACCGCTATATGGTGGATGCGGGCCGGCCCCATATCCGCATCCGGCCGCATGAAACGCCGTCCAAGGCGCTGCTGGCCATGACGCGGCTGTGCCCGGCCGGTTGCTACAGCGTGAATGACCGGGGGCAGGTGGAGGCCGTGGTGGATGGCTGCGTCGAATGTGGCACCTGCCGCGTCGTCACGGCCCAGACCGGGGAACTGGAATGGAACTACCCCCGTGGTGGCTTCGGCGTCCTGTTCAAGTTCGGCTGATGAACCCGACAGGTTTTCCCGGTGGCGATTCCCGAGCGGTTTCAGATGCGGTGATTGAGCGGCTTCTGGAAGAGGATCTCCGTTTTGGGGACGGCAGTCGCGCATCTGCGCCGCGAAGCCCCCAGCCGGTCCATCATGGTGGAGGTGACAAGTCTGGCTGATGCCCTGGCCGCCGCCGGTGGCATCAATGCCGGCAATGCGCGTGCATATGCGAAGGCGGGTGTCGGTATCTTCGCGACGTCCACGCCAGACAATGCAGCGCCAACGGATATTCAGGTGACCATTAATGCGTTGTAATTCAATGTCTTATAATCCAATAATTTGCTTGGCGAATATTGTATTTATTTTGAAATATCGCCCTGAATCAGCTTGCGGGTTTCTTTTGCACCTGCGAAACTGTTTAACGGATGCTTGGTTTGTTGAGCGTCGTCGACATCGCAAAGCATCCATATCGGTAGGCCTCGAGACACGAAAGGATTCGTGCGATGCCTATGGTTAGTTCCGCTTCGCAGACCCCTTCCGTTTCCTCGCCGCCTGCTGTCGGCGCTGACCGGCAACGTGGCACCGGTTTTTCATCCCGTGCTGAAATCGCACTGCACGGGGTGTACGAGATTTCCAAAATCCTGGCGGTTCCCAACCGGCTGGAAACGACGCTGTCCAATGTGCTGGCCCTGCTGTCCAGTTTTCTGGAGATGCATCACGGCATCATCGCGCTGTTCAGCGAGGATGGGGCGCCGCAGATGGTGGTGGGGCTTGGCTGGACGGAAAAGAATGCAAAGAGCTATTTCGACCGGCTGCCGGAACGGGCGATCGGCCAGATCGTCACCACCAAGATGCCGGTGGTGGTGGGCAACGTCGCGGACAATCCATTGTTCGAAGACTGGTCGCCGCCCGAATGGGGGGGCGCATCGCGCGTTTCCTTCATCGGGGTTCCCATCAAGGATCGGGAAATGGTCATCGGTACCCTGACCCTGGATCGCACCTGGGATGCGCAGGCGACCTTCCGGCTGGATGAGGATGTGCGCTTCGTGGTGATGATCGCCAATCTGGTGGGTCAGACGGTGCGGCTGCATGAATTGATCGCGCGCGACCGCGAACGGTTGATGAGCGCGCAGCGCATGTTGGAAAAGGAACTGTCGGAGACTGTACGCCCGGAACGAGACCCCGGACCGGCGGGTATTGTCGGTGACAGCCAGGCGATCCGTTCTGTCATCGACAAGATCAAGATTGTCGCCCGCAGCAATTCAACCGTGCTGTTGCGCGGGGAGTCCGGCACCGGTAAGGAGCTGTTCGCCCGCGCGACCCATGATCTTTCGTCCCGTCGTTCCGGTCCCTTCATCAAACTCAACTGCGCCGCCCTGCCGGAAAGCATGTTGGAGTCAGAGCTTTTCGGACATGAGAAGGGCGCCTTTACCGGTGCCTTGGCGCTGCGCAAGGGTCGGTTTGAACTGGCCCATGGCGGAACCTTGTTCCTGGACGAGATCGGGGAGATCTCCGCGGCATTCCAGGCGAAGCTGCTGCGTGTGCTGCAGGAAGGGGAATTCGAACGGGTCGGTGGGACGCGGACGCTGAAGGTTGACGTGCGTCTTGTCTGCGCCACCAACCGAAACCTGGAAGAGGCGGTTGCCCGTGGAGAGTTCCGGGCCGATCTTTACTACCGGATCAATGTCGTCTCGATCTTTCTGCCGGCCCTGCGTGACAGGAGACAGGACATCATGCCGCTGGCCGGAGAGTTTCTGCGCCGGTTCAATGACGAGCACGGCACCGCCAAGACGCTCAGCGGGTCAGCGCGCGCCGTTCTGGAAAGCTGCTTTTTCCCCGGCAATGTCCGCGAGTTGGAGAATTGCGTTCGGCGGACAGCGACGCTGTCGCGGGCGTCGGGCATCAATGCCGACGATTTCGCCTGTCGTCATGATGAATGCCTCTCCGCCACCCTATGGCAGGGGGTTGTCGGCCCTGGCAATGCCCTGAAGATCATTTCCAGACCGACAGCACCTGCCCCCTTGCCGCCGCAGTCCGTTCCCGATGGGGAGGATGAGGCGGAAGAGAGCTTGGGCATGTCGGGTGCCTGTCCGCAGGCCGCCACCTGTACGGCGGCGCAGGGCGACCGCATGTCGGAGCGGGAGCGGCTGCTGCAGGCCATGGAGATGGCCGGCTGGGTCCAGGCGAAGGCGGCCCGGCTGCTGAACCTGACCCCCCGTCAGGTTGGCTACGCCCTGGCCAAGCATAACATCCAGGTCAAGAAATTCTGACGTTGGTTCCAGGCCAATGCACCCGTTAGGAATGGAGATCCCCATGAAGCTCAGTGCGCGTAATGTTATCGCGGGGCGGGTTATTGCCGTCACCAAAGGGATGACGACGGCCAATGTAAAGATCGAGATCGGAAATGGTTGTGTCATCACATCCGCCATCACCAACGAGGCGGTGGCGGATATGGACATTAAGGTTGGTGATGCGGTTTCAGCAATCGTCAAATCCTCCGACGTGATCATCGGCAAGGAATGATTGTTTCCTGTCGAAACACACGCGGCATCAATGCCGCGTGTGCATTCGTGTTGCACGGCGGCTGGCTTCTTCCCACCAGTCCGTGATCACGTTCAGTTCGCACAGCAAGGTCGTGCCGTACCCGCCGGTGAAGTCGCACCAGGCATCGTAGAAGCGCCAGGGCACCCCGGTCAGGACCGGCAGCCCGGCCTCCACCGCCATGGCCATTTCGCCGCGCAGGCCGCGCCCGCTGGCTTCGGTTTTACCGAACTTGTTGATGATGACCAGTTCCACCCCCTGTGTAATGGCGTGTTGTACAGCCAATGCCGCGTCGGCCAGGCCACCGGTGTCTAGGCGACAGGAAACGGCACCCGGCCCCAGATTCTGGCAGATGGGTATGATCTGGCCGCTGGTCAGGTCCATGACCTCCATCAGTTCTACGGGCCCGCAATCACCCTTGTGGTTGCGCTGCACGATGCCACCGACATGGTGGCCCAGGTTCTGCAACCCTGTGGCAAAGCCAGCCAGCAGGCTGTCGATGTCATCTTCCGGTCGATAGATGACGGCAGCCAGATTCAACATGTTCTCTTTATAGGCGAAACCATCTGGCATGTTGCTCCCCCGCCACTGAAGTGTCGTCCGGCCCTGTGCCGGATAGTGTGGGGCATGCAGTCTCCATGCCATCCCCCGGTCAGAAGGCCTTTGGCCATTTTATACCAACCTGCCGGATGGCAGCGCCCGGCGCATGAGGGATAAGCGAAATCTCCCTTGATCGGTCACG
>Ga0066602_10001657_pt1 | contig 14560 bp, 7 predicted proteins | sample Higcelweek5metaG_FD_59481 | JGI IMG/M metagenome (GOLD analysis project Ga0066602, IMG submission 59481) | Freshwater pond sediment microbial communities from the University of Edinburgh, under environmental carbon perturbations - High... | ecosystem: Environmental > Aquatic > Freshwater > Pond...
TTGCAAAAAATACCAGATTACCATTTAAAAGATTATAACCTCTATCAGATACTGAGACAAAACCCTTGATGAATAAGGCTCATCTCTGAAAAATATGCAATCCAATAAAAGTATTTTAAAACTGGAGTTCATTTTTTGGAATATGCAGCCGCCCGCCTTGCAAAGACCATTCAGAAAAGCAGCCTGTGAATTTTTTCCTGTACTGCACCCGTGTCAATTGATTAAATTATACCGGAACATAAGCTATGTGAATATATGATCATAGGAAAAGGTCAGGGACAAATGCTCAGATACATGATATTTTTTTGTTTACTTCTAATAAGCACTGCGGAGGCTGAAAAGGCTGTTCGCGGCTTCAATATCTCCCAGTCAGCAGGAGGTCAGCTCAATTATCCGGGCGCACTGTTCACAACGCATTTTTTCTACCGCATTCCATTATCAGAAAAAGTGGGGATTCTTACAGAATCCACAAAACTCGATATCGGTCTGTGCAATGAATTTGCACCTGCATTTGAAAACCCAGGTATATTTCTACAGATTGAACCAATTGCTTTTTTCGATGTTGCAGTCCATTTGAATTATGTTTACTTTTACAAAGGTCTTGGTTTCGGTTATATTGCACTTGATTCATACAAAAGCAAATACGATGCAGACGCAATAATGGACAGTACACAGAAAAACGAACACGGATTATGGCTGAGGCTCTCCCCCACCCTCAAGGGTATGTACGGCAATTTCCTTTTTGCAAACACCTTCACAATGCACTATTTTACAATGCAGAATGACAGTTACTACCTTGAGCGTATCACAAACTCGCCACTTGCCAAAAATGATTATGTCTTGACAAATGATCTTTTTATTCTTTATTCCTTTACAAAACCGCTAATAGGCGGCCTCAACTATTACTTTCACGCAGTTCCGCAATCTGAAACACGCACTCACAGACTTTCCCTCGTTGGTATTTACAATAAAAAAATCATGGACCGTACAAATTTCAGCGCAGTCTTTATGGCAGGCAGTTATCTTGAGCATGACTATTATAAAATGAAAGATGTTTTCGGTGCGCTTCAGCTTCAGATTTCGTACAGATTCGGGCATTAGTTATCAGTCATTACATATTCCCGGCAGACTGCAGTTTACAGGGACCACCCTTTGACCTTGCCGTGTATAACATTTACAGATATTAAAGTGCCGGTTTTTCCCTTGAAAATCCAGACCTGATACTTTACTTTATCGGAAATAAATATACTGTCCCGCTGCATTGGCACACCCCATGAAGCAAGCAATTGATCAGTGTTCATATCAAGACAGATCCTTCCATCTCTTACAACATTTCTGATCCGGCGCGGCCATTCGGAATGCTGCATAACAATATGCATTCTGCTTTTTCGGTCAGAATCGCCGGCAGTCACTTTTGACACTACATTTCTGTCAATATCTTTTTCTGCCGGATATAGAACATCATTGTCTACACTCAGGACAGCAGAGTCATCAGTTATTGAATCTTTATTGGAAAAAGCAGCTGTGGTATCGACAGCAGTTACAGAATCGGTTCCGGCAGCAATTGACAGTGAATCCAGCCACTCAATATCAGCAGCTGCAGATGCACAGAAGCATGTACATCCGAGCAGCAATAATTTTCTGATTGCGTAGTGATACAAGGCTACCGCCTTCTGTCAGATCATAAAGCAAGCATTTTAGATAAACCAAGCAGAATCCCGCCGGCAATGACAGGAACTGCAAGATTATCATTGATAATAACCTTCGGAGCGATTTTTAAGGGAATCAACTCAAAAACTGTTATTGTCAAAGCTGTAATTACAACTACCGGAAATGGAACTCTGCCACCCCAGACATCAAACAATCCGGGAACAAACGGGAACACTCCGGCAAAGAGCGCTATACAAAGAAGAAGACAGGCAAGCGACCCTTCAAGACTTTTCTTTCCGCATATTTTTGTTCTTCCGATGCTCAGGCCGACAACCGCAGCAATTGCATCGCCGAGAATGAACAGTGTAAGTACAATAAATGAAATATGAGCATATTTATAAAATATCAGAGAGCACAAAAACGCAGCACCAATAACCCATGTTGAACCGGTTGTCCTCTCCACCTCATCTTCACGAAGCATGGAACCAAAGCATTTGTAGAACATTTTCTGAACATATGGAACTCTGAAACGAAGATGCTCTACAATTACAGAACCAATAAACACAAGCCCGAGAATAATTGACGCAAAATACCAGGGTATATTCCATTTTGGAAAGTAAAAAATTCCTATGGGCATAACCAATGCGAATAAATGAAGCAGCTTTCGGGCGATTTCCTCTCGTCTTAATGCCATTACAAACCTCTTTCAGAAAACTCATTTTAAAATTGTCAAAGGATAAAACCACGAATTGAATGTATATGATGAGTATGTCGGCTCGATTTTTAATTCAATTGATGATGCCTTCCCTAATCCTGATGAATCAGATATTCTGAACTGATCAGATAATGGGAAGAACATTTGTTTTTTAAGATAATAAACAGTATCTTTTTTATTATCAGATACTGATAACAGTGATACAAAGCTAAATTCTGTAGATTTTACAGTCAAGTCAAATTTTGAAGGAGATGCCATTTTAAGCGATGCACCTTTATATTGTGTACCGATCCAATAGTATTGCGCGCCACTTTTCTCAGCGATAAATACCTGACCGAATCGTTTATAAATTGCGATTCCGCGCGGCTCTACAAATTGATCCTTCTTCTCACCATGACTGCCGAATATTTCAAGAAAATTCAGTTCATGATCATATTTAATTACACAGTGTTTCCTGATGTCTGTGATCCAGAAATTGTGATAATAATCAGTCGCTCCATAAAACGCATGATATCCATCAGGGAGTTTAACGTTTTTTATCACAGTGCCATCAATCTGAATTTTCCATAACCGTGTACCAGATTGATCTGCACAGAAAATCACCCGCTCATTTTTAAAAAAACTCCAGTGATTCGTACCGTCGGCAACCACAAGCGCAGTCGGGCTATCAGCAAAAATAGCACTGCTGCCTTTTGCAGGAATGGTCATTTTCAGAGAATGATCCTTTGTAAACACAAATATTTTCCTGTGTACTGCATCCGCCGCATACAGGTTTCCATCTTCGTCAAGAGACACCCGCATTGGTCCGGTCATACCAGAGTCGACCTGTGATGCGCCGTTAAAGGATGTTTTCCAGATAAGACCTGCTTTGGGATTAAAAAGATGCACAATGCGGTTGTTTCCGGAATCCGCTATGTAAACATCGCCTTTATTATTTGTCACAATGCCCTTAGGAAACATGAAGCAGCCATTACCGCTGCCTTTTTTACCATAAAGTGCAAGGGCATACATTGACGTATTATAAATTATCTGATGCATTCCGGAGTTTACACCATAGACAACTACTTCATCATCATCTTTTTTAGTTTCCGGATCATCCCATGAATCAAGACGCGTGGTGGCAAGCCCCTGAGGATCGGTAAATTTTGATGATGTACCGAAAAACATGAACAGATGCTTTGGTGTAGCTTTTCGAATACCGTAAGAATGAGTATATGGCGGAAAAACCAGTGATTCACCAATAAGTCCTGACGCCATTACAAGTGTCAGAAACAGTGATGAAATAATATTCTTTTTAAATAAATTCATAAGTAATGCAAAATATAGCTTATGCATAAACTTATAGCGAATTTTAAAGAAGAATCTGAGGTTTTACATTAGAATTCTATTTACATAACAGATTTTTTATCAGGATCGGCAGTTTTAAGAAAATTATTATAAAAATATTGAACAGCCCCGGAGGTTTAAAATTAATTAAACAGGAAATGAAAGTTTGAAATAATTGCCGCCTTCATCAGATTCAGCCCAGATTTTTCCTTTATGAGCCTGCATTACCATTTTACAGAAAAACAGTCCCAGTCCTTTTGAATATCGTGATTGTTTACTTTCGAGTCTTGCGTATTTATTGAACAGATTATCTCTCTCTTTGTCAGGTATCGGAGTACCGCTGCTGTAAAATGACATTTCTATATCAGATTCATTCTTTTTAAGATCAAGTTCAAACCGTCCGCCGGCTGGAACATATTTTGCTGCATTGCTGCAGATATTCTGAAATACCCTTTCAAGCAGATACGAATCAGCACTAATAATAATATCTGTTGAATAATTAATAATACTGGGGGTGATACCCTTCTCCTCAAAAAGAGGATTCTGGAAGAATTTTTCTGCCAGACCTTCAATATATTCTATTGACAATTTTTCTGTCCTGACAATCAGTTTACCTTCATCCATTTTTGCTATGTCAAGAAGGTTTGATGCAAGGCTGACAATATCGGAACACGATTCACCGATTACATCAAGCACTCTGTGAACCTTGCTGTCTTCAGACATCTTTCTGTTTAGAAAATGAAGATTACCCTCAATGCCTGCGGCATAATTTTTAATATCGTGTACAAGCGAACCGGTCAGAATACCTTTCATTCTTTCCGATTCCATAAGTTTAAGATTTGCCTGCTCAAGCTGGTTTTTCTTGTCAAGTATATCCCGCGTCTGGAATTTAACCTTACTGTCAAGTTCCTGATTGAGCTGCACATAATCCTGAAGAAGCAGTGCGTTTTCCAGAAGTATACTTGCCTGAGCAGAAAGTATCTGCGTAATTTTAACCGCACTTTCCGAAAACAGACCGGCAACTTTATCATTTCCCAGATATACACATCCCAAATAGTTATTTTCACGAAAAAGCGGAGTACACAAAATTGATTTTCCCCTTATCTCCTCATACAAATTATCCTGTATGAACGCTGTATCATAACCTTTAAAAAGAACGAGCTGCTTCTGCGCCTCTGTTTTGTCAATTATCGCCTGTGAAATAACAACATCTTCAGGACTTATATTCTTTCCGGAAAAATCTCTTAAAAGCATGATTTTCATCCCGCCAGAGGGAATCTTACTCAGAAAACATCCATATTGAGCACCAGTTGCATTTATAAGTGACGATAGTATCTGTTCAAGAAGCATAGGCAGATCATTGATCTGTGACATTGACGAACACACTTCAAGGAGAGTGTTGAAGCGGATCTGATTGCTGTTTTCTTTCTGTTTCTGCAACAATTCTGTTTCAGACAACTCGAGCATTCTCTTTACTGTTGATGATGATGCCTTTTCTTTGAGTTTATCGCAGTCCGATACTGCTCCACATTTTTCAAAAAGAGTATACGCATCATTGTACATGTCCCTTGCCCGGCCGGGAGAATTGATTTCATCATAAAACGCACCATATTCCCTGAGCGTTTTTGCCTTCTCATACTGCATGTCAAGTGAATGAAACTGAGTAACTGCTTTTTTGAAAAGATTATCAGCCTTCCTGATTCTTTTACGGTACAGGCAATACATAGCTTCAATACGAATTACATTTCCGCGATATGCGGGGTAACACCAGGATGCAAGCCTCAGAATAATAAGATACTTTTTAAATTCCAGACTCATCTGCTGTTCACTGCAGATCTTAAAATCCCTTTTTATCAGATAGTAAAGCAGCAGTTCTGTTTTCACCACAATCAGCGGAACAATATATTCAGAATTCAGATTTTTCCTGGCTGAGCCGCTTATCAGTGATTCCAGCCGCATATCGGCACTTGAATAATGATCATTCAGTAAATCAGCATAAATCAGAAATACACCAATATGAATGTGTGATAAACTGGATGATTTTTCATTCAGTTTTATTTCTAATTCGTCAAGTCGTGGTATATCCGGTTTTTTACCGCGTAAAATATCTATATAGTATTCTGCAGCCAGTGTAGTATATAAAAAATGCTTATCACTTGTCTCCTCACATAATTTGGCTGTAGCTTCCATCTGTTTTTTTGCTTTGCAAAAATCACCTTTCATAAGATAGACACGCCATAGATGCTCTGCACTTGACAACTGATTCGATTTGTCACCGATAAGCTGATAGCCGTTGATACTTGACATAAAACACTTTTCAGCATTTTGCCACTGTGCGTTGAAATATGATATAATACCGTGAAACAACTCTGAAAAAGAAGCTATATCAGGTCTTAAAATATTCCTGGCAATAGTATAAGCCTTTTCTATATACTTCTGCCCTCTCTTTTTACAAAATAACTGGAATGCAGGAACTCCATGCAGGGCATAGCTTTGAGCCTTTTCCTCACAGTCAATTATTTTGTCGGCAAGATTTACAGCTTTGAAATTGGTAAACAGATATCCCGGTATATCGTCATAATAAAGGGACCCGGACAATTTATTGAGTACTCTCACCATTAAAAGTTCTTCAGGTTTATTCTTTTTCTTTTTTTCTGCAAGGGGCAGTATTTTATGTGTCAGTTTCAGAATCAGTTCCTTTGCAGTTCCAATAAAAATTCCAGGCCTGCTTTTGGGATATTTAAATCCCAGTTCTGCAAGAATCTGAATAAACTGCGGTATGGATTGATTATAATTACCCGTATTATGATAAATACTTCCGATCCTGTACATTAATTGTAAACGGAACAGCCTGTCGGTCTCAATACTATTTCCAATTACCCTTTTGTATATGTTCAGTGCCTGCTCATTTTTTCCTGTCATCATAAGAGCCTCAGCAAGCTCGATCTCTATTTCTGAAACAAATACAGGCGTCTTATATCCATTTCTGCGCAATTGTTCTGACAGATGCAGACTGTTTCTGAAATGTTTTATTGCTATATCAAGTGCATTGTTCTCAGCTGCAAATCGAGCTGCTTTCAATGTGCAGTCAAATGTTTTTTCAATATTGCGGGTACGGATCAGAGATTCAACTGCAGGAAAGAGATAGTTCTTATCTGTCAGTGCCAGCTGTTCATATTCTGATGCAATCTGTTCTGAAAGTTTTTCTTTCTGATCTTCACTGATATTATTAATCAGAATTTCCTGTATTTTGTCATAAGCGAAGTTCAGATTTCCAGTAATATTTCTTGACAAATATCCTATCTGCTCAAGCCGTCTGAAAATTCTTTCAGCCCTTTCTGAAGTCAATTCGCAGATTTTTGAAATTATTTTACGTTCTATTGTTCCCGAAAGCAGTGATGCAACTTTTAAGAAATGGAGCTCATCTTCTGAAAGATTTTTATACTTATCCATAATTAGTGACACTGTATCAAACTTTTCAGGCAGAGCACCGGTCATTGTCAGATCAAACTTCCACTCATTTTCAACACGTTTAATGAAACCATTTGTAACAAGATATGAGATTATTTCCTTGATAATCAGCGGATTGCCACTGCCTTTTTCCAGCAGAATCCTTATCAATTCACCTGATCCGTCAATATGGTCAAACTGTTTTCGAATAAACGCGGAGATATCCTTTTCACTGAAAGGCAATATATTTATCAGCCGATCGGCGATTTTACGTATTGGCACGTTGTAAATGTGTAATGTTGTCTCATCGGCATCCGTTCTTATAGTGTAAACACACATGCACTGGGTTTTGAAATTTTTTATTTTTACAATTATTTCAAAAGATTCCCTGTCAATCCACTGAATATCATCTATGAAAAGTACATTCGGCATTGCATCAAGAAAAAGGGCCAGAACATTGAGCATAAGATGATTGATCCGGTCTGCTTCTTTTTCCACGCTCTGGCATTCTGTTATCTTATCAAAGTATTTCGCAAGTTCAGGAAACACTTTACATATAACTCCGGACTCTTCAGCAAGCTGCCCGTTAAGTAATGATTTTACGGCATCTCTGCCGCTATTATCTGATTTACATATTAATACCAGCACATCATCAAGAATCTGATGCAATACAGAAAACGGTTTATTCGGAGTGAATTTATTACACTTGACAGTAATAAAATTGACATCAGATTTTACTTTACTTTTAAATCGACTGACAATTGATGATTTTCCTATTCCCGATACTCCGGAAAGCAGATATGTTGATGATTCGCCTTTACTCAGCTGTTTCAATCCGCCATAAAGAATACGCAGTTCAAGATCCCGTGCCACAAAAAACCGTATATGATTTATTGCAATCAACGCGTCATACGCACCAACTGTAAACGACGGGTCTGTCCCATTCTCAAAAGAAACAAGTGCAGTTTTCAGGTCCTCACTGAATCCTGCAGCGCTTTGATAGCGTTCCGACGGTGTCGGGCGCAGTGCCTTGATGAGAATTTCATTTATAATTGAAGGTATATTCTTTATCGGATCTATATCAGTCTTCAGGATGCAGTTGAGCAGCTCCTGTAAATTATTATCATTTGTAGGGAATGGAAGTCTGCCTGCAAGCAGCTGATAAAGAATCAGTCCTGTACAGTAAAGATCTGAACGCTGATCAATTTTAAATTCAGTAAATCCGGTCTGCTCAGGTGATAAATAGGGAAAAGTTCCAACCACTATCCCCTCAGACATGACATCAAGCTCCTCAGCATTATGCGCGCTGCTTAAATCAATAATTTCAAGTTGATGTTTTGCACCGGATACCAATACTCCCGGATTGATATTGCAGACAACAACACCATGAGAATGAAGATACTCAAGGGCATCAAGAAGCTGAGTGATCATTGACACAGAATCATTAATACTGAATATTTTTTTCTCTTCAATAAGCTTGCTTAATGATACAGAATCATTATACTGATATACGATAGTTTTAGTATCTGTACTAACATTTGCAGTGACAGGTCTTGCTATATTGGGGTGCTCAAGCTTGCTTACAAATTCAAGTTCACGCGTAAACTTTACCTCTTCAGCATGATTTTCTCCAATGTTCAATTTATTGATACCGCATTTAACAAGCAGAAATGTATTATCAGATTTCCGTCTTCCGACATTCAGATCAAATAACTCATTGGAATAAAGTGTTTTTACTTTGTCAATTTCGGAAGCAATCATATTTTTGTATACCCTGCATGCTTCAATTTTTATTAATTTTCTGACTTGTCAACAATTATTTACTTTATAACACAATAACGAAGTCTGTATAAACGAGGTTGTAAAATTAAGTCTATCATGATAAGTAAAGGAGTGCAATATCTTTTTAACAGATAATAAAGTATTATCATTTATGAAGTTATGTGTAAAGCGGAAAAAAATTATTTAAAAAATTATATGCAAAGCAGTCATATTTATAAACAGAAACAGCGGATATTTATTTCAAGTCTGCTGTTTCTGTCTGTATTCTGAATAAAAAGTCAATAATCACAGTGGTTTCATCTGAAACGCATGAAAACCACTGCTTATATCTGTAAACAGATCAGATTTTTCTGAGACTTCCAGCCTGTTTCGCAAAACAGGCTGCCCTCAGGACAAAAAATTCATTGAGTGTGACATTTTCAAATAGTGTGCGGATAAGTTCTGACGGTTTACAGGTAACACCATCCTGAATACAGAGAATTGCTTCAAAAACAGAGTCATTCAGTAATTCAAGTGATATAATTCCTTTACGAAGATCTTTTTTTACAACAGTTCCGTTTTTTTCGATATCAATTACTATTTTTTCCTTTGCAAGAAAATTACTGAACCGTTCCTCTGCATCGCAGAGTATACTGTTATTGAAAGGGGTAAACCTGTACTTTACCGCTTTTATTGATGAACTGAGTGAATTTTGTGCTCCGGGCAGTGGTGCAATTGTTTTTAAAATCAATCCGCCAGGCAGCCACCTGTTAAGCATTGAAAGATTTAAAGAATACGCAATAGTAGTAGCAATATCAAAAGCTTCATCACTGCCGGCAACGCCCAGTGGAAGCGGCGGCCCGAATGAAATTCTTGGGTGCTGATTGAATCCCTGAGAAAAAGCAAGCGGTACTTTGCCCATCTGAAAAGCCCTGTGAATAATTGCCGCCAAGTCAAGATGCCCGAGAAAACGCAGTGATTCACCCTTTTCGTAATGAATTCTGTAATGAAAATGCTCTTTGGGCGGTAACTTTTCATTTTTTATCACAACCGGCTTTTTTAGAACAGTCTCTATGGCAGACTTTTTAAATACCGGCTGCAGATCTTTACCACAGACACCGCATGCACTGCACTTACCGGTTCTGCAGTCTTCAGTGCAGACCATCTCCATGGCTTTATTGCGTTCATCCATTAAAAACTTATGCGATACACCATTACATATCATCTGCCATGGAAGATCCTGAGAATCGGGAATTTCTTTAGTATACTTTGTCAAATCAATTCCGCAGCGTTCCGCAGCAGCTTTCCACCTGCTTATATCAAAGTACTCATCCCAGCCATCAAATTTCGCACCATTTTTCCATGCATCATAAATAAGTAAACCGACATCTCTGTCTCCGCGTGCCATAACCGTTTCAAGAAATGTAATATCAGGATCACGATATGAAACTTTGACATTCTTCAGATGTTTCAGTGAATATTTGATATATTTTCCCTTTTCAAGCAGCGTCTCTACAGGCTCCATTTTCTCTCTTTGAAAAGGAGTATGGGGTTTTGGTGAATATGGTGAAATTGACACATTGACCATGCGCCTGTTTGAAGCAGCCCGGACCTTTCCTGAAATTGATGTCACCATTGACACTATTGCCGCGATATCATCATCATTTTCAGTCGGCAGTCCTATCATGAAGTATAGTTTGAGTGTCTGAATATTGTATGTTAGAAGTTTCCCGACAGTCGCGTAAATTGCTTCATCTGTGAAGTCCTTGTTGATTACTTTACGAAGACGGATACTTGCGGCCTCAGGTGCAATTGTCATGGAGGACACAGGTGAAACAGTATCAAGAAGCTGCAGCTGCTCATCTGTCAGCGCATCAATTCTCGTTGACGGCAGAGAGAGTGCAATGCGGTATGTATCTTTAATCTCAGATGCAAGTGACAATAATGGCGACAGACATGAATAATCTGCAGTTGACAGTGATAACAGTCCGACATCTTTCCACCCTGTTTCTGCAACTCCGTTTCTGATTGTCTTTACAACACTCTCTGGATCACGTTCGCGCACAGGCCTGTAATAGGTGCCTGCAGCGCAGAATCTGCACCCGCGCGTACATCCGCGCATAACTTCAACTGACAATCTGTTATGTATGACATCCATCAAAGGAACAATCGACTTTGACGGATAATTATCATCGTCAAGTTCCCTGATCTTTGCAGCCCGGATCTCAGTACCGATATCCGCTATTGTAAATGGCCCCCTGACCTCATATCTAAACAGTGACGGAACATAAACGCCTTTTATTTTTGAGAGTGCAGTCAGTTTATCCTTACGTGATGCACCCTCTTTTTTTAATGCCTCAAGTGTTTCGCAGATACTGACAACAGTCTCTTCCCCATCCCCTATTGCAAAAGCATCAACAAACGGCGACAACGGCTCAGGATTGCTTACGCAAGGCCCGCCGGCAATTACAATCGGATCATTCTCATTGCGTAAATCCTGCATGACGGCAATACCTGCAAGATCAAGCATATTGACAACATTAGTGTATTGAAGTTCATATTGTACTGTAATACCGATCCAGTCAGCCTCTTTTACAGGAGAGAAGTATTCCAGTGTATACAATGGAATATTATTCTCCCTCATCTGCTTCTCTGCATCAGTCCAGGGTGCAAACGCACGGGAAAGCGCCCAGTTTTCTCTTTTATTTACAATATGATATAATATCTGCAGACCGAAATGCGACATACCTATATCGTAGAGATCCGGGAAACAGAATACTCCGTGAAGCTTTACACCTGCAAGATCTTTCTTTATGCAGTGAAGTTCCCCGCCCATATAACGCATAGGCTTCTCAACTATTGGAAGCAATTTACTCTCTATCGCATTTTTTAGACCGCTATTCATCCTGCACACTACCTCTCTATTATTTTTTTAAAGTGGTAAAATAGATAATTTCCTTCTCAGATAGGCAGGTTTCATTACAACAAAACTATTTTTCTTATTCATAAATTCTTTGCATGTTTTAAGGCAATACGATATTTTATCTCTTCTATATAGGGCAAACACATAAAAAACAGGGGTTTACTATGGATGCAGTAAAAATTCGTGATGACATTTATTGGGTTGGAGGGATTGACTGGAATCTGCGTAATTTTCATGGCTATCTTACGCCGAGAGGTTCATCGTATAATGCATATCTCATTATCGATGAGAAAATTACACTGATTGATACTGTTAAATACTACCTTGTTGATGAAATGCTTGAACGTATCAAATCTGTCATCGATCCAGAAAAAATCGACTATGTGATCAGCAACCATGTCGAGATGGACCACTCGGGCGGTATATCAAAAATTATGGAACTCGCGCCAAATGCAACAGTCGTCGCTTCTGCTGCTGGTGAAAAAGGACTGCGGGAGCACTACCGTAAAGACTGGAAGTTTTCAGTTGTCAAAGCCGGAGATTCACTGTCTATTGGTAAACGTTCATTTGCATTTGTCCCGACTCCCATGATCCACTGGCCTGACAATATGGTAACATACTGCCCGGAAGAAAAGATTCTCTTTTCAAATGATTCATTCGGCCAGCATATTGCATCACCTGAACGTTTTGATGATGAACTGCCGCTTGATATTATTCTTGAGGAAGCACAGAATTATTATGGGAATATTGTTCTCTCGTATAATTCGCAGGTGCAGAAAGCCCTTGACGTTGTCGGAAAACTGCCCATTGATCTGATTGCCCCGAGTCATGGCATCATGTGGCGTTCGCATATTTCTGATATTGTAAATAAATATACCAGATGGGCATTCAATAAAACCGAGACCTGCGCACTTATTGTTTACGATACAATGTGGGGTTCAACTCAGAAAATGGCTGAGGCGATACGGGATGGATTCGAGTCAAAGGGTATTAAAGTCAGAATGAAGTCACTTCTTCATAATCATGTTTCAGCAATTATGCCTGATGTTATTGATGCAAAATATGTATGTGTCGGATCTCCTACAATGAACAGCAACATGGTGCATACTGTCGCTGGGTTCCTGGCCTATATGCGCGCACTCTCTCCGAAAAACCGTACAGCATTCGCATTCGGTTCTTATGGATGGGGCGGGCAGAGCATAGATCAGGTGCAGAATGAGCTTAAAAATTGCGGATTTGATCTTCTCGAACCTATTAAATTCAAATACATTCCCGAAAAGAAAGATCTTGACGCTATTAAAGAAACAGTTATTTCTTATATAAAGTAAATTTACATTACTTTACCTCTGCTCCTGTCTTTTGAAGCCGGGACAGAGGATAATGCATCGGCCACTGATTTAGATTAATCAGGAAGCAGCAATTATTTCTACTTTGTCAGAATAACACACTGATCGTTGAGCGGAGCCGAAACGATCGTTATTTCGCGAATTTTCACTTGCTCATTTCGACTCCGCTCAATGAGCTTAAAAAAGTTATTTTCAGTATTCTGACAAAGTGGAATTATTTCATCTCCAATTCTCCCGGGGACGGGTGACTTTTCATAACAATTGACATAATAAAAGAGGCCGGAGAATGAACTTATCAGGATTTTCAGCTGATTCAATGCAGAACGTATTTTCTGATCCTGAGATTATCTCATTTGACTCTCACCTTGCCGGATTTTTATGCAGACACAGTTTATCAGAAAGTCCGATTCTTTTTCTGACAATTGCATTTATGAGCAGTAAACTGCGGGATGGCCACATCTGCATTGACCTTGGCGAGTTTGAGCTGACTTCATGCCCAAAAATAAGCGATACAGACTCAAATACAAACTTTCCGTCCCTTGACAAATGGAAGGAAGTTCTTCTGGAATCCGGTATTACAGGAATCCCCGGAGAATATAAGCCTCTCATTCTTGATAATAACCGGCTTTACTTTTACCGCAGATGGAACAATGAAAGGGCTGTTGCTGAATTTTTACTCTCAAGAATTTCAACTGACTTTCCTCCCGGTATTTTCTCATGTATTGATACTTTAAACAGTTTTTTTCAGAAGACGCAAGGTGAAATCGATTTTCAGAAACTCTCATCTGTTTTGTCACTTGCAAATCGTCTGTGTGTTATTTCCGGCGGCCCGGGAACAGGCAAGACAACTACGGTTGTAAAGATTCTTGCACTTCATTGCATTGTTTACGGAACTCATTTACGAATAGGACTTGCGGCACCGACTGGAAAAGCTGCCGCGCGTCTCTCATTTTCCATTTCTCAGGCAATAGAATCCCTGCCCTGCGACAGCAGCATTAAAAAAGCCATTCCATCTGATACTGTAACTATCCACAGAATGCTTGGGGAACAGAAAAGAAACAGACATTGGGGCAGTTCATTTACAGGATCAGATTATCTTCCATACGATATCATCGTCATTGATGAAGCATCAATGATTGATCTTTCGCTTATGTCAAAACTGACTGCATATATGCGGCCAGAGTGCAGACTTATTCTTCTTGGTGATAAAGACCAGCTCTCATCAGTGGAGGCCGGATCAGTTCTTGGTGATATCTGCGACCCCCGGACATTGCATTCCTATACACCTGAATTTATTCATGGATTGCAAAAATTCATCCCTGAGATTAAGTCCGGTGACAGACCTGAAGTGCCATTTGCAAACTGTATCGTAACGCTTAAAAAAAGCTA
>Ga0066602_10001664_pt1 | contig 14513 bp, 10 predicted proteins | sample Higcelweek5metaG_FD_59481 | JGI IMG/M metagenome (GOLD analysis project Ga0066602, IMG submission 59481) | Freshwater pond sediment microbial communities from the University of Edinburgh, under environmental carbon perturbations - High... | ecosystem: Environmental > Aquatic > Freshwater > Pond...
CAGAGCACTTGCCTTTTAAGCAAGGTGTCCCGCGTTCGAATCGCGGATGGCTCACCAATTGAAAGATGTCGAATTTTGTTCGACATCTTTTTTATTGCAAAATTGATTTATTGTGAAATTCTGATATAATATATATTTGAAAATAAAGAAAATGGAGGAATACACATGTTGTCTCTATATAATCGATTCCCTGCTTATGTAATGGATAAATTTGATAGCTATGTATTGATTAAATTTGTTCCAACTTTAGAGAGGCTAAACTATTTTCTTGATGGAAAAATGTATATGAATAGCCCTGTTAGCTTTCATGATGAAATGATGGGTGAAGGCCGTTGTGATAGATTAGAGGGTGCTACTATTTATGTAAATGGTTCAACGCCTACGAGTTTTCCAAAAGTTGAGTTTCACCAAAAAGATGGCGAAGTTTACACCATAATACGGGAATTAAAAGAGAAACCAGAAGATTATACCCAACCACATTTTATTCTTTGGCCCAATGAGCCAAAACAAAAAAATGTTTTTTCTATGTATACCCTATGGTTAAATAACACCAAAAAAAACTTTTGTGAAATAAACAAAGATATGATTCAACAATTCGGAGCATATGGTGTATTGATTACTAATACATATGAATTTTATAATCGGGTGGGTAAAGCATTATTGAATCATCCAGAAATACGGCGTGCTGAATGTGGATTTGTTGAATATATTCCCGAAGAAGCCAGCACAGGTATAATAGATATTAATCCTTTTATTAAGTTTTCTAAAGGGTATAATCACCAAAATGAGTTTAGGTTTTGTTTTGACAAAGGTGAAGAAGGGATCTTAGAATTTGAACTTAACTCAACGATTAGAGATATTGCGTTTCCAATAAAAGTGGACAATTTTTTGCAAACACTAACATATAAAAATGATAATACTATCGTGTTTGAATACATGACGTAAATATAGGTGATAAAAGCCTTTGGGTGAAATAGGGCAATACCTTTTTTATACATTTAGACGTACAAAATAATTGACATCTATTTTGAACCCATCCCTGCTTATTTTTTTGCTTTTAGCGAATAAAATTTTTTTCAGAATAAATAGTTTATTCAAGGGAAAAATAGCTTTCATATAACAATTATATGGAGGTTTAACATGAGTGAAAAAATACTTGAAAAAACCGAAGGCAGAGTGAGCTATCATGACTCTGTAGAAGAAATGCTTAAACGAATAAGGGATGACGGATTATCAAATGTATTTGACAGATATGCTCTTCAGGAAAAAATAAGGTGTAAATTCTGCCTTGAAGGTTTAAGCTGTCAATTATGCTCTGACGGTCCGTGCAGAATCAGTGAAAAAAGCGGGCAGGATAAAGGTGTATGCGGAATTGATGCCGATGGTATGGCAATGAGAACTCTTCTTCTTCATAATATTATGGGCGCTGGAACTTACAGCCATCATGCTTACGAAGCTTTTAGAACGTTAAGGGCTGCAGCTCAAGGCAAAAACAGCTTTAAAATAACAGATCAGGAAAAGCTTAAATGGATGTGCCAAATGGTAGGGATAGACACAAACAAAAGCATTAATGATTTAGCGGTTGAGCTTGCAAATTTCTTAGAGAAAGAAATGTCAAAGGATCCTGAAAACCCGAGCGTAATGGTTGACGTATTTTCACCTAAAAAGAGAAAAGAAGTGTGGAAAAAACTTGGCATTTATCCATCCGGAGTTGTTCACGAGGAACAAAATTGCGTAGCAAGCTGTTTAACAAACGTTGACGGCGATTATGTCTCATTGGCAAAAAAGGCATTAAGCCTCGGACTTTCAACAATATATACGGCTCAAATCGGGTTGGAAATGGTACAGGATATATTGTTCGGAACACCAACACCCCATGAAGTCAACACCGATTTAGGAATTATGGACGCCGACTATATAAATATTGTTTTCAATGGTCATCAGCCTTGGGCGGGCGTAGCAACGCTGCAAAAAGCAAAGCTTAAAGAAATTCAGGATAAAGCAATAGAAGCAGGCGCCAAAGGTATACGCATTGTAGGTTCAATTGAAACCGGACAGGAAATACTTCAAAGATTCCCTGTTGATGACGTTTTTGTTGGGCTAATGGGTGATTGGATTACCATTGAGCCGCTTCTTGCAACCGGAGCGGTTGATGTTTTCGCAATGGATGAAAACTGTTCGCCGCCGGCAATAGATCAATATGCCGAAAAGTATCAGGCTACTTTGGTTATTGTCAGTAATATAATCGGAGTGCCCGGAACAGGGCATTATATTCCTTATAATCCTCAGGACGTTGATAAAATGGCTGATAAACTAATTGAACTTGCTATTGAAAACTATAAAAAGAGAAAAGGTAATATTACTCCTTTAATACCTAAAAAAATCCAACCGGCAATTGCGGGCTTTTCAACCGAAGCAGTACTCGGCGCTCTTGGAAATAAACTCGACCCTTTGGTTGAAGTGATTAAAGCAGGGAAAATTAAAGGCGTAGTGGCGCTTGCCAGCTGTTCAACCCTAAGAAACGGCCCGCAGGACTGGAATACAATAAACCTTGCCCGCGAGCTTATAAAAAAGGATATACTGGTGGTAAGCTGCGGATGCGGAAATCATGCGCTTGAAGTAGCCGGTCTGTGCTCGTTATGCGCTAAGGATTTAGCCGGGCAGGGACTGAAAGAAATTTGTACCGCATTAAATATTCCGCCTGTTTTAAGCTTTGGCACATGTACGGATACAGGAAGAATCTCAATGCTAGTAACTGCCCTTGCCGACTTTCTCGATGTTGATATACCTCAGCTTCCGATAGCTGTTACAGCTCCTGAATGGATGGAGCAAAAAGCGACTATTGACGGTATATTCGCGGTCGCATACGGAGCTTATACACATTTATCACCTGCACCGTTTATAACCGGCGCCCCAAAATTGGTAAAGCTTTTAACAGAAGATGTTGAAGGTTTAACCGGTGGAAAGGTTGCATTAGGAGACGACCCCGCAGAAGTTGCTGTTAATATTGAAGCTCATATCATAAGTAAACGTAAAGCTTTAGGACTTAATTAAAATTGATGGGCTGTCTCATTAACATAATGAAAACAGCCCCTTTTTATTTAAGGAATGTTTGTATACCCTATAAATGAATTGTCAGCAATGATATATGCTTTAATTTTTACCGTTCCTTCAGGAATGGTAATATTATCAAACAAAATCAGGTTAGCTTTTTTAGCGGAATTATAAATTTTGCAGCTTATTAGTTGACCCGACGCGTTATAATAAGCAACTATTTGCGGGTCTGAGATATTGCCGCCGTTATTATATAATAATTTTATTTGAGTAGTTTTGGTTATATTTGACAAGGTTATTAATTCATCATTTTGATTCTTGAGTATATTATAAGCTTCACCGATGTCCGGCACGCTTTCGTTATGTAACCGGTTAATCGCAGTTACAGCATATTTTACACCATAGCCTGTATTATTTAAATCAGTATATGTATTAGCGCTTCCGGATTTTCTGACTGTATCTATTAAATTATAAGCATTTTCTATATTAACAGGCTCGTTTGCGTCAAATCTATATACGGCGTAATATGCTGTATTTTCGTCATTATCCGTCCACTTTATCCTTGCGCCGTTTTTTAAAGCGGTTATTTTATCTATTATAGGCTTGTTCGGTTTATTACCTTTTTTCCATTCCATTACGGGTATAAGCGCTTTTGTTTTCCAAATATCGTTTTTTATCCTGTCCACCGCATCCTGACGCGTAGGGTTTGATGTATCTCTTGAAGTAAAAAGTATACTGCCGCTTGCGTTTATAATATTAAATTTTAATTGCCGTGCAAGCTCCTCCGCTCCTTCACTAGCGAAGGAAGCGTCTGAACCGGAAAGAGAAGTGTCGTTTACTTTATACATAGCTTCACCTATATAAAGCTGTGTATTTTTCCCCTTCACCGTATCTGCCCACCATGAGGCAACTGTTCCGAACGGAGCGGACTCATGCCCGAATGACCAGTAAATCTGAGGAGCGATATAATCAATTAAACCCTCCTCAACCCATCTTTTTGTGTCAGCATACGCCTTATCATAGTTCGGCAAGCCTGCGCTTGTATCAGAGCCTTTAGGGTCATCCTTTTTATTTCTCCATACACCGGCAGGGCTTATTCCGAATTTAACATAAGGCTTTGCCTGTTTTATTTTTTCAGATAATTCACTTATTAAAAGATAAGTATTATTTCTTCTCCAATCTCCTTTACCCGTGAAATTTCCTTTATAGCGTTCAAAGGTGTCGTTATCCTGAAGAGGCGAACTTTCCGACTCATAATAAAAATAATCATCAAAATGAACCGCGTCTATATCATAGCGAAGAACAACCTCCATTATACAATCCTCAACCCATTTTCTGGCCTCGGGTATACCCGGATCTATAGCAAACCTGTTATTCGCGGTTTTTATCCATTCCGGATGAGTTTTGTAAATACTTTTTTCTACTGAATTCAGCATATCTATCGTAGATTCTTTTGTATTCATGGAAACCCTGTATGGATTAAACCATGCGTGCAGCTCTAAATTTCTTTTATGCGCTTCGGATATTGCAAATTGTAGCGGATCGTATCCGGGGTCTTTTCCCAGTGTCCCTGTTAAATATGAAGACCATGGAACCATGCCGGAATCATATATAGCATCCGAGCAGCTGCGAACCTGAAAAATTACCGCGTTCATATTAAGGCTTACAGCCCTGTCCAATATTACTATGAGCTCATTCTTTTGTGTTTCCGCATTTTCTGAATTTAAAGGCCAGTCCATATTTATTACAGTGCTAATCCACATTGCCCTGAAATGTCTTTTTTGTATTGGATTATTTTCGGGTATATTAAAGTATTCCCATGGCTGAGATGCTGCATAAGAGGACGTTGTTAATGCAAAAACTAAGGCTATTATTAATATTATATTTATAAGTTTCATATGTAAAACCTCACGCGTTATTTCATGCTTCAATTATATAATACAAAAGGCGGTTTTGTCAATAAAACAAAACCGCCAAATAATCCTAATTATCGAGTAAATAAACCTTAACCTTACGCCTGCCGAATTGCCTTACCTCTGATGATGATTCCATAAATAAATCTACCTTGTTGCCTTTTATTGCCCCGCCTTTGTCGCCTGCAATTGCAAAGCCGTAATCCGGCCATGAATCGAGCGACTCAATATATAATTTTGAGCCCATTGGAATAACTCTCGGGTCTACAGCCACAACTCCGCGGCTTATTCTCATTCCGCTCGCAGCGACTCCGTAATATGGATCGCCCGGGTTTTTTCCGCAGCTGTTAAATGATAAATCATAAGCTGTTGCAGTGCAGGTTAGCGCCTGTTTATAATTTAATTGTTCAGCAGGATTCTCAATTGTGCTTGAATCCCTGATTACACGGCCTCCACGGGAAGACAGCTCATAATACTGTGTTCCGTACTGTTCCACCTTGTTTTGCGGCTCCTGTATTACTCGCTCACCGCACAGCTCTCTTGATGCCTCAGTGCCGTCATGATATATAACTTTATACATTAATTCTTTAGTTCCATTAATACCTTCAGTAATTACCTTGGTTTTTCCTCGTGCCAAATCGCTGTTTGGCGTGGAAATTGTTTGATACGGAACAGGTTCTGTTACCGAAACCATATCTTCCGTAACCTTTGTTATTGTAATTACCGTATCCTTACTTACTACGCTATCTAACGATGGATTTACAATATCCATCTCACCCATAATAATTCCGTTTTCCTCCAATACATTGGAAAGAATTTTTTCCGTTGTCTGAATCTCAGTTGCTTCTGTTCCTATTATAATATTTACCGGGAATGCTCTTGAAATTGCTATAGTTTGATGTTTTTTAATATTCGCGGCAATAGGAGGTGAAACGGAATCGTGTTCGCCTACCTGAATATTTTGCCGCACAATAAAATCTCCAACTGTTCTGTTTAAGGTTTTTGCCGTAAATGTTGTTTCACCGTCAACCGTGACAGTGACAGTTTTTATGGATAAAAGCGTAGAGGTGGTTAGCACTGTTATGGCAGCTGCAATTAAAACTGCGGCATAAAATTTTCTTGACGCCACAAAACTGCGCAGCACTGTTTTTGTTGTACCAAACATTTTAACGCATCTCCTTTCACCTAGTCTATTTTACTACAAATTTTCCAGTTTGTCAAATTAGTACCTTTATTAACCCAAATATTTGGCTGTTGACATATAATAAAAATAAGTGTAAAATAGAATATATAGTATGGTTTATTGGATATAATTATTATATACCACACTATATGCAGTTTATACCCCTTTACATGATTTTCCATTTTTAATTATTTTGTTTTGTGTATTATTAATAAATATCAGGTTATTTATTAATGTAAAAATAGTGATTTTTCACAATTTTTTTCTTTTAATTATCCGCAATTGTGAATAAGATAGAAAATAACCTTGTCCACCTGTTATAAATTTATGGATATATACCAACCTATTTGAAAGGATGACTTAATTTGACAAATTTCTCATTGACAGAGCTTCCAAAAAGAGGCAGAATTCATTTTATCGGTATTGGCGGAGTTAGTATGAGCGGTCTCGCTGAGATACTTTTATCAAAAGATTTTATTGTTTCAGGTTCAGATATAAATTATTCTCCGGTTATTGCTAAGCTTGAAAAGCATGGGCTTAAATTTTACAAAGGGCATTTGGGAGAAAATGCCCGCGGCACAGATTTAGTTGTTTATACAGCCGCAGTAAAAGCAGATAATCCCGAAATTGTATTTGCAGTTGAGCATAATATAAAAATTATACCAAGGTCTGCTTTGCTCGGCGCAATTATGAGCGCATATAAATATTCAATTGCTATTGCCGGCACACACGGAAAAACCACTGTAACCTCTATGGTATCTTATATTTGCCAAAATCTCAAGCTTGACCCGACAATATTAGTAGGCGCAAATCTGGATATAATAAACGGAAATATAAAAACAGGCAAAAGTGAATATTTTATTGCGGAGGCTTGCGAATATCACAGAAGCTTTTTAGATTTCAAACCTTATTGCGCTACCGTTTTAAATGTTGAACCCGACCATTTGGACTATTATAAAGACGAGGATGATTATCACAGCGCTTATATTGATTTTCTTAAGCTTGTATCTCCTGACGGCTTTGTTGTTGCCTGCGGGGATGATGAGGATTTAATGAAAATTGCATGTAACTGCAATTTAAAAGTAATAACATACGGGCTTACAAATAAAGAATCTGATATAACCGCAAAAAATATAACTGTATCAAAAGGAAGAACCGATTATGATATGTATAAAGGCGGAAAAAAGCTCTGCCATGTTTCACTAAAGGTAATAGGAAGGCATAATATATTGAACTCTTTAGCCGCCCTTGCAAATGCCTATATGCTTGGACTTGACATGCAGCTAGCTGCGGATAGCTTAGCATCCTTTAAAGGCGCCGACAGACGTTTTGAATACAAAGGTGAATATAATGGCGCTGAGGTTTATGACGATTATGCGCATCATCCAACCGAAATAAAGGCAACCATATCTGCCGCTGAGGAAATACCTCATAACCGAATAATCTGCATATTTCAGCCTCACACATATTCAAGGACAAAAGCGTTTTTTGAGGATTTTGCAGAAGCCTTTAACGGAGTTGATATTCTTATGCTTGCCGATATTTACGCTGCCCGTGAAGAGGATGACGGAAGTATATCATCAGAAATTTTAAATAATCATATTGTGTCAAAAGGAATTAATTCAATATATTTAAGTTTTGATGAAATTTCTAAGTATATAAAAGCAAACGCCAAGCCTCTCGATATAATTATCGTTATGGGAGCGGGTGATATAGTAAATCTGACTAAACATATAATCGGAGATGATACCTGATGAGAAAATTTATAATATTTTTCTTAAACGTTACGTTGTTATTCAGTTTATTCAGCTTTTGCGCATCGGCGCAAGATGCAATTGATCCTTTGCAGAAATTCTTTTTATATTCTTTAAATATAGATGGAGATTCGCGTATAAAGCTTGTAGATAATTTAAAACTTATTAAATCTTCTCAGGATATAACTCCAGAAATAACAGCTATTTTTGCAGCTTTATTAACCGAACTAAACGAAACAGAAATAAATAATGTTATAAAAGTATACTCACAGCGTTCAGTTGAAAATAAATCGAATATTCAGGATTTAATATTATTTGGCGCAAAAGAAATGCCGTTTATTGAAAATATGCCTACAATTTCAAAAAGCTTTAACAGTTGTATTATTGGGAACGCGAATGATAATCGGGGAATAAATTATTTCTCTACTTTAATCGCTGTGTATAATTTATACACTTTATTTGGCGGAGATTCCACAATTGCCGCTAACAACGACGAACTTCCCGGGCTTATACAATTATTTGTTTCGGAAGATATGCCGAAAGAGGTAATTGTAAAAATATCAGGCGCCTTGAATCATATGCCATCCCTAAAAGCTGTTATATCTGGGTATCCGGGAGAATCCTCCATACAGAAGCTATTTTCATATGCTGAACAATTGGTTAATGATTGTCCTTCAAACGAAATTTATTATTTTAAATTTTCTATGGATAAGCTTGGTGTTTTTGAAGGTGAAGCAGCAGATTTTAACCAAAACAAAAAATATCCAGGTATTACCTTCAGAGATGTTGACAGCTTTGATTGGGCTACCCCTCAGATACAAAAGCTTGTGTCAATCGGAATTATAAATGGAATGGGCAGATACATATTTGCACCCGAATCATACATTACAAGAGAACAGTTTGTAAAGCTTATTACCGGCGCTTTTAATATTAAGCCCGCCGGAGAAGTTACTCTTCCGTTTACTGATGCCAAAGCAAATGAATGGTATTTTCCATATCTTGCAGCCGCATACTCCAATAAAATAATAAGCGGTGAAACCGAAGACTATTTCGGTGTGGGAAATAGTATAACGCGCGAGCAAATGGCAGTAATGATATACAGGGTTTGCGCTGCAAACGGTATATCCTTTGCGGGAGGTAATTCTATAAATTTTACTGACAATAATCTAATCGGCAGTTATGCGAAGGATGCTATAAATGCATTATCAGCTCATAAAATTGTAAGTGGAGTCGGTAACAATATTTTTGCTCCCCAAAATCCTGCTAACCGTGCTGAAGCGGCAGCAATGATATATAATATTATGAATTATGCAAAACTAATACCGGCGAATTAAAAAGCAGGCGGAGCTTGCACCCAAATCGCGCGCGGGCGCTGCAAAAGCACTTACATCGCAGCCGCGTAGTTCTGCGCAATTTCTTATATTATTAAAAATATTTATATTACAGAAATATTAATTTTAGATTATAATTATATATTTTTAAAGGAAATAGACCTCTATTTGTCGAAATATAAATGATTAAAAGAAAGGTAGAATATAACAGGCACACACATGGAGGATACTTATGAAAAAAATAATAATGTTTATGTTATTATGTATGCTTTTATTTGATTTTGGCGGTTTAGCCGAAAGTGATATAAAGCTTTATTTAAATGACAAAATAATAACCTGTGATGTACCGCCGGTAATTGTAAATAACAGAACTTTAGTTCCTGCGCGAGCTTTATTTGAGCCGCTTGGAGCCTCACTTGAATGGTATGATGAAAAGAAACAGGCAGAAATAAATTTAGACGATAAGCAAATTTTATTATGTATAAATTCCAATACCGCTTATGTTAACAATAATCCATATGTTTTGGACTCTCCTCCGCTTATTATTAACAACCGCACAATGCTTCCCGTAAGGTTTGTGGCGGAAAATTTAGGGTATGATGTAAATTGGGACGCCGGCTTAAGAGCTGTACATATAAGTGAACCTACTCCGGCTCCGACTCCGACACCCGCCCCGCCTTCAAATTCTATAAAAGATATAAGCAGCAGCGAAAGCGGCGGATATTTAAGCATTGCAATTAAATTTACAAGACCTCTTGACTCATATGATTTGTATCCGATGAATAATCCTGAGCGCATGGTGCTTGAACTGAATGATTGCGTATACAGTAAAACAAATACGATTAATATTGGGTACGGAGGCGTGCAGAAAATACGCATGGGAAACCATACTGAGCTTTTTAAGCTTGTTGTAGATTTGGATAAATATTTACCTTATGAATTTAATTTATCTGATGATAAAACTTCCGCGACATTGAAATTTACCTTAAGTATTGAATCTTCTAAAGAAATTGATACAAATACGGTTGTAATTGACGCCGGTCACGGAGGCAGCGATTCCGGCGCGCAGGGATACAAGGACGGAGAAGTTATAATTAAAGAAAAGGATATAAATCTTGACATAGCATTGAAGGTTGCGTCTATTTTAAAGGAAAAGGGTGTTAACGTGCTTTTAACACGTTCAACAGATGTGGCGATGCCGCTTGGCGGCAGGTATACGTTTGCTAATGATTCAAACGCGGGTTTGTTCGTAAGTATTCACAGCAACTCTTTTTCCGATATTAATATTTGCGGCTCGCTTACGCTTTACTCTGCTGATAAGGATAGTGCATATCCGAAATATAAAAGCTCAAAGGAAATTGCGCAAACAATTCAAAGCAAACTTGTATCTTCCCTTGGTACGACCGACCGCGGTATTCGCTCCGAGGACGAACTCGCTGTGCTCATGCACACTGAGATACCGGCAGTTCTTGTTGAAGTAATTTTTGTTACAAGCCCGTCGGACCAAGAATTAATATTACAAAAAGAAAACAGGACAAAAGCCGCCCGCGGTATTGCAGACGGCATATTGACAGCTATAGGAAAATGACATAACATTATGAGGTGAAACATGAATATTGTACTTTTTGAACCAGAAATACCGCAAAACACAGGAAATATAGCACGCACCTGTTCGGTTACAGCCACACGGCTTCATATTATAAAGCCAATAGGATTTTCGGTAGACGACAGAAGCCTAAAGCGCGCGGGATTAGATTATTGGCATTTGCTAGACATAACATATTATAATAATATCCAAGAATTTTTCGAAAAAAATAAAGGTGAAAATTTTTATTTTTGCAGCACCAAAGCGCCGAGCTGTTATTCAGATGTAACTTATAAGGAAAACGATTATTTAATTTTCGGAAAAGAAACGGCCGGGTTGCCGGAAGATTTATTAAAGGCTAACCTCGATCACTGTATACGCATACCAATGAAAAACGATACTCGCTCATTAAATTTAGCAAATTCCGTTTGCATTATTTTATACGAGGCTTTAAGACAGATGAATTTCCTTAATTTACAGCAGGAATCGGAATATTTGGGTGACAGCAATGAGAAATGATAGATGGATTTATAATAAATACTCCACTGACAGCTCTGTTGTAAAGGAAATCGCGCAAATTACAAATTTATCTGAAGTTACTGTTGCTGTGGCATTAAATCGTGGGATTACAACTGCGAATGCACTTACATCTTTTATATCTAAATCTACGAAAGATTTACATTCACCGTTTTTGATGCGCAATATGGATATAGCCGTAGAGTCGATAAGAAAAGCGGTTGATTTAAATAAAAAAATTACAGTATACGGAGATTATGATGTTGACGGAATAACCTCTGCGGCTATTTTAGTAAAATATCTTCGCCTTTTGGGTACAGAAGCCGATTATTATATACCTGACAGAATGGATGAAGGCTATGGTTTAAACAGCCATGCTCTCGAGATAATAAAAGCAAATGGAAGCGACATGGTTATTACCGTCGATACCGGCATTACAGCGTACGATGAGGTTGCCTTCGCTAAAGAAATCGGCCTTGATATAATAGTTACCGACCACCACCAATGCAAGGATAATATACCTGACTGCATTGTCATAAATCCATGCTGTCCGAAATGCGATTATCCTTTTAAATGTTTAGCGGGGGTTGGAGTTGTTTTTAAACTAATAACAGCAATGGAAAACGGCGACCATTTGAAGGTTTTGGATATGTTCGGTGATATTATCGCGATAGGCACCGTAGCAGATGTTGTCAGCCTTACAGATGAAAACAGAATTATTGTAGATTTCGGGCTTAATAAATTAAAGAATTCGCCTAATATGGGGTTATCAATGCTTATAGGGGTAGCCGGTCTTGACAGTAAACCTCTTACAGTCTTCGGAATAGGCTATGGAATTGCTCCGCGAATAAATGCTGCCGGCAGAATTGGCGACACCGCAAAGGCAGTTGATTTACTGCTCAGTAATTCTATTTCCGAATGTATGGGAATCGCAGAATATCTTGACGAGGAAAATAAATGCAGACAAGAAACAGAATCAAAGATTTTAAGTGATGTTCTCAAAATAATAAAATCCAATAATAACTATGAAGACAAAAAAGTAATTGTAATTTCAGGCTGCGGCTGGCATCATGGCGTTATAGGAATAGTAGCGTCCAAAATATCAGATAGATATACAAAACCATGTATTTTAATTTCATGCGAAAATGGTATTGGAAAAGGCTCAGGACGCAGTGTTAAAGGTTTCAATCTTTTTGAAGCATTAAAGAGCTGCAGCGATTTATTTGAAAAATTCGGCGGTCATGAGCTTGCCGCCGGACTTACAATTTCCCAACAGAATATTGAAAAAGCAGAACAATTATTAAATGAGTTTGCGCTTGAGAACATGCCCCCTGAATGTAATATTCCATGTATAAACATAGATTTTGAGCTATCGCCGGATAATCTTACTGCAGAAACGGCTGAAAATTTGAGTTTACTTGAACCGTTTGGAACTGATAATAGGCAGCCTTGCTTTTCCATATGCGGAGCTACTATATTAAATAAAAGGCTGATGGGTAATTCTAAGCATACGAGATTTTCTATGAGTAAAAACGGCGTTATTTTTGATGTGATTGCGTTTAATGACAACGATTTATTTTATAGTCTGATAGAAGATGATGTGGTAGATATAGCCGGAATACTGTCAATTAATGAATGGCGTAATACAAAACGGGTGCAAATTATTTTAAAATCATTAAAGCTCGGCACTTTCCCGGCTCCCATAAGTTTAGTTCCCACTCGAGATGATTTGGTGGCAATATATCTATATATAAAAATGAATTGCACAAACCTAGTATTACATGAAAATACATCAGTGCTAGCAAGAAAGATTACATATTCAACAAAAAGAGTTTTTGATATAGAAAAGCTGTTTAATTGTCTTGAAATATTTGCCGAGCTAAAGCTTATGACTTTTGCTCAAAATATAGATGAAGTTGATATATATCTTCTTAGAACAGACGGCTCAAAAGTTAATTTGGAAAGTTCAAAAAAATTAGAAGCATTAAGGAATTCGGAATTAGAAAAGAACGGATGAGGAGATTATTTATGTATAATCCGGAAACAATTTTCGCAAATTTGAAAGAGAAAATTACCCAATGCCAGCCAAGCGGGAATATTGACGTTATAATAAAAGCATATGATTTCGCCAAAAAATGGCACACTGGGCAAAAACGTGTATCCGGAGAAGATTATATATGCCATCCTCTGGAAGTCGCTACAATCATAGCAGACATGCTTCTTGACTGCGATACAATTGCTGCCGGCATTTTGCATGATGTGGTTGAAGACACGGAAGTTACACTTGAAAAATTAACAAGTATTTTCGGAGAAAATATAGCGAGCATGGTAGACGGCGTAACAAAGCTCGGTAAAATCAAATTCACCTCACAGGAAGAAGTGCAGGTTGAAAATCTACGCAAAATGTTTATGGCTACGGCAAAGGATTTGCGGGTTATGCTTATAAAGCTCGCCGACCGGCTGCATAATATGCGTACGATTGAGGTTATGCCTGATGAAAAGCGCAGGCAAAAATCCAAGGAAACCATTGAGGTTTTCGCTCCCATCGCCCATAGATTCGGTATGTTCAGAATCAAGGTTGAGCTGGAGGATTTATCGCTTAAATATTTGGATCCTGTTTCTTATAATGAAATAGATAAATCATTAAATGAAAAAATGAAAAACAACAGTGATTATATAGAAAAAATCATTAATACAATTACCGCAAAGCTGGAAGAATTAAATATTCACGGTATAATTAACGGAAGAGTGAAGCATCATTACAGCATATTTAAAAAGACTATTATGCGCGGGAAAACGATTGAAGAGATTTATGATATCTTTGCCGTACGTGTGATTGTAGATAACATTCCGGACTGCTACGCGGTTCTCGGCGCGATACATGATTTATATAAGCCTATTCCCGGGAGAATCAAGGATTATATCGCAATGCCCAAACCAAACCTTTACCAGTCGCTTCACACAACTGTTATAGGACATGCCGGAGTTCCGTTTGAAATACAAATCAGAACTGTTGAAATGCACAAAATAGCAGAATACGGTATCGCGGCTCACTGGAAATATAAAGACGGGATAAACGGACAAGACAACAACGAGAATAAATTCTCATGGCTTAGACAAATGCTTGAATTGCAAGGCGATTTAACAGATGAAGAAGAATTTATGAGAATGATTAAA
>Ga0066602_10001711_pt1 | contig 14188 bp, 17 predicted proteins | sample Higcelweek5metaG_FD_59481 | JGI IMG/M metagenome (GOLD analysis project Ga0066602, IMG submission 59481) | Freshwater pond sediment microbial communities from the University of Edinburgh, under environmental carbon perturbations - High... | ecosystem: Environmental > Aquatic > Freshwater > Pond...
CTGGGTGCAGTCCTACGGCTCGCGCTGCGTCAAGCCGCCGATCCTGTTCGGCGACATCAGTCGGCCCCGGGCGATGACGGTCGACTGGATCCGCCATGCCGCCTCGTTGACCGACCGGCCGATGAAGGGGATGCTGACCGGGCCGGTGACGATCCTCAACTGGTCGTTCGTGCGCGACGACCAGTCCCGGGCGGACACCTGCCGGCAACTGGCGCTGGCGATGCGCGCGGAAGTGCTCGACCTCGAACGGGCCGGCATCCGGGTGATCCAGATCGACGAGGCGGCGTTGCGGGAAGGTCTGCCGTTGCGTCGCTCCGAGTGGCAGCATTATCTGGACTGGGCGGTGGAATGCTTCCGCATCACCGCCAACGGGGTGGCGGACGACACCCAGATCCACACCCACATGTGCTACTCGGAATTCAACGACATCATCGCCGCGATCGCCGCGATGGATGCCGACGTCATCACCATCGAGACCTCGCGCTCGGATATGGAATTGCTCGATGCCTTCGACGATTTCAACTATCCGAACCAGATCGGCCCGGGCGTCTATGACATCCACTCGCCCAACATCCCGAGCGAGGCGCATATCGTCGCCCTGATGAAGAAGGCGGCGGAGCGGATCCCGGCCGAGCGGCTGTGGGTCAACCCGGATTGCGGCCTCAAGACCCGGCAATGGAGCGAGGTGATCCCGGCCCTGACCAACATGGTCAGCGCCGCCCGCACCCTGCGCGCCACCGTCGCCTGACCGCGCCGTGCGCGGGGCGCGCATTGCCCCGCGCCGGCCCCGGCCGCTCCGGCCTTGCCCTCCCTTCGTCCCGCCGGGACGATCTGTCGAGATTGATGCCATGTTTGACCGTAGCCAGGAAACGATCGCCCGGATCGATCCGGAAGTCTTTGCCGCGATCGAGAACGAGACCCGCCGTCAGGAAGATCACATCGAACTGATCGCCTCCGAAAACTATACCTCTCCCGCCGTCATGGCGGCGCAGGGGTCGCAACTGACCAATAAATACGCCGAAGGTTATCCGGGGAAACGCTATTACGGCGGCTGCGACCAGGTCGACGTCGTCGAACGGCTGGCGATCGACCGCGTCCGCCGGCTGTTCGGAGCCGAGGCCGCCAACGTGCAGCCCCATTCCGGATCCCAGGCCAATCAGGCGGTGTTCTTCGCCACCCTCCAGCCCGGCGACACCATCATGGGGATGAGCCTCGCCGACGGCGGGCACCTGACCCACGGCATGCCGCTCAACATGAGTGGCAAATGGTTCAATGTGGTCAGCTATGGCCTGAACGCGCAGGAAGACATTGATTACGTCGGGCTGGAGCGGCTGGCGCGGGAATCCCGGCCGAAGCTGATCATCGCCGGCGCCTCGGCCTTCGCGTTACGGATCGACTTCGAACGGATCGCGCGGGTGGCGCGCGAGGTCGGCGCCTATTTCATGGTCGATATGGCCCATTATGCCGGCCTGATCGCCGCCGGGCTCTATCCCAATCCGGTGCCGCATGCCGATTTCGTCACCACCACCACCCACAAGAGCCTGCGCGGCCCCCGGGGTGGGGTGATCCTGACCCGGATCGAGCATGAGAAGGCGATCAATTCGGCGGTGTTTCCGGGATTGCAGGGCGGGCCGCTGATGCATGTGGTCGCCGCCAAGGCGATCGCCTTCAAGGAGGCGATGAGCCCCGACTTCGTCGATTATCAACGCCATGTCCTGTGCAATGCGGCGGTCCTGGCTGAGACCCTGATCGCGCGGGGCCTGCGGATCGTCTCCGGTCGCACGGAAAGCCATCTCATGCTGGTTGACCTGCGGGCCAAGCGGATCACCGGCAAGCAGGCCGAGGCCGTTCTGGGACGGGCCCACCTCACCGTCAACAAAAACGCCATTCCGCAAGATCCGGAAAAGCCGTTCGTGACCTCCGGCATCCGGTTGGGAACGCCCGCGCTGACCACGCGAGGGTTCCGGGAGATCGAGGCGCGGGAGGTGGGAAACCTGATTGCCGATCTGTTGGAGGCCCCGGACGACGAAGCGGTTCTGGCCCGTGTTCAAGGGAGGGTGTCCGACCTGACCCGGGCGTTTCCGGTCTATTGCTGACCCTGGAGATCCGCTAGGAGCCTGTCTCCGTAATGGCAAAACGAGCGTCGATAACCCATATGTTGCGCAAAATTGTCAGATATATACACAATATATAGTGTTACCCGCTCAAAAACCTGATTACGGAGACAGGCTCCTAGGGTGGCCGCGCCTCACCGCAGGCCACCCGTGCCTCTCCTGGAGACTTAATAAAGGGAGGCTTCGTCTCACGCGGATCCGGGCACCTAGTGTCAAAACCACCGGCGGGCTAAGGAGTTTTCTCTTCATGCCAAGAACATCATGGGCGCAAAGTCGGCATATGCGTTTTGATGTTTGTGGAGGCGGGGTCGAAGTCTCTCTAAAAGACATTTCCATATTAAAACGTCTGAACTTGAGGCGGGGGGAGGCTGTTCGGTTGATCTGTCGCCACCTCGGCCAAATCGGCGAGTTCGATTTTTTTGATCTCGATTTGAAGGTCGCGATTTTTTCGCGTTCTTATTCTGAAAGGACGGCCCGTCAGGTGGTGATTGAAAAACTCGATCGCCGGCTCGACGAAATTCTGAACCGCCCGTTGCCTCCCAAAAGACTGCAATCTTTGCTCGGAATATCGTCGCAGGAGAGGCTGCGCTGGACCAAGGATGGACGCCTTCCTCGCTCTGGTGTTATCCAGTTCCGCCGGGGTGGGGTTATCTCCCTCTCGACCTATCCGGTTGACCAGATCCTTGAACTGATCGAGGCCCCCTGTCGTATCGAAAAATGGCGCCAAGAAGATCGGATAAAGGGTTTCACGGCTCCGGATCGACAGAAGATGTCTCGGAGGGATGAGGCTGGTGTCGCGGAGGAGAGATGTTGACCGAATCGATCGGGACGACATGGACCTGACCGTGGCGGACGCCGGTCTCGGCGGTGATCACATCGGCGCAGCGCAGAACTGCGGGAACCGAACCACGCAGCACGGCGACTTCGAGGCAGGTTTCATGGTCGAGATGAATATATGCATCGTCGCATGGGTCAGCTCGTGATGGTGGTGTTGGATTTCAACCAGGCGGCGGGATAAATCCCGTTCGTGGTGGTTGTAGAGGTAGCTGAGGCAAGCGCCGCCTCGAGCCGGCTGCGCAGGAGAAGCACCAGAACACGAAGTCGACTTCCTCGGGTACACCTTCAGGCCCCGTGTCGTGAAGAACCGCAAACGGAACAGTCTGTTTGTGAGCTTCACGCCGGCGGTCAGTACGAAAGCTCTGAAAGCCATGCGGGAGACCACGCGGAGGCTGAGCTACCGAAATCGAACGGACCTGAGCCTGAGGGACATTTCTCGGCTACACAACCCCGTCCTGCGGGGGTGGGTGGCATATTACGGGAAATTCTACCCTTCGGCGATGTATCCGGTCTTCAGGCACTTCAACAAGACGTTGGTCGCCTGGGCGATGAGGAAGTATCGGCGGCTCAAACGGCACAAAATACGGGCCAGCCTCTTCCTGGAGAACGTGGCGGAGAAACAGCCCTATCTGTTCGTACATTGGCACAACGGGACGGTGGGGGCGTTCGCTTGATGGGAGCGGTGTGAGTCGAGAGGCTCCCGCACCGTTCTGAGAGAGGCTGGGGGTGAAATTCCCCTGGCCTACTCGCCACCGGAACCATTGGGTCCGCGATGTCACCTGCGGCGAGGACGCAAGCCGTATCCGCCACAACCCCGGCATCATGGCCCGTGCCCACAGCTTCGCCCTCAACATCCTCCGCAAAAACGGCGTCAACAACGTCGCACAGGCCCTCTGGGCCGGGGGACTCAACCTCGATCGCATCCTGGCATATGCCGCTATCTGATCAGCGTTGAACAGCCCTGCCCCCTACCCGAGATGAGCCTCTGAAAAAAGGAAGGTCGGATTATGCTTGTCCCAACAGGGCGATCGCTTCGATCTCAATGCGGGCGTCAAGGGGAAGGCCGCTGACGGCAACGGCGGTTCGCGCCGGAAACGGGGGGGAAAACCGGGCCTGATAGATTTCATTGACCTCTGCAATCACTGACAGGTCACGGACAAAGATATTAACTTTCACCACGTTCGAAAGCGTGGTTCCGGCGGCAAACACTATATTTTCAAGATTGTCGAGCGCGCGTGTCACTTCCTCACGGACAGAGCTGTTCTTGATGACCCCGAGGGTCGGGCATAATCCCAGGCACCCGGAAATAAAGAGGAAATCACCGGCCTGGGTTGCCTGACTATAGGGGGCGATCGGCCGCGGTGCTTTTTCAGTGAATATTTCTCTCACAGCCATGGTAGATCTTCCCCGTTGGCTTTCCTGGAAACTTTTTCAAGCAAAGCATCAAAGCGCGCCGACCAGACCCATAAATCAGGGAATCTTTGGAAAAGATGCACCCGGAGAGAGAAGGTCCCCTCCTTTCGCACTCTTTCTTTGAGATATTCCAGGATTTCACCGGAGCGGGTGACGAACTCTTCATCGGTTGAAAACAACAGGCATTCAGCCTCACCGTTTTTCGGGAATGCCTCCATGATGAGATCATAGCTGGCATCACTGCCGACTCTGGCAAGAATGGAATCCACTGCCAACTCCTTTCTCTGACGATCCGCTTGAAATGGGTTCAATCCATTCCACGGATATTTTCTATCGAAAGATATTTGATGTGTTTTTTTTCAGCGACACGACCATAGGCCTCGATCAAACGGATCGCGGCATGAGTCACCTGTTCGATCGGGTGGCGTTTGGCCTGGATGCAGGCTGCGTGTGGGTTGTCGCAGACGAGGCACCGCCGCTCCGGGACCCCAAGCGACTGGCGTGTGATGGCCCGGCCATCCGCGGAGAAACAATCGATGTCGAGCAACCGATTCCAGCAATGACGCTCCTCCAGGGCGACGGAGACCCGCTTGCACGCTTCGGGACCGAGCGGAGAGCGGGCCAGGGTGTAATAACCGGCGGCATCGGTCATCCTGACCGTCACGTTTGTCCCCAGTTGCACACTCAATCCTTCCACGGCGTCGAGAAAGAGGCGTTCCAGACCGTCATGCCACTTGCAGGGTCCCGGCATGAGCGACGCCATCTCGATCACACTGCCAGGGCCAGCCGCCATCGCCGATTTGATCGAATATCTTCGGTCGCGGGCTCCCAGGATGTCCCGGCCAATCCAGCAATCCATCGCGTCTGAGCCTTTCGAAAAAGATCACCAGAATCATCATGTCGCCGCTGGCCGCGGCGCTGCACCGCGCCCGCAGCATCCGCTCCTCCAGTCGCAGGATTTCCCGCACCCCCTCGGCACGGAACATCCCTCCGGCTTTGAGGGCCGCAATCGCGTGGTTCCGGAACTCGAGCGCCTTGGCGATCCCACCCCGTTTGACGATGTTGGTGTCCTCGCTGCGCGCCAGAAAGAACAGGCGAAGTTGCCCGTATGAAAGGCGGGAGGACAGCGCCGGCCGGCCGGAAAGCCAGCGGAGCCCATCCAGTAAATCAGTGAAGCCGCCGACCGCTACCCCCCGGACCCCGGTCATGCCATGCTTCCGGAACACCCATTCCCCATAGGTCAGGTCGTGGTGTTGCGTCTTCGCGACCAGGTCGGCAATCAAGTCCTGACGGCAGCAGGCGGCGGCCCGCGCAAACAAGCCCCTCAGGCACGGCCGCCCAGTGCGGACCAACTCCCGTCCCAGGGCGAAAGACAGCAGCCCCAACAGAAAAATGCCGCCCTTGTGCGTGTTGACCCCGCCGGTCGCCACCAGCATGTCCCGTTCCGCCAGCAGACCCTGGTGACGCAGGTGCCGAAAATTCCGTTCGAGACCGATGACGCTCTGCCCCAGGTCGAAAGACGTTGCCGCATAACGGGCGACGGCGTCGGCCCCCCGCTGCAACAGCCGGTAATTCATGTCCAGATGGCTGCCGTTACACTCCGGGCTCACCAACCCGAAGCGGGGCCAAATGGTCGGTTCCTGATACAACGCCGACAGGGCGGCTTCAAAGATGCAGTCGCGCCAGGACCTGCCATCGCTGGGACGGCACAACGTTCGCACCATGCGCTTCCCCCATCCTCACCGGTACCGCTCGACATTGATCTCGTCGATCGCGTCCCGGAGAGCCGGGGGCCAACCGGCGGCGAGGGGGCCATGCTGGATCAGGACGGCCCAGGCAAGCCGTTCCAGTCCGAACGCGGCGCAACTGGTCCAGAGTTTGCCGCCTTGAAACCCCAGATTTCTGGAGAAAAAATCCCCATGAACGTTGAAGCTCGCGCAGGCCAGCGACTTGCCGTCATATAGATCCGGCCGATACTCGATCTTGACCAACTCCGGCAGGTCATATTTCTGCAAGGTCGCCTCGATCGAAGCGTCATCCTGAATGAAGAACGGATCGTTCGCCGTTTCCAACCGGGCATTCAGTTGCAGATCCTGGTTCAGGCGTTCGACGAAGCTCAAGGCTCTTTCCCGGAATGACAGAATCTCCGTCGGGGTCCCCACGGCGACGATCTCGCGCATCCGAAATGTTTTCAGACGTTCCAGAAAATAATATTGCCGTCGCTCGTTGCGGCAGCAGGTTCCCATCGTCGTGAAGATCTCAAGACCGTTGATGGATTTTCCCGTCAATGATTTCCAAATGTTGTCGCAAGCGGCATTCTGCCAATAATGATGCTGGCCATGGTCGAAATGGTCGATGCGGCACAAATCCACTGAATTTTCCACGTAACCGAATTTATGTAACTCCTCCCCGCGCCACACCGGCTCGGCGAAGAAGGGCTGGGCGCCTTCCTGTCTCCCGAACTGGCGCACGATCCGATCCAGGGCATCGACCAGCAGAACGCCTGACCCGCTGAGAAAAAGGCGTCCATCCGCGAACCGGCGAACCGTATCCCCCTGGAAGACCTCGCTGGGGCGTCGATAGGTGGCTTCCGGCCGCCAGGTCCATTGCTGGATCGGTTCGTCGGACACGTTCCCTGGCGCCTCCGGTTCGGCGGCGGCAATTTTCACCAGCACGCCCCAGCCCTGGTCGATTTCCTCCTGCCGCCCCTTGATCATGACGGTCTGGCCGTCCAGGCCGTTGATATCCACCTGGCAGGATGTCGGGTTCTCCCGGTTGAAGCGATACATCACGGTTGTGATCTTATCTTTGGGAAGCGGAAGGGACAGCTTGCGGACGACTGTGATTCCCTGAAACATCATTTTCCCTCCATCGGCGCATTGGCGAGAACGGCGTGGGCCTGTGCTATCGCCAGTTCGTCGGTAATCACGCCGTTGCAAACATGGTGGACGCGGCCTTCCAGAGTTATTTCTTGTAAATTTGATATGAGTGCGCGCGCCCACGCGATCCGGTGTGGCGATGGACGGTAAATCTCGTCGATCAGCGCGAGCTGGACGGGATTGACGGTGGCGCGCGCTTTCATGCCGAGCGCGAAACTATGACGGCACTCCTCTCGCAACCCTTCCAGGTCATCGAGCCAATTAAAGACGGAATCAACCGGTGTGACCTGGGCGCGCGACGCCGCGGCCACCAGTTCGTTCTTGACGTAATCCAGTTCCGCCCCCTGGCGTGACCGTTCCAGGCCGCAATTGAAGGCCCAGTCCTCGCCGCCGAGGCACAGCGCCTCGACACGCGGGCTTGCCGTGGCGATTGCATGCGCGTGATGCAATCCTTCGGGCGTTTCGATCATGGGATGGAGGGCAATCGACCCAACCGAAATGCCGTGCGAATTTTCGACCGCGGCCAGCACGCTATCGGCAACGGCAATTTCTTCCGGGTCATTGACCGAAGGAATGCGGATCGCATCCGGCCGGGCTGCCGCGACGGTGGCGATGTCATCCAAAAACAACCGCCCGGTTTTATACAAATTGACCCGGACACAAATCCGGATATCCGGACGAACCTGTCGGAGATACTGTATTGCCCCTTTGCAAAGATGCCGCCCTTCCAGTTTGGAAGGAAGCTTGGTGGCATATTCGAGGTCTATAATAATATTCGCGACGGTGAGCAGCGGCAATTTTTCAAGAAAGCCGGCATTATTGGCCGGCACGAAAAGGTGTGCCCCCCAGATACGATGATACGTACCCATCTGTGCTTTCTCCTCGATGGAGACTTATGAGACAGATAATGATTTTGGCCGGAAGAAGGCCCTGGAGACGGGCCACCCCCCTCTGGCCGGGCGCGGGCCGGCCGCCGCCCGGGAGTCACGCCCCCCTCTCGACCTACGAACTGTCGCGGAAAACACCCACGCCCTTTATGACGATCGCGAGCAGAATGACGCACCCCACGGCGGAGATGATCCACAGCACGTCATAGTCATACCGCCGCAGGATGAAGCTCCCGACCGCCGAACTCACACCACCGCCGCCGAACAGCCCCAACCCGACCATTCCGGAGGAAAGGCCGCTTGAGCCGACATTGAGCGCCAGCGTCGCCAGGGTCGATTGGACGAAGACATAGCCCGACCCCAGCAGCACAATCGCCAACACCCCGACCCGCCAGTCAGATGACAGTTCCAGCAACACCGGGGCGAGTAATCCGAACAAGACTCCGATCGTGGCGGTTCCTTTGCGCCCGATCCTGGCGGCGATCCGGCCCAGGGACGAGCCCGCGACCAGGCAGGCGAAGCCGAACATCATCAGCACCCCGCCCGCCTGGAAGGCATCAAGCCCTCCTCGTTGCTGGAGGAAAGCGCCGGCGAAACCGTAGACCCCGAGCAGCAGGTAGCCGGTGGCAAAGGCCAGCAGGTAGACCACGGCCCCATTCCGCGCCGAAACGGTGGTCACCAGTTCCGCGACAAAGCTGACTCTCGCGGCGGGCAGACCCGGAGCGTCGCGCGGCAACCGCAGGAACATGAAATAAACAATCATCGAGATCGCGGCGAAAATGATAAAAACAACCCTCCAGGAAACGTATTGGGCCAGCACGCCGCCGCATCCGACACTGATCGCCTGCCCCAGGAAGACGATGCCCATGAAGCGGCCGACGTAATGGTGGCGCGCGGAGATCGCCACCCGATCACCGATCGAGGCGAGGGACACGGCGATCATTCCTGCGGCGAAGAAGCCGGTGATGAAGCGGAAGACGCACAGCCAGAGCAGCGAAGGGGCAAACGCGCATCCGAACGTGCCGACCGCCAGCCCCAGCATCAGGCCGCGCAGGAACGCAATGCGGCCATATTCCTTGCTGAAATGGCCATGGATGGGTTGCATGACACCATAGGGTATCATGTAAGCTGCCAGGACAAGGGCGGCTTGTGGGATGGAGACGCCAAGTCCATCTGCGATAGAAGGAAGAATCGGCGCCACGATCCAGTTATCCGCAGCAGAAATCAGCCCGCCACACCCCAGAACCAGGACAAAGATGTCCTGCTTATGAGGAGACATTCCTGATGTATGGTCAGAATACATTGGTGATGGTTCCATCTGGTCGCCACCAGCCTCATCTCTGTGACGGACTCCCGCCGGCACCCCGATGTCCCCGGCGCGAACACCAGCCTAGACGGTGGAGCGCTGCAAATAAAAGACACAGAGACGGCGTTTTTGTATCAGAACAGTTGATGGGGCCATGGCCAGGCAGCGATCTCCGTTCCTCTATCAATTGCTGGTTGATAAATATGTCGGGATGATCGATTCCGGTCTTATGAAGCCGGGGGATCGCCTGCCCTCGCTGCGTCAGGTCAGCCAGAATGAGCGGATCAGCCTCACCACGGCGCTGCAAGTGTTCGGATTGTTGGAAAGCCGGGGCTATATCCGGGCGAAGCCCCAATCCGGCTATTTCGTTTTGGATCGGGACCGTCCGTCCCCGGAGGAACACCCGCTCTCCCCCCGTCGCTTCGACACGGCACAAGTCAATATCAGCGATCTCGCGGCGGTCGTTCTCCGCAACAGTCAGATGCCGAATATCGTCCCCTTGGGAGCGGCCTCGCCCGGCCCGACATTGGTTCCCTCCCGGGCGCTCAACCGCCTGCTGATCGGGCAAATCCGGCGCCATGACCGCCCCCAGGGACAGGAGTACAGCTATCCTCCGGGCGAATACGATCTGCGCCGCCAGATCGCCCTGCGCTCCGGAGAGTGGGGAGGAGGACTGACGCCGGACCAGATCGTCGTGACCGTCGGCGGCACCCAGGCGATCGACCTTTGCCTCAGAGCGGTTACCAATCCGGGCGATCTCGTTGTCATTGAAACTCCATGCTATTTTGGTACGCTGATGCTTCTGGAAACTCTTGGCCTGTCGGCTCTGGAGGTGCCCAGCCCGTCCCAGGGGGGGATTTGCCTGGACATGATGGCCGAGGCACTGGGCTCATACCCGGTCCGGGCCTGCATCGTCTCGCCCTGCTTCAGCAATCCGTCCGGCAGTTGCATGAGCGACCGGTCCAAGCAGGCGCTGGTGGCGATGGCGTCGCGACGGGGCATTCCTCTGATCGAAGACGATACCTACGGCGATCTGGGCTATGTCGGCGCGCGCCCCCGGCCGGCCAAGGCATTCGACGAAAACGGGGGGGTGATGCTGTGCTCCTCGTTCTCGAAGTTGCTGGCGCCGGGCTACCGCATCGGCTGGACCGTGCCCGGGCGCTTCCGGGATCGGCTCGAACACCTGCAACTTGCCTCGACGCTCGCCGTTCCCAAGATCTTTCAGGCCACCATCGCCGATTTTCTGGGGAGCGGGGCCTATGATCGCCATCTGCGCAAAATACGGGCTTCTGTCGCGCTCCAGTCGGTGCGGATGATTGAGGCGATCGGGCGCTATTTCCCGCCGGGGACCCGGGTCGCCCGGCCCCGGGGCGGAATCGTTTTGTGGGTGGAACTGCCGGAGGGCAGCGATGCGGTCCAATTGAGTTCCCAGGCCGCCCTCGAAGGGATCTGCATTTGCCCCGGCCCAATTTTTTCCGCAACCCGAGGCTACCAGAATTTCATTCGTCTTAATGCTGGATTTCCATGGTCGCCGGCTCTGGACCGTGCGCTTTGCCGATTGGGCGAATTGATTAAGAACCCCGGTCCCTGACCTCCCTTATCGTGCAGTCTCCCCCCCGCCAGCGCCTCGATCAGCCGCAGCCCTTCGCGCAAAACCTCGCTGGCGTTCCAGGCCGGATTCAGCCCGGGCAGGAAGCCTTGCAGGTCGAGGCCGGACGGGCATGGGCCATCGTGAAGGCCTGATGCAAGTTCCTGCCACAAGCGCCGCAAGACCGCGGGGTCAGGTATAATACCAACCGGCGCTGATATGAACTCACATTTAGTGTTCCCAAGAGCGGGCGATTGTGAGTGACTGTGACAAACAGTTGAAGGTTTGCCATGGCTGCGCCGCTCCCCCTTCGCCTCGATTATGATGGTGCCACTCTTCGCTCTCTGGCCCGGAGATCCCGCGACGCAGATCAGACGCGGCGGTTGCTTGCCCTGGCGTCAATCTACGACGGCGGCAGCCGACAATCGGCGGCGAAACTGGGTGGTGTCGGGCTGCAAATCGTCCGGGACTGGGTTCTGCGTTTCAACGCGGACGGACCGGAGGGGTTGATCGATCGCAAGGCGCCTGGGCAAACGCCGAAGTTGAATTCCATTCAGCGTCAGGCGCTAGCCGAGAGGGTGGAGCGTGGTCCGATCCCGGCGGTTGATGGCGTGGTGCGCTGGCGGCTCAAGGACCTGGCGCAGTGGATTTTCGAAGAATTCGGGATCTCGCTGGACGAAACGACGGTCGGGCGCGAGTTGAAGGCGATGGGGTTCTGCAAGCTGTCGGCCCGTCCGCGCCACTACGCCCAGAACAGTGAGGTCGTTGATACTTTTAAAAAAACTTCGCAGCCACGCTGGCGGAAATCCAGGCCTCCTTGCCGCCAGGAACCGACATAGAAGTGTGGTGGCAGGACGAAGCCCGAGTAGGACAGAAGAACAAGATCACGCGGCGTTGGGCCAAGCGCGGCACGCGCCCCGTAGCGCCCCACGACCAGCGCACCAAGTCGGTCTACATCTTCGGCGCCATCTGCCCCCACCGAGGCGTCGGCGCCGCCCTCGTCCTTCCCCGCTGTGATACCCAGGCCATGCAGTGGCATCTGGAGGAAATCTCATCCCAGGTGGCGCCCGGCGCCCACGCCGTGCTCATGATGGATCAGGCGGGATGGCACACTACCGACAAACTGGCCGTGCCCGCCAACATCACCATCCTTCCCCTACCGCCTCGTTCCCCGGAGCTCAATCCGGTCGAGAACATCTGGCAGTTCATTCGCCAGAACTGGCTGTCCAACCGTGTCTTCGAATCCTACGATCAGATCGTCGCCCTCTGCTGCCATGCCGGGAACAAGCTCGTTGACCAACCCTGGACAATCATGTCCATCGGATTGCGCCAGTGGGCGCATAGGTTCTGATCAATGCAAGTTGGTATTACGCCAGATCACGCGGGCGCGGAGAAGGTGGCCCTGACCGGATGGGTACGGCGCTGCTGACGCTGGGGACAAACGAAAACGCCGCAGCGTATGAGGCTGCGGCGTTTTCGTTTAAGGTTGGTTGCGGGGGCCAGATTTGAACTGACGACCTTCAGGTTATGAGAGTGGAAAGATAGGCCAGAAAATGGCGGTTTTCTGCGGTTTCCAGCCTATCGTGTGCCGCTGGTGAGACATTGGGTTCTTAGATCGACTGAACGGCTGGCCCTTAGGGCTTGCCCCTATCGCTTGGCTCCCGACCAAATACAAAGCCAAGGATTGTTCCAATAAACCCTGTTACGGCCTCTTTCGGAATTTCAGAAACTGACGATATCACCAGAACAATAGGCAAAACCATTGTAATACCAACAACCTGTATAGAATATTTTGAAAGAGGGTTTTCGCCATTTAACCGCAGCATAAAAGCTATGCCACCAGAAATCATAAGAAGTGCGACAGCAGCCACTAACCCCTGCTTATCTATACTCTTTAGGTACGTTAAGATAGGTTCCATCACAACCTCCTATTTGAACAGCCTCGCTTCAATCTCGGCCATGCCCCGCTGATGGTCTTCGTTCGGGAATAGGTGGCCGTAGCGTTCCATCGTCATTTTGAAGTCGGCGTGACCGGCAAAAGTCATGACCTCTTTCACATTAAAACCCTGTTTGATCCACAGCGAAATGGCGAAGTGCCGTAGGTCGTGCCAGCGGAACCGCTCTACCTTGGGATTGGCGGATGGGTCCTTCTGGTGCTTGGCCTCCATCGCCGCGAACAGGGGGTAGAAATCGCGATGCAGGATGTTGGCGTGAGACTGGACCTCGCCCGAAGTGGCCGGGAAGACCAGTTCATCGGGACGGACGATCCGGGCGCCGCGCCATTGCTTCAGGGTGTTCAGCACCATCGGCCCGGCGGGAACGTCGCGGGTGCCAGCGCTCGATTTCGGTTCCCCCACATCCCCCGTTGAATCGGCCCGGCGGCGAACCAAGACCATCCCCTTGTCGAAATCCAAGTCGCCCCATTGCAAGGCCCGTTGTTCGCTGGCCCGTAATCCACACAAGGCAGCGACGATCAGATAAGGGCGGAACCGCTCCGGCGCCGCGTCGATCATCGCCTTGACCATCGCTTTCGACGGCACGGTGATCTTCGGCTTGACCCGAGTGTCGGCCAGCACCTCGACACCCTCGACCGGGTTGGTTGCCATCACCTCGTTCTCGACCGCATGCTTGGCGATCAACTTCAGCGTCGAGAGTATCTTTCGCACCATCGCCACCGAGACGCCCCGGGCGAGAAGGCGGTCGCGGAAATCCCGCACCACCTTTCCCGTCAGAATGTTCAACTTGATCGAGCCCACCCCGTCCTCGGCCAGGATGAAGCGGCGGACGTGGCCCCGGTAATCGACCAGGGTGGCCTTTTCCATCCGCTGGCCGCGCGGCTGGCGGACCTCGCAATGGTTCAGCCAGTTGTCAGCCACCTCCGCGACCGTGACCTTGGCGGCTTCGGCCCGGAAGGTCCCGGCCTGTATCTGGCCTCGACGGTGATCCGGTATGCGTCGGCGGCCTTCTTCGTCGTGAACTGCTTCCGCTGGCGGGCGCCGGCCTGATCGGTGAAATCCACCGACCAAGCCGTTTTTACCTCGCCCGCCGCAGTCGCCCAGGAACGCTTGCGGACGGTTGCCATGATCAGCCCCCATGCCCAGCGGCTAGAGCGTCGAGCTTTTAATCTGCTATATATCCTGCGTTTCGCAGATAATTCCAGCATT
>Ga0066602_10001714_pt1 | contig 14163 bp, 11 predicted proteins | sample Higcelweek5metaG_FD_59481 | JGI IMG/M metagenome (GOLD analysis project Ga0066602, IMG submission 59481) | Freshwater pond sediment microbial communities from the University of Edinburgh, under environmental carbon perturbations - High... | ecosystem: Environmental > Aquatic > Freshwater > Pond...
GTTTGAACGGAGTTCAAACTGCCCCTTGTTTTTGAGTCGATAGAAGATTTTCGGAAAACCGAAATAGGACGGGTATAACTTGTAAAAACCAATGCAGGATTGAGTATAATTTAATGGATCATTATGATAGAAGAAAATAATAAATGAGAAATTCTTTTTTATAAATCTGATGAATGAGATATAAAAATAAATGTCATTTTTGAAAATGAAACCATACGGCTTTCACAAAAACAAATGTGAGAACTTTTTGATACGTCTAAACAAAATATTAGTTTACATCTCCAAAATTGTTTTGAATCTTGAGAGATAAGCGAAGAAGCAACTGTAAAGGATTTCTTGACAGTTCAAATCGAATGAAATAGAGAAGTAAAAAGAGAAGTTACATTTTATAATCTTGATGCAATTATCGCAGTTTGATATAGAGTAAATTCTTATAAAGCAACAAAGTTTAGAATTTGGGCAACGAATGTATTAAAGGAATATATTATAAAAGGATTTGCAATGGATGACGAGAGATTAAAAAATGGAAGTCATTTTTGAAAAGATTATTTTGATGAATTACTCGCAAGAATTAGAGAGATTAGAGCAAGTGAAAGAAGATTTTATCAAAAAATTACTGATATTTATACTACGAGTGCCGATTATGACTCAAATGCTTTGATAACAAAAGATTTTTTTGCTGAAATTCAAAATAAATTTTTATTTGCGGTTTCAGGACACACTGCACCAGAATTAGAATATTATAGAGCAGATGCAGAAAAACCAAATATGGAACTTACAAGTTGGAAAGCACAAAAGACTTGATGAAAAATAGTTTCAACTGATATAAAGATTTGAAAAAATTATCTAAATGAAGAAGAAATTACAAATTTAAATTTACTTGTTTCTTGATATTTAGATTTTGCTGAATTACAAGCAAGAAAATGAAAAGTTATGTATATGCAAGATTGGGTAAATAAAACAAAAAGTTTTTTGGAAGTGAATGATATGGAGTTATTAAACTGAAAATGAACTCTATCGAAACGTCAAGCAGAAGAAAAAGCAGAAGAAGAGTTTGAAAAATTTAGAGTTTTACAAGATAAAAATTATATTTGAGATTTTGATAAATTTGTCATGGAAGTCACAAAAAAGAAATTAAAATAGTCTCATTAGAGCCAAGCAAAATTGGTTTTCCTAAGAAATCCCCCTATCCCCCCGCTTTCCCACCGAGGGAGAAAGGGTGTCAGAGGAAAACCAATTTTTATCAGGTATAATTGAACCATACTCCTCACTCACCTATTATGAAAAAAGTCTTTTTCTTTCTCGTCTTACTTTTTGTTCCACTCTGAGTCTGAGCGGGTTTTAGTTCGGTTTGAGTAGATACATATATCTTTGAGAATATCCACACTAAAGCACATACATACCTTGAATTCAAATCAGGAGAAAAACACTCTATCTTTGAAAATCTTCTTGCAAAGCAGATCTCAGACTCACACCTTTGAGAGCAAGTATTGACCGATTGGGAATATGTGAAACATTTTCACAAATACAATACTCAGCCCGTTTTGCAGTGTCTAAATTCCGAAAACACTGCCAGACAATTCAACTGTACAAAACCGTTTCAAACCGTAAATCTTGATCTTTCACCTATCAAAAAATTAACTTTTGAAGATCTTGATGTCAAGGACTATGACGATTTTTTGGGTCTCATCTTCGATCGATATGTACTCGTTTTTTTATTATTTCTCCCTCTCAATCTCATTGTCTTTCTTCGTCCGTGATACTGGCTTGTGCAGGACTATAGAAAGTTTTTACCAAACTCTCTCTCAAATCCTTTTTTGATTTCCTTTCTCTTGTATCTTGTCACAAGTCTCTGAATCATCATTTCAGGAAATAGCATGTCAGAACGGGCAACCGTTTTTCCGTTTGGGATTACCAACTATGCATTATTTGTAATCATGCCAAAAGCTTTTCTGTTTCTCCTCGGATTGGGAAGTCTTCGGAGTATTATCAATTGAGACTTAAAGGAGCACCCAAGCCAATAAATAAAGAACGTGAACACGTTCTTTATTGTAACCTCACAGAAATGTCATAAGTTTTAGTAAAGTTGGCTATGAGTTCAGATATCAACAAATTCAACAAACTCGTATGTTCCATTGGGAAATTCCTCAAAAATTGCTCTAAAATCTCAAGTAATATTTATACTTCTATATCATTTGTGTTTTCATAGAAGTGAATGATTATTTAAGTTTCTGTCCAAGGGATTTTTTGCAAACAACACCACCTTTTCATCAAATTTTTTCTGAATTTTTGCATCTAACTTGGTATGATTTCAAGAAACTTTTGAGATAACTTATTTTCATACTTCTATAGAATTTGAATGTAAATGCTCTAAAAAAGCTTCCACATTATCAAAAGGACCAAAACGCTTATTGGAAGGATCTTCAACCTTTTTTTGAATTTCAATGGTAGGGTCTTTGAAGACTTTCTTTGGTTTGAGTGCCACTTCTTCAAAGGAAAAGGTAGTCTTGGTATATTTTTCGATAAATGATTGTGGTACATTTTCGATAGTAATAGTTGCCATAAACTTTTTTAATATATAAAATTCTTGAGTCCAAGATAATGCTTTTTCCATAAAAGCAAGAAGGCATTTTTTCAAATTTTGTTTTTCTTTCCCTTTTTTGCTTTTCTCAAAGTTTGCATATAATACTCCCATCTATTTCTAATTATGCCCCCATGAACCCATCTCTCCTTCGTATCGAAGAACTCAGCCTGACTTTGGATGAAGAAGAAACGCTTCTTCCACAAAAAGTAGCCAAACTATTGAATCTCCCGACAGAAAAAATACTCACTTGTGACATCGTAAAAAAAGCATTTGATTCAAGAAACAAATCAAACATCTTGTTTGTGTATGCACTCAACGTGGATTTGGGCAACAATGAAGCCTTTTTGAAATCATTTCAAACCCCCAAAAATCAAAAAAATATCCAAAGATACCGTATCAGACTGATAGAACCGTTTGTATATGAGATCAAACCCCTTCCCGAAAAATCCACTCACAAACGACCTATCATCGTAGGAACCTGACCCAGCGGACTTTTTTGCGGACTTGCACTGGCACTTGCGGGGATGAAACCTATCTTGCTTGAGAGAGGAAGTGAGGTCAATAAAAGAGTGCAAACAGTGCACAAATTTTTCACCGATGGCACGCTTGACCCAAATTGTAATGTACAGTTTGGAGAAGGAGGAGCCGGAACCTTTTCCGATGGAAAACTCTATACCCTCATCAACGATCCAAGAAGCACCTTTGTGTTTCAAGCACTCGTCGATGCGGGAGCACCTGCCGAAATTATGTATAGTGCGCGACCTCACATTGGGACAGATCGTCTCAGAGGAGTCGTGAGAAACTTGAGAAAAAGAATCATCTCTCTGGGTGGAGAAGTGCTTTTTGATACGTGCATGACTGATATAGAGATTGAAGATGGCAAGATTCAAGCCGTGATTACCTCGACTGGAAAGAGATTTGAGACCGATGATTTCGTCTTTGGGATTGGGCATTCAGCCAGAGATACCTACGAAATGCTCCATGCAAAGTGATTCCAGATAGAACAAAAACCGTTTGCTATTGGAGTCCGTATCGAGCACCCAAGAAAATGTATTGACCAAGCACAATTTTGAAATGCTTGCCTCCATCACAAACTCCCAACAGCCAACTACAAACTCGTCTCTCATCATGAAAAAAATCGTAGTGTCTACACCTTCTGTATGTGCCCTTGAGGTTTTGTCGTTCCCGCATCATCAGAAGCAGGCAGGCTCACCGTCAATGGAATGAGCGAATATTCACAAGATTCCATCAATTCCAATTCTGCACTTTTAGTGAACGTGCTCCCGAGTGATTTTTGAAGCGATCATCCACTTGCGGGAATAGAATTTCAAAGAAAATGGGAAGAAAAAGCCTTTCAAGCAGGAGGAGGAAATCATCATGCCCCTGCACAACTCGTGGGAGATTTCTTAAAAGACGTCCCTTCTACCAAACTATGAAGTATCCAATCTACCTACCTGCCCGCACTCACCATGACCGATTTGAGTCTCTGTCTTCCTGATTTTGTCATCAGTGCTCTGAGAGAAGCCTTGCCCCAGTTTGACAAAAAGATTCATGGTTTTGCCCAAAACGATGCCATACTCATCGGAATAGAAGCAAGGAGTTCTGCGGTGTTGAGATTTCAGCGTGATGAGTCGTGTGAGTCCAATATCAAGGGAGCCTATCCAGCAGGAGAAGGAGCCTGATATGCCTGAGGAATCACCTCAAGTGCGATTGACTGACTTTTGGTTGCGGAGAGTATTATGAGGAAGAGGAAGAAGAATAAATAAGTATAAGCTAAGAAGTAATTTTTTCATCTTGATTGATGTGAAAATGAAAGAAATACAAAATGATTTTTTTTGCAAGGGGGGAAAAAAATAAAACCGCAATGGAGTTGCGGTTTTATCAGTTTAGGATCTGAGTTCATAACTATCAGAAATAACTTTGAGTAAATGACTTTGAATATAATTCAATTTCTCATCATCTCACGTATTTCTCAATTTAATTGGAAGTCGGATATTTAATTGTTCAAACAAGGTATTTTGATGCAATTCTTCCTCACTTGACAAAGGAATAATACCATATTTTTGATTCCATTCTTTGAGTGAAATATCTGGGGAAAGTGAAAATGTATAGGTGCCTGCATCAAAGATGAGATCACCTAAATAGGTTTCATTGTGATATAATTGAAATTTTTTCATACTAAGAAAAGTTATGTGATAATTTTTTCTAATTCGTTTTTCCTCAAAATTATTGATTGAAATAATAGTTCTTGTCTGTTTTTTGAATATTCAAACTTTGGGTCATTTGGCATTTTAAAGATTATTTCTGCAATATCCATATAAGCAAGCTTTTGGATTTTTTGAATTGATATTTTTACTATTTTCATCCAATTCTTGTCTTGATATAAAATGTTGAGTATCTCAAAAATACTTTTATTTTTTCATTGTATCGTCACGAGACTGTATCATGATTTTAGGATGTATTCCTTATAAAAACTTTCTTTATGTTGTAGGTAATCATCAATTTTCGACTCTGATATTTCAAACAATCCAGCACTTCAGTGGTCAAATAAAGTGGTAAATTGCACGAGTTCTGGAATACGTTCTTTTTCTGATGGTAGAAATAACACTTTACTTTCATGAACTCCCCAATTTTCAAGATGCCTATCCATGTTGCCTATGAGTGCATCAAAAACGAGCATGTCGGCATAAGATTGAAGAATCTTTTTATCCTTTCCATATCATCTATACCTTGAAGTAATTTTCTCGTAAACAAGGTCAAGTTCAGGTATATCTCTCGGTTCAAGTCAAAGTATTTGGTATCCATACCAAGTTTCATATCATGCGGGGAATGCATGTCGTATCAGTACTGCGATATCTGTAAGAGTTGCTTGAAGTGTTAATTGATTATTAAGTTTTTGAACAACATCTTCTCATAGTATCTTTGGTGTTACTTCTTGAACGGTTGTTATATTTGGGATTTTCTTTCAAAGATTTGATGCAAACTGCTCAACCCAAAGTTCCCTCGGTGTTTTTGTATAAGACTTTAATATGTAAATATGATTGTTTTTCTTATTCTTTAGTAAAATTCTTGGACGAGATCATCAAATGAGTCCTATATCAAGCGTATCATAGTTTTCCAAATCCAGAGGTTTGCAAAGATATTTTTTCATATTCCTCAAAATTTATCAAATACATTGAAAGTATAACTATCCACGGTTTTGAGTCAAGTCCATTGTAGTGAAAATGAACAAAATTCAAAATGAATTTTTTGCGAAGAGAGAAGGGACAATAAAACCGTAATGAAATTATTGTTGTATTGTTTAACACAACTTGACCCCAATTTTTAAAATAAATCGCTCAAAGAGGCATTATATATTTAAAAAAAACTATAATGTGTCACTGCTTTTGTATTATAACAGAGTGGGTAGATGAGTTGAATATAGAAAAGAGGCAATTTTATAAATATAAAAATAAGTTTACTTTTTTTCAGTAGGATTTGAAATAACTCTCTATTTACTATTTTTTCAGTAATAGATTTTTGTGGTCAAGTTGGGATAAAATCAAAACAAAAATTTGAATAAAAAAATTTCTCAATACAATCAAGGACATTATTTATAATCAGTTTGATATGGTTTCAATTCAATTTTGAAATACTTGGTGGTGAGAAAAATTTTTGGATTGTTTTCAAAATATCGATTACGGGAATCGTCTCCCAAGAGGAAAAAGTTATGCCAGAACAGAAAAAGTCAAATCACTCAAAATAATGTGAAGTAACATTGTCGCAAAAGTACAAGGTTCCAGACCAAGCCCCTACAAAGTAGAAGTCCAATTTGAACCATTTACCACAAAAGAAAAACAAGAAATCTTAAAAATCATTACAGGAAATATTTTTTATATTTCTCAATTGCTCAATGGAAAACTCCCTCAGACACTTTTTGAAACCCTGAAACAACACAATATTTCTGTACTTCCAAATAGTTGGAACGATCTCCATGGAGATTGTAGTTGTCCCGATTGGGCAGTTCCGTGTAAACATTTGGCAGGAGTTTTGTATTTGATCGTCAATGAAATCGACAAAGACCCCTTTTTAATCTTCAAAACCAAAGGTCTCGATCTCTTGAGTGAGCTTGAAAAACTCGATTTACATAAAAGCGACTCTGCATCCAAGATTCTCAGGTTTCAAGACCTCATCGACAAAAACAACCATCAAGAATACACTTCCGAAACTCCCAAAGATTGGAATCTGTTTGAGGTTGATTTTTCGTCAATTTGAGATACAGAAGAACGCATTTTTTCGCTTTTATTCGCAAATCCTTTATTTTATCTCAAAAGTGATTTCAAAGAAATACTCAGAAAAGGATATAAAAATCTCAAAAAATCTCAACTCATTAAAACCTATTTTCAAGAGGAAGATCAGTCTCCTTCAAAATCAAAAATCCTTCACTATAATGAAATCATTGACATTACTCACTATGATGTAAAACACCTTCTGCAAACACTCGATACCCTCAACAATAAAAACCTCTATGCACAGTCAAATGAATATATACTTTTGTACCATGTCTACCATTTTTCAAAAGTATTGGCTTCCAAATGTGCTTTTATTCCAAAAATTGTTCAAGTGGAAGAAAATCTCTATAATCTGTGGTATGTTCCTGCGGTACTGGATGAACCTGTCCAAAAAATCTACGAAAGTCTTTTGGAAGTGTTTACGCTTGATTTGGTTCAATACTCAAAAGTTTTTCTTCCCAAACCTCTTCAATTACAGTACCTGATTTCTTCATTTATAAAATATTTTTTCGTACTCGAAAATAAATATGATGCCAAGATTCCTCGTGACGAGATAGGAAACTTGTTTTTTTCCAGAGAATTCTTTCATGTAAAAAGATTTGAAGACCAAAACATCCCCGCAAATATTCATTTATGGTTGAGTCGCTTTTCTCTCTCTACAAAAAGCTATAAAATAGTTCTAAAAGTAGAAGAAAAAATCTGAGATTTTTGAGTCAATATCTTACTTGAAAATGAACACGGAGAACTCCAAGGATTGTCACTCTATAGCCAATGGAAAGAAAAATATGAAATTCTCAAAGATCTCTCCATTCTCACTGATTATTTTCAAGAATTAGAAGTCGTCATTTCAAGCCTTTGAGAAAAAGAACTCATCTTATGACTCGCAGAGTTATCAAGCCTGATGTATGAAAAAATCCCGCTTTTAAAGATGCTCGGAGTCAAGATTATCATCCCAAAAACACTCCAAAAGATCTACAAACCAACTCTGAGTCTAAAAGCAAAATCAAAAGGAAACCTCTCAGTACAATCATATCTCGGACTCAGAGAACTTGTTGATTTTGAATGGGAACTCTCTCTAGGAGATGAAAAAGTCTCTCTGGAAGAAATGAAACAGCTTCTTTCTCAATACCAAGGAATGATGAAATACAAGGATAGTTTTGTCTATTTGGAAAGCGGAGAAATTGAAAAGCTTCTCAAAAAAGCACAACAATCCCCTGATTTTTCTGACTGAGAAGTCCAACAAATGCTCATTGGGGAAAGTTTTGAGTGAAATGAAATCAGTTTTGATGAGGAACTCAAATCCTATATTAAATCCCTCAAAAAAATCGACGAAATTGCTTTACCTACTTGAGTACAAGCCCATCTCAGACCGTATCAAAAATCTTGATATGATTGGCTGTATAAAAACTATAAACTTTGATTTTGAAGTATTTTGGCAGACGATATGGGACTCTGAAAGACACTTCAAGTGATCTGTTTTCTCCTCAAACTCAAACTAGAGGGAATCACACAAAAAAGCCCCTGAATCGTGATCGTCCCGACAGCACTATTGAGCAACTGGACCAATGAAATCACCAAATTTGCTCCTGATCTGAAATCAATGATCTATCATGGGGCAAATAGAACAGCTGATTTTGAAAAGACAGACCTCATCCTCACCACCTACGGAGTCGTTCGCTCCGAAGTCGACAAACTCAACAAAATAGATCTTTCTTTTGTCATCATAGACGAAGCTCAAAATATCAAAAACACTACTACGGAACAAACCAAAGCCGTAAAAAAGCTCAAATCGCCCATCAAAATAGCTATGAGTGGAACCCCTGTCGAAAATAGGCTCTCAGAATATTGGTCACTGCTTGATTTTACCAATAAATGACTCTTTGGGTGACTCAAACATTTTACCACTACTTTTGCCATTCCTATAGAAAATGATCGGAATCACCAAGTCATTCAACATTTCAAAAAAGTAAGTGCCCCTTTCATCCTCAGAAGACTCAAAACTGACAAGAGTATTATTAGCGATCTTCCAGAAAAAATTGAAATTGATCAAATTTGTTCCCTTACTCCTCAACAGGGAGCTATTTATGAAAACATCATCAACAAATCTTTGGAAGTTATCGAAAATTCTGAATGAATCGAGAGAAAAGGACTCGTGCTCAAAATGATTACCAATCTCAAACAGACCTGCAATCATCCGTATCAATATCTCAAAACTGGGAAAAAAGATCTTGAACTTTCAGGAAAAACACAAACTATACTTCCTCTTTTGGAAAATATCTATCAAAACAATGAAAAAGTACTGATTTTTACTCAGTATGAAGAGATGTGAAAATTATTACAATGACTCTTGGGAGATAAATTTGGACAAGAAATCTTGTTTTATTACGGTGGATTGGACAGAAAGAAAAGAGATGAGATGATACAAAAATTTCAAACCAAAAATGAGTGCAAGACCCTCATTTTATCCCTCAGAGCCTGAGGAACTGGGCTCAATCTCGTGGGGGCAAATCATGTAATCCACTACGACCTTTGGCGGAATCCTGCTGTTGAAAGCCAAGCCACTGATAGAGCCTACAGAATAGGACAAAACAAAAATGTCTTCGTCTACAGATGTATCACACAATGAACCTTTGAAGAAAAAATAAATACTATGCTTCTTTCAAAAAAAGAACTCTCAAATCTCACTCTCTCACAGTGAGAAAATTGGATTGGAGATCTTTCAAATGCTGATTTGAGGGAAGTCTTTTCACTTGCGAAACAAGAGAAGGAGTAATACAAAAAAGCCCCTCCCTCACCGAGAAACTCGTGAAACAAAAGAATCCCCCTCGGGGAATGATGCGGGCTATCGCGGTAGATACCCCTTGAAGTACAACACATCCTCCAAGGACATCTTGCGAAGGTCCTTCATCTCCGCGCCGTAACGGTCAGAATATCGATTGGCTTCGGATTTCCACTGACGGATGCCAGTGTCCGATCCGTTCACATAAATGCGACCGTCTTCGTCGACGGAAACACGCTTTCCTTTCACGTGAAATTCATGAGACATGGTAGCGCTCCTAAAAAAAAGGATTGGATAAGCAAAGAAATTGTACCCTAAGTGACAAAAAAATGCAAGTATTTTGAGATATTTTCTATGAGAAGTCAAAAATTCTCGTGGTTTTTGGTACTATACCCAAGCAAAACCTGTTCGCCCCTCGCCGTTAGGCGAGGCAGTACAATCAAAAGTAATTTTGCAAACAAAACTTGGGAAAACCAATTTGGATTGAGTATAAAAGTCTAAGATTTTATTGGTTTTTGGTAGATAAAAAACTCCTTTTCTCCATGTAATCCTCTTTTTTTCACAAAAAAAACCTGACATCCTCAAGAGAGATGGAGTCTAGGTACGTGATGATTTGCTCATCAGTGAGCTCGATGCCAAAGAGGAGTTGAGTCAAGATCTTCCCTTTTCTCCCATACGAATAGAGAAGAATATTTTTGAAATGCTTTTTACTTTCCAGAAAAAAATCTTCATCAAATCATACATCAAAATCATCTGCGAGAGCAAAGATATTGTGGTCTTCTGTCATAAAAAAGAAAGCTTCAATATCATAATAATACCTCTTTTTTTGAAATCTATACGTATATCCAAAGTAGGCATCGAGGAGTTCTTGAACGAAAAAGAAAAAATAATACTGTTGCCAATGCGTTCTTGGTTCTGAGGAGACAAAATTTGTATAACCTCTGACTTTTACTTGAAATCTCTTGCGTGGCAAAACTCCTTTTTGTCTCTCGTCGACAAACTGGTATTGAGAATAGATGATACGATACTCATCATCATAAACTATAATATTGTCTTTGGTGTAGTACTTTTGATGATATTCCAAAATCTCTTTTTTGCTCGCTTTTGGAAGACAAGAATTGGTACGAAAGTCTTTTTCATACAACTGTTTCCCAATCTTCTCAAAAAGTTTTTGGGTATAATTATTTCTCGTGTTTTCCTCACAAATCGCTTTTGTCTCTGAGGGGATGAGGTCTGTACACAAGGGCTCAAGGAGCTTTTCCAGATAGATCATCGCATCTTGTTCTTTTGGCAAATCTATCAGAGTATAAGTAGCCGTAACGGTCATCTCAGCATCTTTGAGAAAAGAAAAATAATGGCTTGGAGAAATTTCTGTCTTGAGATTGATCAAGTGCTCCACCAAGTGTGGAACAAACTTTGAATTTTTATAGAGCGGAGTTTTGATGTAGATATAGGGCATAGAGTATTGATAGCATACTATTGTTTGTATTGTATGATTGTTGTGAGAATAATCAAGAAAAAATGAGGGGATGAGAATATCTGTGGTGGTTTTTCATGAACGTATTTGAAAAATACTAAGTTTCTTGAATTTTTTGAGAAAAAAAGTATATTCTCCTTAAGTAGTCAAGCGATGCAGTACATTCAAAGGCAAATTTGGAATGCCCCCTTTGAAAAACCAATGCAGGATTTAGTGTATTTATAATAACCAAAATATGACGTATACCCTACACCTAAAAGAAAGTAAGAAATGATTTGTAAATCTTGAACTTTTAAAAGATTGAAAGGTCAAGACTTTTTGCGATACAAATATTTCAAAAGATTTTTTACTGAGTTTTTGAGAAGATTATCTCAATCGAGCGTATGAAAATACGATAAACATAATAGAAAATAATTTTGCTTTTACAATTTGTATTCCAAAATTCAGCGAAGGAAATACTCAATATTTTGAGGAATACAAAGATAATGAAAGATCAAAAGATATAAAACCAAATAAATTATTTAATATTTTCGCATTGTCATTTTTATATACAAATAATGATATTTGAGTGTATGATGTTGTTTCAAGAAGTGAAGCTTTATGTTTAAAATTTACAGACTTTTTAGGGAATATTTTTACTTCAAATGATCTCACGTCAAAAGATGATAAAAAAAGCTTTATTGAAAGGATAGCCTGATCTTTTTTCAATATTATCCAATTTGAAAATATAGAATGATTTTTCAATGCAAATTCTAAACTATTATCTCTGAAAGATGAATATGAAGAATGTCATGAAAATATATATTTAGATGGACTCTACTTTCAGTATATTGATAAAATAGACAAATATGAAACCCTTGAAATAAAAGATTTAAGAAATATAAAGTGATTTCAGGATTTGAAAAAAATGAATAATTTTTATTGAAAAGTATTTAATTCAAATTTTATAAACTTTATAAAAAGAAAAAATATTGATCTCATTTATGTAATTCCAAATAATCAGGAAAGAAAAACAAATTTCAATGACTTCATTTTGGATAAATTACAACTTGATTTGAAAGAATATACTTTTTGAAATATTCATATCAATAAATCTATTGAAAGGGAAGCTCAAAAGTCAATTCGATGACTGTGTAATAGAATAAAAAATGCACAAAAGCTCTTGAGTGTAGAAGAAAAAATAGATGGCAGAAAAAATATCTTACTTATAGATGATGTTTTTTGAAGTGGTGCCACTATGAATACAGTAGCCAAAAAATTAAAAGAAAATAATCAAGATGTACATATACTCTGATTTTCTATGCTTTGACACTATAGTAAATGATTTGATATTATCAATGAAGTGTAACAAAAATTTCATCATACAAATATATTCAAGCTAAAAATACGAGAAAAAAAAGAATCCCTCCCCCTCCGTTCCACTTCGGGTACTCCCTTTGGAAAAGGGAGAAAAGTTGGAATTTCTCAGCTTAATGTCAAGAAATAGCCCCCTCCGTTGACTGAAAGTGGCACTCAAAATGACAAGATAGGTTTGAAATTGCCAATCTATGAGAATAATGATTATTTTCCACGAGAAATCTCGTGGTTTTTTTGGGGGAGGAGGAGTGGGAGAAACAAGAAGAGAAGTTGAAAACTCATGCTTTTATATGAAAAATTGGACAATGAAGAAAAAAATAAGTATAATTGGTTTGTTATACTTTAACATACTCAAATGAAACAAACGACTTGGAAGAAAGTAAAACCAATGATGTGGGAAATCATACTAAGAGTTACTATCTGAATTTGACTCGTCAATATTTTAAAAGGTGTTCTCATTCACAACGAAGAAAAAGAAGTCAATATTTTTGTCTGATTCATCAATTATTTGAATAATATCATTACCCAAGAAGCAGGAAATCATAATTACTTTGTGTTCTGAGTAACCATACTTACACTAGCATTTATTTTGGTCTATTGGAAACAATTATGGAGCTTTATGTTTTGAAGTTTTAGCAAAGCAGTATCAAGTGTAATTATTTTTCTATTTGGGTGCTTCTTACTAAAGGATAACATCATTTCATTTTACAGTCTCATAGAATCTGGGATACAATCATTTGCAACTGTGTCGAAAATGAATGTTCTCTACATAACTATGATCATTATCCTCTCCTGATTTATTTTTTGGATTTTGTATCATTGTATGAGATGAGATGGGAACAACCAAGTTGGGTTACTACTATCTGATAAACCTATTATTGATTTTGAAAACGATAAAGATGAAGCCGAAAACAATAGCAAAGACAAACTTTGATTTTCTGATAAAGCAAAAAGTTTCGCAACCATGGTATACAATGAATGAGACACAGATGGATTTGTATTTTGACTTGTAGCTCCATGGTGATACGGGAAAAGTAGTTTTATCAATCTTCTGACCAAGGAAATTAATTCAAAATATCGAGAAAAATGTAAAATCATCAAATTCCATCCATGGTACTTTGAGTGAGACACAGACTTACTCTCAAAATTCTTACAAGAATTTTCAAACACATTATGAGGAAATGACTCCGAATTGAGAAGTAAAATGAATATGATGATAAATTTATTAGATGATCAGTCAAAAAAAATCCTTTGATGATTCTTTAATATTGGGCAAAGTCAGAACCTTGAAGATCTCAGAAATAGCATCTCTGAAAGAGTGCGTGCCATCGACAAAAAAATAATCATAGTTATTGACGATTTAGATAGGATTTCAAGTCAAAAACTCAAATCAGTATTTAAAACTGTTGATCTTTGTAAAAGCTTTTATAATACAAACTTTATCCTTTGTTACAACCCTTTACAATTCAATAACATTGATGAAAATTGTTACCAAACGACTGAAGAAAACAATGAATGAAAGGTAACAATACGTACGCAAGAAGTTGACAATACGTATCTCACAGAATACATTAGCAAGATCGTAAACATTGAATATTCTCTTTTTCCGATCCCTGCGAAAATAAAAAAAGAACTAACCCTTAAATATTCGTAATTTGAAATATATAGTTTCAGACATGTGGATTTTAAAGCAAAA
>Ga0066602_10001727_pt1 | contig 14104 bp, 19 predicted proteins | sample Higcelweek5metaG_FD_59481 | JGI IMG/M metagenome (GOLD analysis project Ga0066602, IMG submission 59481) | Freshwater pond sediment microbial communities from the University of Edinburgh, under environmental carbon perturbations - High... | ecosystem: Environmental > Aquatic > Freshwater > Pond...
ACAGAAAATGAGACGCAGTTTTCAATAAAAAAAATATAAAAATGGGATTTAATTTAATTTAGTCTTACTTTCAACAAAGTTTGATTGACTACCTAGCCATGCAAAAAAATCAAAGCAATATTTGACCATCTTCCACCTCTCAAACATCTGAAGCTCGAATTTTGAGACAAAATCTCTCTCGAATCTCTCAAAATTATTTTTAAAAATTCACCATACATCACCCATCTTGATCTTGGAAGTTGTCTTCTTGGTTGACTCGATAAAGAAAAGGGAGACATCATTTTTGGAAATCTTACAAATCTTAAAAAACTCGTATTGTGGAAACATCCCGAGTGGTTGTTTGATACATACCCACACCTCAGGGAGAAAACTCAGTTAATTCTTTAGTATGAGAATTTGACTTTTTTTGTTTTTACTCTATAGTACCCTCCTTTATTTTCTCTCTCATCTCTTATGACCTCACATTCACCAAAAGAAATTCCTTGTCATCAAGTCCACACAGAAGCTTGCCAAAATCTTGAAGACACAATCAGTTCGACCAGAGCACTCCTCAAGGAATTGATTGAAATGCACGCCCATACTTTGAAATACCAAGGAAGAGAAGAAAGTTTTGAACAAAATGAAGCTCTTCAAGAGGTAATATGTATACTCCCTGAGATTCGTGAACACGCAGAGATTGAAACTCTCAAATTTAAACTCTATAAAATAGCCAGACGTTACCAATCCTGCGAACAGAAAAAAGCAAAATGAGAAGAATTCTCATTTGATGCTTCTGAGCTCTATTTTCTGCTAGAACACACTGAAAAACACCTTACCAGCATTCAAACACTTGCAAGTAATCTAGAAATACTCCTCAAACATGCCCATACAAAAGCCAATCAAAAGACTTTTACAGATATGTGCAAGCCTTGGGAAGATCGATTTGATACTATAGGAGTCTGTCTTGGAAAAGTCAAAGGGACTCAAAAGAACGAAATCAAAGTTATTTCCTCCTGTACCCACCTTCACTCAGCAACAAAAGATCTTACCGAAGAACTCCAAAGATTCCTTGACGAATTTGATCCCCCATGTTTCCCCAGTGAATCTCTCAATATCTTTCTCAAAGTGCCACTCATGGTCTTGGAAGCAAAGCAAGACTTGCAAACACTCTCAGACACTATAGAACTCGCACTCAGAGAGGAGTGATGGTTGTTATCCAATGAGGTTCTTGCATGAATAAAAAAATATCTCTAAACAGAAAAAAAGACCGAAATCTCGGTCTTTTTTTGATTACGCATGAAAATTTGGATCAAAGCTTTTTACGAAAGGTAAAAGAGCCATTGTTCTCGCTCTTTTTATAGCACGAGCCAACTTTTTTTGATTTTTGAGTGATACTCCAGTATAATATCTTGGAGTAATTTTCCCAAATTTTGTAATATATTTCCCCAAAAGTTCTACATTTTTATAATCAATGGAAACTCATTGGAGAGGACATTTTGCTTGTGACATAGTTTAAATATTTATGAAATTAAAATCTATCTTCTTCTTCTGGAATATCATCCAAAGTTTCTTCTTCGATAGTCTCAGAAAAATCAGATCTTTTGTTGAGGAATATGAGGTTAGAAATCACCACTTCTGTTCTAAATGATCTTGGAGAATCTTCTCTTGCTTCCAAAACTCTGGTTCTGAGTCTTCCCTCGATATACACGAGTTTTCCTTTTGTTAGGAAGCTTTCCACTCTTTCTGCAAGGTTTCACCAAGCAGTACAGCTATGAAATTCTGATTCGCTTTTATTTTCTCATTCAGAAGTTTTAAAATATCTATTGGTAGCAATAGTAAAAAGTGCAACTTTTTTTCCACCTTCAGTGGTTTTTACTAATGGATCTTTGGTAACATTTCCAATAAGAATCACTTTGTTCACCGTTCTCATATTTTCCTACTTATAAAATAAATTAGTCTTCGTTTCTCACAAACATATGTCTCCACACATTGAGATCGAGATTGATTTTTGAAGTAATAGAAAAGAGTTCTTTTCCATCAATTTCAAGTTGGTAAATAACATAGTATCCGATTTGTGAAGAATGAATCTTGTATGCAAGTTTCTTGTCTCACCATACCGTTTCTTCCTCAACCTTACCTTGAGCCGCAACTACAAGGCTTTTGATGTTTTCTAGGGAAGTTTTTCTGTCTTCCTCAGAGATGCTGGGATTGAGAATCAGCATGAGTTCATATTTAGCCATATATTCCTATGGGTTATTATCTTTATAGAATTATAAAGAAGGAAATAAAATAACTTTTAAAAAAAGTGAGCTCATTGTATAGAAGAAGTCCTTTTTGTCAAAAATATTTGCTTTTTTCTCCTTTCACGATACTCTTTCTCTTATGACGAAGAATTGCTTGTGTTTCTCTTTCTTCTCGCTCTTGAAGATGCCATAAATGGCGTCTCTACAATTCTTGCTCTTGCTTCTCCCCCTCCTCCACGAGGGAAAGCTAAGGAGGAATATTTTCAATAGATTTCTGCCTCCGCAGGAATGACAGGGCTTCGGTCTTGCTCTTGTAGCTTGCTCGTCCTCTTCTTTAGTCTTTTATCTTTTTATCTTTCTTCTTCTATGCGTGAAATCAATCTTTCAGATATTCTTAGTACTGAGAATGCTCGTGAGAAAAAAGTCGGATACGTAGCAATTATAGGAAGACCGAATGTAGGAAAGTCGACCTTTGTGAATGCATTGATCTGAGAAAAAATCTCCATTGTCTCTCGCGTCCCTCAGACCACCAGAAAAAGAATCTTTGCTATATTCAATGATGATGAGAGTCAAATCATCTTTTTTGATACTCCATGAATCCATCAATCAGATAAAGTCTTCAACACACAGATCAATCATCAAGCCCTCACCTCTTTGAGAGAAGCCGAAGCTATACTGTATTTTATAGATACTTCCCGTCCTCTTGGTGATGAAGAAAAATACATCGAGGAAATCCTTGAAAACTACCAAGCTCCACTTCTGCGAGTCTACACCAAGACCGACCTCAAACCCGTCTTTCTATTACAAGAATGAGACGATATTTTCCAGATAAGTTCGCTGAGTCACGCCGGTTTTGGAGCAATTATCACACGTCTCAAGTCCCTTCTTCCAAAAGCCCCTCTCTATTATCCAGAAGAATACTACACCGACCAAAATATGCACTTCCGTATCTCGGAGGTCGTTCGTGAAAAGGTCTTTCTTCATACCAAGGAAGAGATTCCACACTCCATCTTTGTGGAAGTATCCGAGATCGACGAAGAGGCTCACCTCATCAAGATTCAGGCATATATTCATACAGAAACCGATTCTCAAAGATATATTCTCATCGGAAAATGAGGAAGCCTCGTTACTCTCATCGGAAAAGAAGCCCGTCTCGACCTTGAAAATATCTTCGGCAAGCCTGTCTTTCTCTCACTCAGGGTCAAAACGATGGAAAAGTGGAGAAAAAATGAAAAACTTGTGAAGAATATGCTGAAATAGAAAAACTCACCGTTATAGGTGAGTTTTTGTGTTATAAATCTGAGAAATCCTCGGGAAGTCCTCCGTTGGTTCCATTGTCAATAGTGGGTGAGGTTGAGGTTTTGGTTCCAAAGATTTTGTCTCAGAGAACTTTGATTTCGAGAAAGATTTTTTCAGGAGAGGAATATTTGCTGACATCAAGCCCAAGCAGACCGGCAATTTTTGGGAAGACGAATATGGAAAGTACGATGACTCCCAGTCCAATAAGCGCATAACGAATCGAATTGATTGCTGGTTTAATCTTGTCATCTTTTCATCCAGAGAGAATCAAAAGGACTCATCACCAAAGAATATACATAATCGAGAAAATTCCCGCGAATAAAACTATGAGGGCAATTGCCAAAAGGATAAAGTCTCAAAAATCCATACTGGAATTAAAGAGAGTTCCTCAATTTTCAGCGTTAGTATTTGACATAGCAAGAGCAGTTTCGATGAACATACAATACGATAATAAAGAAGATAAAATTCTTCTTGAATATATGTGTTTTTAGAAATAATACAAGAGTTTTTAGTCTAAAACTTTGAGGTTAATTCTTTGATTCGTTTTATTTCCAAGAATTTTTAAAAGAGAACGAATGGCAGAAACAATATTACCGCTTTTTCCAATAATTACTCCCATATCTTCTTTATTTACCTGAAGGGTCAAGAGGACTCAAAGTTCATCTTCCCTCCTCTCAATGCGAATATCGTTTGGATTCTTTACCAGATTTTCCACGATATATTGCAAAAATTCTATCTCTTTCATAAGAAAATAGTTAAAAAATAAAACCCCTCAATACTATTGGGGGTCATCAATTTATAACGAAATATTGTTAGTTTTCAAAAGCTTTTCAACTCTTGGGGAACATTGTGCGCCGTTTGAAACATACGTCTTCAAAGCTTGGAGATTGCTGATTTTAAACTCTTTTGAAAGAGGATTAAAGAATCCTAATACGTCTTTATAGCCACTTTTTGGAGCTGCTGTATGTTCAGTCAAGACGATTCTAAAGAAAGGGAAATTTTTCTTTCCAGCTCTTGCCATTCTGATTTTCAACATAATGTGATGTGAATAATAAAATAAATGATTTTTTGATTGTATAATTTGAAAGTATGGTGCCCAGAGCGGGAATCGAACCCGCACTCCATCAAGGAACAGGATTTTAAGTCCTGCGTGTCTACCGATTCCACCATCTGGGCAAAAAGCCAAGCGGAACTTGGACTTTACATAACTCATTTTTTCTTTAGAGTTCTGAGCCCAGCTGCAGATACTCTAATACGAAATACAAAACCAGTTTCTGGATCTTTGATATTTCTATAAAAAAGATTTGGATAGAATTTTCTTTTAGTAGCCCTCATTGAGTGACTTCTTTTATTTCCTACTCCAGTTCTTTTTCAGGTAATTTCACAAACTCTTGCCATAAAAGAAATGATTATAAATTATTTATTAATAAGACTATAGTGATTTAATCTCAACTCCAACTCCATTTGGTATATTAACTTCTTGTAAAAGTTCAAGTGTCTTTGGAGTAGGTTCAGTGATATCAATCAATCTTTTATGTCTTCTGATTTCAAACTGTTCCCTAGCATCTTTGTTGACAAAGGTTGATCTGTTTACAGTAATTTTTTCAACTTTGGTCGGAAGCGGGATAGGTCCTACTACGATTGCTCCAGAATCTTTTGCAACGGTAACTATTTTTTTCACGGCTTCATCAAGGAGTCTGTGATCAAATGCCTTAATAGTTATCCTCATTTTTGCGAGTGCTTTTTTCGCCATACTTTTATTTTAAATAACATAATATAAGCTAATTGGAAGAGAGAAGTTTTTCTCTCTTCTGTCAACCAATATTATTTCAAGATTTTAGCTACAACTCCTGATCCAACAGTTCTACCACCTTCTCTAATCGCAAATCTCAAACCTTCTGCCATCGCAATAGGTGCTTGAAGTTCGATAGTCATTTGGATATTGTCTCATGGCATAACCATCTCAACTCCTTCAGGAAGTTCAACAGCACCAGTTACATCAGTAGTTCTGAAGTAAAATTGAGGTTTGTATCCTTTAAAGAATGGAGTATGTCTTCCACCTTCATCTTTGGTAAGTACGTATACCTCAGATTGGAAGTGTGTATGTGGAGTAATAGTTCCAGGTTGAGCAAGAACTTGTCCTCTTTCTACATCTTCTCTTTCAATACCTCTGAGAAGAAGTCCAGCGTTATCACCAGCTTGACCTTGGTCAAGTGATTTGTGGAACATTTCAACTCCAGTAACAGTAGTTTTTCTAGTTGGAGTAAGACCAACGATTTCAATTTCATTTCCGACTTTAATAATTCCAGTCTCGATTTTTCCAGTAACTACTGTACCTCTACCTTTGATAGAAAATACATCTTCAACTGGCATCAAGAATGGTTTATCAAGTGCTCTTTCTGGGATAGGTACCCATTTTTCAATTGCTTCAAAAAGCTCAAGAATAGTTTTCGCTCCATATGCTCTGTCATAATCAGTAGGATTTTCCAAAGCTACCAAACCAGAACCTCTGATGATTGGTGTATCATCTCCAGGGAATTCATATTTATTCAAAAGATCTCTGATTTCCATTTCAACGAGTTCAAGCATTTCTTCATCGTCTACCATATCACATTTGTTCATGTATACAACGATATAAGGAACACCAACCTGTCTTGAAAGAAGGATATGTTCTCTTGTTTGAGCCATTGGTCCGTCTGTAGCAGCACAGATAAGGATAGCAGCATCCATTTGAGCAGCACCTGTAATCATGTTTTTAACATAATCAGCATGTCAAGGACAGTCTACGTGAGCGTAGTGTCTTGCAGCAGTTTCATATTCGATATGAGCTGTGTTGATAGTAATACCTCTCGCTCTTTCTTCTGGTGCAGAATCAATTTGTGCAAAGTTTTTAACTTCACCTGTACCATATTTTTTGTTTAAGACGATAGAAATAGCCGCAGTAGTAGTGGTTTTTCCATGGTCAACATGTCAAATCGTTCCGATGTTAACATGTGGTTTAGATCTATCAAATGCCATAGTATAATAGATAAAAAAATAAAATAAAATAAGCAACTATTCAAAAAAGAGACTAAGCTCTATTTTTTCTCATTTTTTTAGTAATAAGTTTCACAGCTCTTCTGAGCTTTCTATGTGTGTGTCATGTAAGTCTTGCCATATAATTAGATATTGTTAATATTAATACCATATTTTTTCAACTTTTTTTCTACCACTACAAAAGCGTTCAGCAACCATTTAGTTTCACCTTCAATTGCAACTCTTTTTTTCAAAGTAGTGTAATGATTTACGGCGTTCTGTACTTTTGAAGTACTCTTCGGTCTTATATTATTCACCGCATAATTCATTCTTCTTGGTCTTTTACCGAACCCAGTCATACGATATTATATAAAAAAATAAAAATAATCAAGGAAAAACTCTGTTTCCTCAAATTCACCTATAAACTAATATGGTGGAGCATAACGGGCTCGAACCGTTGACCCCCTGCGTGCAAAGCAGGTGCTCTAGCCAAACTGAGCTAATGCCCCAAGATAATGGCGAGGATGACGAGACTCGAACTCGCGACCTCAGCAGTGACAGTGCTGCGCTCTAACCAACTGAGCTACACCCCCAATCTTTTCTCCAAAACTTTATAAAGCGAGAAGCATTATATAAAATATTTTTCTGATTGCAAACTTTTTTAAAAAAAAGTATAAAGTACGTTACATAAGCCATAAAGTCATACTAATTTTTCTATTTTTTTGGTTTAAAATACGAACTATTATTCCTAAAAAATCGCATTATTAGAATGCTGAGCGTGTATTACTCGATGATTGATGAATAATTTTTGGAGAATAGCAAAAATATGATATACTAGAAGACGATTTTCATCCTTTATTATAAATTTTATGGAAAAAACACTCCTCACTTGTACAGATATCGGCTTGGGCTCAAAAGAAACTATTTGCGACACTCGCATCCTTGATATGACTCAGTTTTATTCTGAAATCTATACACACATTCTCGATCGTCACTTTCCTATTTCTCTCAATAATGGAGGACCTCAACCGATTGATGTGACCGTTTTGGACATGTTTCTCTTTACCTGTGATGATCATAAAAAGATTATTCGTTTTATCAAAGAGAGACTTGATCTTGATATCACCAGCACCGAAGGAATCAAAGAACTGAATATTCTCTTTAAAAAAGCAAAACAATTCTACCAAGAAAGATACCTAAAACCGCTTCCCACATCGTTTCAAAAGATGAACTTTAAAAATGCCACCCAAGCGATAGAATTTCTGAGCGCGACGAGAACAAGTAAATACCACGGACATATTTATTGTGCCTTTGCAAAAATCGTGTATGTCCTTGCGGATGTGATGCACAGTGAAAAAATCAACCGTAGTGAAAAATTGGATGAAAAATTTTTGATGTTGCATCTCGAAAGACCCCTCCAAATAGAGGAATCTCATAAAGACCGTTATGGAAATCTCTACAGAAAAGGAAAATTTACCCCTATAAATCACAAAGTGATTCGTTTTTCGCTGATTTCTCGACAAAAATGACTCGATTCGATTGCAGGAAAAGAAATCGCTGACCCAAAATACTATTCAGTAGAAGAATTCAAAGACCTCGTAGGAGTTACCTTTTATGTAGAAACCCAAGGAGAAGCAATCTTGCTGATGCAGTTCATCGACCAGATGGTCTACCATGGAAAAGCCAAAATCTCCAATAAAAATGCACTCCATGAAGATTGCATCTTTCATCAATGAGTCAACGATGAATTTCGTAGAAAACTTCAAGAAATTTTCAAACCGACTCGTCGTTCTACCGATCAACAAGCTCCTGAAGAAAGTGAAGATGAAAAAGAATACAACGAGAGAAAACCCTCAACTGCAGAAGACTATATAGAAGTCAAACTGACCGGAAATGTTCCCCTTCCTATAGAAGATTCCTATAATTCAACACTCTTTAACTTTGGAACCGAGATCAAATTTGTCATCTGAGGTCAGGACAATGAATCGGGGATTGCCCTTCAATCTATCTATGACTATATCAAAAGATTTCGTGAGCTCACACGTCTTTGAATTATGATTACCGAAAGAGATATCCTCAATTATGTGAATCACTTCTTTGAAAATATCGACTACTATCTTACCAAGAAAAACAAACTTAAATCAGATTATTTCTACAAACTTGCCGAAGATCTCTTGTGTTTGGGGATGATTGCAAATTCAAAAACCGTCTACATAGGAACCCAAACCTGAGAAGAAGTTACGGGAATAGACGAAAAAGCTCTTGCAAAATGACTCTATGAATATTTCAAATCCAAACTCGTCAAACTCAAAGTCAAAGGAGGAAAAAAATATTTTTACGCAGACGAAAGACTCATCGGGCTCACCGAAGTAGGAATGTTTCGTGAAGACATCCATGTGGAGAAATAAGCACTTCAATTTTTTGCTTGTGCTATTTGGGATTTTCTTTATACTCAAGGGCAACACTAGAAACTAACGTTCTGCTATGCACTTTCTTTTCCTTTTTGGAGCATCTTTTTGACTTTCTATCACGCTGATCTGGATACTTTCCAAGCTCTACTATCGACTTCATCTCCTCGACAATCCAAGTAAATATGGAAAAAAGAGAGCTCCGATTCCATATAGTATGGGAGTGGTGTTTTTTTTGGGATTGTTGGTATTGACCCTTGCTACGCAAGACTGGACGTACAAACTCTGTCTGATTTGGGTCTTTTGAGGACTCATCACTCTGGTGAGTTTTTTGGATGACAGGTTTCGTCTGAGCCCCAAAATGCGACTGTTGATGCAAATTGGGATTGGAGCCATCATCGGGCTTACGGCTATCAAAATAGGATACATCAGCACCATCTTTGGAAGTGTCATAGATTTGGAAAAGTATTTTATCGAAATTTTACAATTCAAAATCTATCTCATCTCATTTCTCTTCACCGTAATATGGTATGTCTTTCTCTTTAATGCGACCAATTGGAGTGATGGAATCGAAGGAAACACCGCAGGCTTAGCAACGACTTCTTTTTTTGTACTCTTCCTCTTAGGAAGCAGTCTCCAAGCGAGCGATCAATACGATGCGGGAGTAAAAAATGCCGAGTTTATTATGGCACTATCGATCATTATGGTGGGGCTTTTAATTCCATTTTGGTGGTGTGAAGTCAAGCAAAAAATCCTTATGGGAGATTCTGGTACGATGTTTTTAGGTTTTATGTTAGCGACCCTTGCCATTATTTCAGGGGGAAAAATTGCCACGGTGATGGTCGTCTTTGGAATCTATATAGTCGATGCCGTATATGTCATCATCCAAAGGCTTCTCCAAGGCAAGAATCCGCTCGAAGGGGATCAAACCCATCTTCACCATCGTCTTTTGGCTTTGGGATGGTCGAAATATGCCATCCTCGGCTATCTCACCTCAGCATCACTCGCATTTGGAATTGCTTCGCTGTTTGTAGGAAAAATGGGGAAAATTGCCCTCTTTGCAGGAATCATTGGATTGGTGATTCTTTCACCGTACTTACTGAGTAAACGGAGAAAACATGAAACAAAAAAAGAAACAGCATTTAGAGAGAACAACATATAAAAGAATCAGTCACACAAAAAGTGCGGAAACAATGCCATTGCTGTTTCCAAATGTGTCCCATATCAAGGATGATTCTATTTTTTTTGGAAAGATTGTTTTTTGATGAATACCAAGACGCACAAGAGTGAAACTTGAGCCTTGGGTCGCACCTCAAAGGACTACCTGCTTCTATTCGGAGAAATAGATGGTTGCGTGTCCTCTGTTGACATTTGAACAGTATCTCCTTCATAAAGCTCTGTCCCCGTTTTGGTAATTGGAGTTCAATTGACTGCTACAATTCCAGTTATGCTCGTAATGCGTGCATGCATAAGAAGTTTACCAGGATTATAGGGAGAATATTCTGTTGACTTGTTCGGTACAAAATCCGCACCTGCATTGTGCCTGACAAGAATTTAGGGACAGACTTTTCTGCAATGATTTCTAACGACTTTTGATATCAATTCGCCATCTTGAATCATAACTCCTGCGATTTCAAAAGTCCTTAAAGATTGAACTATCCAAAACAGTTGTTTCTTTATCCTCATTAGTTGCAAATAACAACCACTTATTTTACGGAAGAAAGATTTTGAAAATCATAAAAATTGAATATAATGAATAAACGCTATACTTTATATATCTAATTATAATATTATGTCAGCAACAATTCTCAACGAAGCCAATTTTCAATCTGAAATTTCTCAAGGAGTATACCTCGTAGACTTCTGGGCAGAATGGTGCGGTCCTTGTCAAATGATGCTTCCTATCCTCACTGAGGTTGCAAAAGAAGTAGATGGAATCGCAAAAATAGGAAAAGTGAATGTAGACGAAGCTCCTGCCTTGGCTCAACAATTTAGAGTGATGAGTATTCCAACCCTCTTGGTTTTTAAAGATGGAAAACTCGTGGAACAGATGGTAGGAGTGAAACAAAAGTCTGATTTGGTAACTATTCTCAAATCTCACGCATAGGTCAAGGCATTTCCTCGAAAAAATTCTTGTAAAAATTACAAAAAAAGTTATAAATATCCTTATTTATAACTTTTTTTTCATGGATGCGGGTTTGGAGTTTGAGTCAAAAATGCAAATGTTTGATGACCTCAAGGTCTATTGAGCGAGAGATATCATGCATTTGTGTGGATACAGTAAATGGGAACGTTTTCATGGAGCAATTATACGTGCCGTTGAATCTCAGGCAAATGAGAAATTTATAGAGAAAAATTTCTTTTTTATTACTCATCAAACTGCGGGAAGACCGAAAGAAGATGTGTTGATGACGATTGAGTGAGTAGCACAAGTTCTTGATAAATGTGATGAACGTAAAGAAGAAGTTAATGCACTTCAAACATATATCAGACAGGTTTTGGACGAGAAAAGAAACATGCTCTTCCAAACAACCCCTATATCGAAAAGCACAAGAAGACATGGGATTTTTGGTTTGCTCCTTCTTGGGGGAATAATCATATCTCTCGGATGTTACTATTATTTTTTCGTCAAACTTTACCACGACTATACAAAAACGCAACAAACCTCCTACAGAAAAGACATTCGCGCCAAAGATGTATTAGAAGAAACCAAAAAACAAGAAGATATAGATAAAAATAATTTTGCCATTCTTGACGAAGAAATCAGACAAACCGATCTCAATACTACGATTGGATCTTGACAGACCATGACAGGACTCTCTTGAACAACTCTGACAGGAAAGACACAAGCGCAAACCACACACACAGGAGTGACTCAGACCTGAGCAACCCAATGAATAAATACCATTATTCCTCACAATGCTCAAGAAGTTGCTCTTTCAAATTTCTTTGGTTTTTGAAATGAAGGCAAATATCGTGAAGCCTGCGGAATGATGAGCAAAAAGCTCTGTAACTCAGGAGCAATAAATCTTACGAGCTTTGAAAATTTTTGGAAAAATACCAAAGACTGAGTCAAACTCCTTTCACTCAAACAGAGCACCAAAGACTCAAATGTCTATTGTGTATCGTATAGTTACCATCTCAAATATGATACCAGTCCAGATCGAATTACTGAGACCTTTCATTTCATGATGAGTGACGACGATTTCCCTGTCATCACAGGAAGATACTGTGAGTCTGTGAAAAAATGAGACCGAGTTCGTCCATGTCCAGTAAAGACAAAAAATCTCCACTGTGTAGAATAAAGCAGACCTAAAGGTCTGCTTTATTTTTATGAAAATTCTTTATGGAATTGTGTAGAATCTAACTTGTGTGTTTTATTTAACCTCCAATATATTTTCAATGTCATTGAAATCTTCATTGGCTAGTTTCGTGATTTTTTTGATGAGAAGGTCAACAATTTCGGCATACCTTGGCTTTGAGACTTTGAGAACTTCAAGTTTTTCTAGGACTGAGTCAATAACTGCCTGTCTCTTATCTTCATCATCAGGGTATTTTGCATAGAGTTGTCTTTTAAATTTTTCAACCATTGCTTGAGCTTGTTTTTCAAGCTTGGAATTACTTTCATCATTTGGAGAGCATTTCCCATTCATGAGTGCCCATTCTTCACAGACTTTTCCATTTGGAAAGCTACAGTATCCTACCTGTCCACTAGCTTCGTCTTTGATAGTGAGAGTTCCTCCCATCTTTTCACAGTACACACTCGCTGGATTTGCCATTCCTACTTTGGCAGGTTGTGGGGTATTTGTGTTGGTGTGAGTAGTTCCATCGCTTGAAATTTTTACGACATTGCTACAAAAACGATTCATCTTGGTAGTAATCGCACAAACCCTATAGTACTCAACTCCTGAGGGGACTTCCGTATCGGTATAACTCGTAAAATCCATATTGGTATCAAACTTGATATACCCATCTTCTGGATAGACTGGATTGGCATTGGATTCAGAACGAATAACTTTATAGTATTGCAGTGGTTCCTGATTGAAGGCATCAAAGCGTTTCCAATTCATCTTCACTCAATTATCCTGAAATACAGCCTGAAATTGAAAACGATCGGTGAAGATAGGTGCATGGTAGCCTCCAGAAGCATCTCACTGTGCAAATATTTGACCGACACTTCCTATGACCATAAGGGAAAGGAACCCGGAGAGAATGTATTTTCCAGCTTTCATAGTATGAAAGTTAATAAATAAAGCGAAGATTCTTTTGGAATGTTCGCTTTGTATTTTATTCTGAAAAGGTGGCTTGTCAATACCTTAGGGAATCTAAAAGATAGCAAGTATAATACATAATGTACTTTTTATTTTTTGCAAATTATTTGACTCTTTTCGGTGTTGTAAGAAAAATCCTCATACAATAACAACATTTTTTTATACATAATAAAAAACGACTTACATCCAATCTCAAGAAACTGACATACCTCAAATAAAACAAGCAACGAGACTGACAAGAATAGTAAATAATCAAAATACAAAGACGAATAGTTTTGCATGAAAATAGGAATATATTTGCTCATAATGCGTTATCCTTATAAAGTTCCTCATAATAATGATCAATTGTTTTTCAGTTGACAGAATAGTAATCTGTCTTAGAAGGTCAATTACTATAAGAAAGTATAGTACCAATCGATTTTGTATTATCTTCACTATTATTAGGTGTGACATCGCCTAAATACAATCAATTCGGTCTCTACTAATAAATCTTCATAGTTCTGCACTATAGTATCTGGCTCTATAATAATACAATCATATTTCTTTGTCAAATTCTCTTTCCGTGAAAAGTCTGGTATTTTCATACAAATTTCATTGGTATTTCTCTATTTCTGTAAATCAACTTCCACTTTTTACATACACTTTTCCAAATGAATCATACTCATATTTCAAAAGCATTTTCCCTGTTTCGTTCGTCAGTGAAACTGTATTTCACAAATGGTCTTTGCCGAAATAGTAGACATTTTTTGTTATTTCTGAATTATTGGCAATAGTTGAGAGTTCAGCACATCTGTTCAAAATCCCTGTGTATCCAAAAGCCTCAAAATCAGTTTGGTTGGGAAGGACTGTATTTTTACAAAAAAGATTTTCACGGTATTCTGCTTCATTC
>Ga0066602_10001737_pt1 | contig 14056 bp, 12 predicted proteins | sample Higcelweek5metaG_FD_59481 | JGI IMG/M metagenome (GOLD analysis project Ga0066602, IMG submission 59481) | Freshwater pond sediment microbial communities from the University of Edinburgh, under environmental carbon perturbations - High... | ecosystem: Environmental > Aquatic > Freshwater > Pond...
AGAATGATTAAAATATTTTGATAATTTCTATTCACTCCCCACTTTTTGAGATTATGCCAAAATATTACCGACACAGAATCCCTCATTTTACAACTTGAACACTATGGAGATGATATCTCTGCATTTCGAAAGGTTCATTCAGAGGAGAAATGATTTGTTTTCTATCTCTTTGAATTGATTACCGAAAAAAAACTCAATATTCAAGATAAGCATTTTGAAATTCTTATGGAATCTCAAACCGATAGACAGACTCTCTATGAGATGGTTCTTGAATTATGTATGGAAGGACTTGACATTATTCTTAAAGACTTGGAAGAACTCCTCAAACAGTATCAGAATTTCTTTGATAGCTATTTTTCACTTCATTCAAATTATATGAATGAAGATGAACTTGTATCTTTTCAAAAAACATTTTTAGAAATGTTTCAGTACTTGTATTCGTATCTGGTGCTCCAAGATACGTTCCAAAATAAACAAACAGAAATAGAAAAAAGAATCTCTGCTGGAATAGTTTTGAATTCATAAGAAAAAATCTTGGCAAAGACAAAAATTCCACTACAATATGCGGGTTAATATTTTTCTAATTTTACCACGATGACTTCAACACTAAAGTATTTCAAAGAAATTACGGCTATTCCAAGACCCAGTAAGCATGAAACACAAATAGCACATTATTTAGAAAACTTTTTCCAATCACATGGTTTTTTGACAACCTTTGACCAAGCAGACAATCTTATCGTCCGTATCCCTGCCAAAAATGCCCAGTCAAAACAGACCATTATCTTGCAAGCACACATGGACATGGTCTGTGTCAAAGAAAAATGACTTGAGCATGACTTTTTCAAAGATCCGCTTTCCATATACGAAGAAGACGGGTGGCTCAAAGCAAAAGGAACGACACTTTGAGCTGATAATGGGGCAGGAATTGCAATGATTATGAACGTGATTCACCTCGATACCCGTCCTGAAATCATCGCTGTTTTCACTACTGATGAAGAAGCTGGGATGACAGGGGTGATGCAAATTGACGCCTCACTGATCAAAGATGCTTGCATGATTATCAACCTCGACAATGAGGATGAAGACGAACTCTGTATCGGATCTGCATGAGGGCTTGGGATCAATGCAAACATTCCAATTCAAAGAAAGCAATGCCTACTTGCCACCTATGAATGGAAGGTTCAAGGAATGAAAGGAGGACACTCAGGAGTGGAAATTGACAAAAATCGTTGAAATGCCCTTCGTCTGATGATGGAAATAATCACAAAGTATCCTTGAACCATTGAAATCCTCCACTTTGAAGGTGGAACGGCACATAATGTCATCCCATCTGAAGGACTTATGTATCTATGAATCGATGATTTCTGAGCATTTCAAGAAATATGTACTCATTGTATTGCTACACAAAAACTCTTGATTGACTCACCAGACCTTAGGTACTCTCTCATCCAACACCCAACTGCACTCGCAGCCATTCAACACTGAGAAAAAATCTGCGCTGAACTCCTCTCTTTTCATGATGGAGTTATCTCTATGAGTGGAGAGGTCAAGTGAGCCGTCGAGACCTCTCTCAATCTGTGAGTTATAAACACTCATCCCAATGAATGGCAACTTTCATTTTTAGCACGTTCGAGTAAAACCCAAAAACTTGAAAACCTCAGTAAAATCTTAACAAAATCTCTCCAAGATATGAAAGCGCACATCGATTATGACCGTGGGTATCCTTGATGGCAAGATAGTCCCCACTCAAAACTCGTTCACATTACCAAAGAAGTACTTTCTGACACGCTTTGACACGAACCAAGATTGGTCAGTGTGCACGCATGACTTGAATGTGGAGCCCTCGTTTGAGCTATCAATGATATGGGGAATCCTGATGTACATGCCATATCTATCGGTCCTACCATCCTAGGAGCACATTCCACGGACGAAAAAATGCTGATTGCTTCTTTGGAAAAAATGGAAAAAGCGCTGGCACAAATACTCAAAAAACTTTCAGAAAAAGAGGACTAACCTCTTTTTTTGTTGGAGTGTTTGGAAGCAAAAATATGCTTATGAAAATCTTGCAGTTTATCAAATGAAAAATGGTAAAATTATATAAAACTCATTTAATTCCTGTTCGTTAAAGACATACATTTAAGGTGATATTATTGCTTTATAGAGATACTTGATAGAAAATATCACGCTCTAAAAAACCTCACCTCACTCCCCCCTCTCTCCTTATTTTAGGGGAAGAAGCTTGGGGATAGTAGAGTAACGAAACGTGACAGAAAGTTATAAGCAATTTTCAATAAAATAATATAAAAACGGGAATGAATGTAATTTGGTTTTAGAGCTTCCTTGTGCGGCTCTTTTTATACTTTTTCTTACGTCACTTAAACTTTTCTCCAAAAACTTTTGACAATATAAAAATTACCGTTACCATTGTGTGATACTTGTTCTAAAAGTTACACAAGTATAACTAGTATTACTTATCTTACTCTTTAAACTATGGATAAGAAAGCGTGTCATTTTAAGATGATCGGGAACGTTCAGATATGAGCAAAATGACAGATAGTCATTCCAAAAGAAGCCAGAGATACTCTCAATCTCAAAACATGAGATGAACTGGTGGTGATTATCCATGATGGTCAGAGTATTGGTCTGATAAAAAATGAAAATCTCATGGAGTTTATCACCGAGATTCAAGCATTTATAAAAAATTTTAATTCGTAACTATTGTTCTATGAAACCATGGATTATTCTCCCGCTTTTGCTTGTGTTTGTATTAGCAAGCTGTGGAAAAGATACAACCGTAGAAGATTCTCCAATAACTGATACCGCAAAGCAGGTGGAGACGGAAACCATTACCAAAAAACCATTCCAAGAAGAACTGAAAGTTTCTGGAAAGGTGGTTTCCAAAACAGAAACTTCCATTTCTCCACTCTCTTCATGAGTGATTAAAGAAGTCAATGTCAAAGTGTGAGATCAGGTAAAAAAAGGACAGGTTTTGGCTCGTATCGACACTCAAGCCAATCTTTCGAGTATCAGTCTCAATACGGCAAACCAATCGTATTCCAACACTTTGGAAGTGTATTCAACGACCAAATCGGCACTTCTTAAAGATATCGATACGGCAAAACTTCAATATGAAAATGCCCAGACGACTCGTGATAACACCTTTTCTACTACAGAAAAACAACTCGAACTTGCCAAAGCACAGCTCGATGCGGTTACCACACAAAAAGAAAATACTACCAAGACCGTGGATACCAGTCTTACTCTCGCCAACCAAAGCCTTGATAATGCCAAGTTGACGCTTGATAATTTCAACAAAAATGCTGATGAAACCCTCAAATCACTCGATATAAAAAAGAAAAGTCTTGCTGATAAAAAGTCAGGACTCATCGATACTTTGGAAACTACCATCAGTTCGACCCTTTCTACCACGGATACGTCTCTTACCAATATCGATATGATTCTTGGGGTAACCGAGAGAAACAAAGCCTACAACGACGACTATGAAATCTATCTTTCGGCAAAAAATGCGTCCAACCTCAACCAAGCAAAAGATATGTTTACACAAACAAACGCTGATTTTGCCAAACTCAAAGAAAAATACCATCAAGACCTCAGTGAAGCTGATATTGTAGCGCTCTACAAAGAGTGTTTGGTGGTGGTAGACGAGATGAATACGCTTCACGAGAAGATGACTGATGTCCTCGATGATACGATTATTTCCCAACCACTTCCAGAATCCGTGTTATGAGGGATGAAAGCAACAAACAAAGCATCACAATCGGCAATCCTTGGAATCAAATCTACCCTTGTGACTCTCAATAATTCACTCACTGATCTCAATAACTCTTTGGTAGATATGGATAATAGCATTGTCTCTACCAAGACTCAACTGGAGACCCAGAGAAATTCTTTGCAAAAAGCCGTGGAGATCTCGACCTCAAGTGTTGAGAATACCAAAGCGAGTACCACCACCAGTCTTGACAGCCTCAATTCAAATGAATCCACTACCAAAATCCAACTTGAAAATACCATTGAAAGCATCAAAGCTCAAAGACAATTGGCTGAAAATGGGCTCGAAATTGCGAAAAATCAATACGAATCCGCAAAATCAAAGCTCGAAGCACAACTTGCCTCTACCAAGACACAGCTCGATAGTATCTCAGGACAGAGAGACCAAGCGAGCCAACAGGTAGAGAACTCTCTCATCAAAGCTCCATACGATGGAATCATCACCGAAAAAAATATCGAAGTCGGAGCTTTAGTCTCACAGTGAGTAAAAGCCTTTTCTCTTTCCTCAGATGCAGGAAAAGAAGTAAAAGTAGATGTCAATTCAGATAATATCAAATATCTCAAGGAGTGACAACTCGTACATATTTCAAAAAGTGGAATAGAAGGATCTGGAACTATCACGACTATCGGAGTGTCTCCAAATGCGTCTTCAAAACTCTTTGAAATCGAGGTTTCTATCGATTCTGCTGAATTGACTGAGAGTCTGGTACGTGGAGACTACGTGGATGTATCCATCACAAAATCGGTCACCCAAGATTTCTTTATCATTGTTCCATTTTCTTCTCTGATTGTTGGATCCAATGGGGATTATAGTGTGTACATAGTCTGAAAAGAATCAAAAGTGGAATCTAAAAAAGTCTCAATTGGTGAGTCCAATAGTTCAGAAATCATTATCAACGCAGGATTGCAAGAAAATGACCAAATTATCGTCTGAGGAACCCTCAATGTGGCTCCTTGAGATACCGTGAAAGTCAAGAAACAATAAACGCGCCTTTCTCTATTTCTATTCCCTAATAAAAAGCTATGACAAATAAAAATTTTAATGAATCGATTTATCTTCAAAAGCTTGAATTTGATGAGTCATTGAATCAATCATGGATGTCGTTTTTTATTGACCGTACGAGATTTACCTTTTTGACCATCTTTATCATAGCGATTGCAGGATATTTGGGACTCAAGAGTTTGCCTTTGGAATCTATGCCAGAAGTGAGTATTGGTATTTGAGTGGTCTCAACGACACTGCCATGAGCGAGTCCTGAGAGTATGGAAGATCTCGTTACCAAAAAACTTGAAAAGCAAATTGCCAAGGTAAAAGGAATCGATACAATTACCTCAACCTCACTCAATTCGGTCTCATCAATCGTCGTACAATTTAAATCAAACGTAGATATTGATACTGCCATCCGTGAACTCAAAGATAAAGTCGATCTCGCACAAAAAGACCTTCCAGAAGATGCCAACGATTCTATGGTGCAAGAGATCTCTTTTGATGACACTCCAATTTGGACTTTTTCTATAGCTTGAGAGTATGATGGGTTTGCCCTCTATGAATATGCAAAAACGATCAAAGAAGAGCTTGAAAAAAATCCTCTCGTTTCAGAAGTCCGTATTTCATGAGGAGAAGAGAAAGAATTTTGAGTTTTAGTCGATCCCAAAAAACTCACTGAATATGGACTCACACTGAATGCGATCAACTCTGCCATAAAATCAGCCAATTTTACCCTCCCTGTTGGTCAGATAGATGTTAAAGAATATAACCACTCTATCAGCGTTGACTCTAGGTTTTATGATATAGAAAAGCTTAAAAATGTCATGGTTTCCAAGCTGGGTGAGACCTGAGTCATCTATCTCAAGGATGTAGCAGAAGTGAAAGAAGTTCCCAAAAAAATCACCTCACTCTCCCGTACCTCAATCTCTTGACAGCCTTCACTTCCAGCAGTGACACTTTGAGTTGTAAAAAAAAGATGAGGCTCAATCGTCAATCTTGTTACCGAGGGGAATGCAAATATTCTCAATCTCCAACAAACTTGAATTATTCCACCTTCTGACAAACTCCTCATTCGTACCATAGTTGACCAATCAGAGAGAATTAAGCTTGACCTGACGCACCTGATTCGTGATGGAATTATTACCGTAAGTCTCGTCTTTATCACCCTTTTCCTCATCATCTGAGTCAAAGAAGCACTCGTTGCAGGAGCTGCGGTGCCTTTGGTGTTTCTTATCACTTTTGCGGTTATGGCGCTCTATGGACAGACTTTCAACTTTCTGTCAATGTTTGCTCTGATTCTTTCGCTGGGGCTTCTTGTCGATGATGCGATCGTCGTGATCTCGGCTATCAATCAATACAAAAAATCTGGAAAATTCACGACTCGTGAGGCCGCACTGATGGTGCTTAGGGATTACAAAAAAGTACTCATAACCACCACGTTCACGGTCGTATTTATCTTTTCTTCGATGATGTTTATGACCTGAATAATGGGGAAATTTATCTTCTCAATTCCGTTTGTCATCACCATCACACTCTTGGCTTCACTCGCTATTGCTTTAACGATCAATCCCGCACTGGCTGTAATTTTCTCTTGAAGAAATTCCAAACATGACCCTGATATGTCGCATCTGGGGCACGGTCGGAAAAGAATCTTAAAACTCGGACTCAATAATGGTTTTTTCTCTCTTTCCAAACTTGAAAATTTGTATGGAAGAGTCTTGACCTACATCCTTGAATCTCGCACGAGGGTAAGAATTTTCCTTGCTTGTGTGGTCGTGCTTTTTATCTCAGCTGTAGCACTTCCTGTTACAGGAATTCTCAAGTCAGATTTTTTTCCAAAATGAGATGAGGATAATTTTTATGTCAATATAGAGATGGAGCCATGAACCAAACTTGAAGCAAGTGATCGCATCACCCAAAAAGTCGAAAAAGTACTTTTGAAAGAAAAGGAGATCGAAGGATTTTCTGTGTCGGTTGGATCTTTGACTGATACTGGAAATGGGGATGGAGGAAGTAGTGAAAACTATGCGAGTATCACGGTCAATCTCATCAAATCTGAATACGGAAGAAAAGAAAGCTCTATAAAGATTGCCCAAAGAGTCAGAGATGCAGTTGCATTGATCAAAGAGGCAAAAATCACCGTTATCGAAGAAGGAAATGGACCTCCTACATGAGGAGATTTTGAACTCCAAATCACCTGAGATGATTTTGTGATGCTTGATAAGATCGCACAGGACGTAAAAAATACCCTTACAACAGTGCCATGAGCTATCAATATTGCGACCTCTCGTAAACCACTTCCGTTTGAATTCAACGTCGTGCTTGCTCCATCAAAACTCGCTTTGTATGATATTTCTGCTCCACAAGTTGCTACTTTTCTGAAAAATGTTATTGATGGGACCGAGGCTTCAAAAATCTACAAAGGGACAGATGAAATCGTGATACGTACAAAATTTGTTGATGAGAGCGTAAACAATTTTGACAAGATAAAAGAGCTTACTGTTCAAAACAATAAGTGAGTGGAAGTGAGTTTGAGAGATCTCGTCAAGCAGGACTTCAAGGCATCGGTTTTTTCCATAAAAAGAGTTGACCAAGAGAGAGTTGTGAGTATAAATGCTTCAGCAGATCAGTCAACCAATGCCACTCTGCTCAAGGCAGACTTTGATAAAAAGATGACCAATTATCAACTTCCTTCATGATACAAATTTGTGACCTGAGGTGCCAATGAAGAAAATCAAAAATCCGTAACGAGTCTTTTGACTTCTATGATCTTTGGGCTTATGTGTATAGTAGGAACTTTGGTTTTACTCTACAACTCCTATAGACAGTCTGTGCTCGTGATGGTGACAATACCACTTTCTCTTATTGGAGTGTTCTATGGACTGACATTGTTTGCTCAACCTTTGTCTTTTCCTTGACTTATCGGTCTGGTCGCACTCTTTGGGATCGTTGTGCGTAATGGAATCATCCTCTTTGATAAGATTAACCAAAATCTTGGTGAAAATATTCCTTTTAAAGATGCTATCATAGATGCGGGAACTTCAAGGCTTGAGCCGGTCGTTTTGACTTCCATCTGTACGGTACTGGGGATGATCCCGCTCACTCTTTCCAATCCAACATGGACCTCACTAGGGCTCTCTATCATCTTCGGGCTCTCAGTCAGTACGCTTTTTACTCTGATCACATTACCGAGTTTGTATTACAATGTGTTTTATAGAAAATATCATCCAAAAAATACCAAGCCAGTGACCAATCTTTACGAGTAATAATTGATCTGCTTTTCAAAAAGGAACGGTTTGAAACCGTTCCTTTTTTTGTCATTCTAAACTCGTTTCAGTATCTGCCGAAGGAATAAACAACACGGAAATACAAACTTTCCTCTTCTTCTTTCTCTTGTAGCTTGCTCTTGCTCTTCTTTCACGTATGTACTGTATACAGATTCTGAGCAGAGCTCAGAATGACAGATCATTTATCTTTTTCCTTTCGTCTTCTTCTTGCTCTTCCTCTTCTTTTATCTTATATTTTCATTCACGAGTCTACTGTATACAGATTCTGAGCAGAGCTCAGAATGACAAGCTTTCCTCTTCTTCTTGCTCTTGTAGCTTGCTCTTGCTCTTCTTTCTCTTCTTGCTTTTTTCTTTCCTTGCGTATTTTTTAAAATTGTAAATACATTCTCTCAAGAGAAGCCGTTGACTTCTCGACAAGATTTGTTAGTATATCGCAGGTAAAGATTATTTTCTTATACAGTTTCTATGGATTGATTAGTTTTTTTTGCATTGATACTCAAACAACAAAAAATCATTTTTCATTTGATAATTTTTTAAAAAAACGGTACTCTATAGGGGTATTTTTTTAAAACCAGACCGCAGTATTTTATTTTTTTACATGCTCCTTATGACCCACTTTGCACACCGTCATATCCTCGCTACCAAGCAGTTTTCTCGTGAGGATGTTGAAAATATTTTTCTGACAGCTAATGAGATGGAAGCAGTATTATATGGAAATAAAAAATCCAAACTCCTTGAGTGAAAAATCCTTGCATCCCTCTTTTATGAACCGTCTACGAGAACCAGACTCTCGTTTGAGTCGGCTATGAAAAGACTCGGAGGTGAAGTAATTACCGTAGCAGATGCGAATTCTTCAAGTTTTTCAAAAGGGGAAACTCTTGAAGACAATGCTCGTATCATCTCGATCTATGCGGATGCCATCGTGATGCGTCATCCAGAAGAATGAAGCGTGGAACGTACTGCTAATGTGATTCATATTCCTGTCATCAACGCGTGAGATGGTTCCAACGAACATCCGACCCAATCCCTCCTTGATATCTATACCATTCTCAAAGAAAAAGGTAAGATTGATGGACTCAAAATTGCAATGGTTGGAGATCTCAGGTACGGAAGAACCGCACATTCACTCGTGTATCTGGCTTCACTCTTTCCATGAGTCTCCTTTACTTTTATCGCTTGTGAGCGTCTGAAAATTCCTCAGACCATAAAAAATTTCCTCATCGAAAAGAAAATCTCTTTTAAAGAAACGACTTCTTACCAACAAGGAATTGTTGAAGCTGATGTGCTATATGTCACGAGAGTACAAAGAGAAAGATTCCCTTCAGAAAGTGAATATCAAATGGAAAAAGATAGTTTTATCCTGACTCCAGATATGCTTCCCCTAGGGAGAGAAATCACGATTCTCCATCCACTCCCAAGGGTCAACGAAATCCATCCAGACGTGGACAAACTCCCCTGTGCTGCTTTTTTCCGTCAGGCTCAAAATGGACTTTTAATTCGTATGGCACTTTTGTATTTGCTCATGAAGTAAAAAGAACTGAAGCACACATATTGAACATACTGCAGGTAAGAACTTTTAAAAATCTATTGTATTTTTTAATTTTTGTATAGAATTTTTTGTGAGAACCTTTCTCATTTATTTTTTAACTCATTTTTATGTCTACTCTCTGACTTTTTTGCCCTACCAATGGTTCCTTTCGTCCACAAAAACTAACAATGAAAAGACGTATGTACACGAGCAAAGAATTAGAACTTGATTTTTACAAAAAAAAGAGAATTGAAATCATAAATGAATTAGAATTTCTCGTAGATAAATGAGAAATCCCAAAAGAAGAAATCCCATATTTTCGTCAAGCCATCCAAGAAGAATTTCAAGGAATCGTTCAATGAATTCTCGCAAGAGCCTACTAATCCTCTATTATTTGGGGGATTTTTTTTATAATATAAAAAAAATGAAAAAACTTTTTTCTTTTCACATTTTCTTGGTATAATGCGTTTGACTTTTGGTGCAGACCCCTACGCTTATGAGAGTGAGGAAAGTCCGGACACACAGAGGAAAATGCAAAAGCTAACGGCTTTGGTTGGGATATATAATCCATAAAATCCCAATACCACGAGTGCCACAGAGACGATACTAGGGAGCAATCCTGAAAAGTGAAAAGCCAAAAGATGTGATGAAAGTTGCTACTTTTGGGAAAATTGGGAAACCGATTTTTAGGTAAACTTGTGCACGTGTGCAATGGGAATGGTATTTTCCTTGGCTCATTCCTCTATTGGTTGAGAGAAAATATACCCAGCTTGAGGTGGAAGGTGACTTCCATCCTAGATAGATTGGGGTCGATATACAGAATCCGGCTTATTCCACCAAAGGTCTATATTTTTTTTTTACCTATGAAACTTGTATTTACTGGTATCCAATGATGTGGAAAAGGGACCCAAGCACGTAAACTCATTGAAAACTATGGGTTTTCTTTGGTAGAAATGGGATCAGCCCTGAGAGATATTGCCAAGACCTATACTCCCCTTGGAAGTAAAGTAAAAGCGACGATTGATGCGTGATTTCAAGTAGATCCACCAATTGTACGTGAAGTCATCGAAGAAGTTATTCACAATGAAACCTCTACTCGTGTTATCTACGATGGTTTCATTCGTAATTTGGGAAATAAAATTGATATGGACGAACTCTGTCCAGATTACAAAGTTGTATTTTTCCATCTTTCCAAAGAAAAAGCCATGGAGCGCCTCCTTGGAAGAATGTTTGACCCCCTCACACAAGAAACCTTTCCATCGTACTTTCGTGTCAATCCAAGAACCTGAACGCACCTTGAGAAAAGAAAAGACGACTATGAAGATTCTATCATGAATCGTATCACAGCATTTTATGAAAAAACACTCCCTATCGTAGAAATCCAAAAAGCCGAAGGAAAAGTAATTGAAATCAATGCCGACCAAAGTATCGACGAAGTGTATGTCGAGATGATTGCCAAACTAGAGCTTTAAAAGAAAAACTTAGAAAATTTCTTCTCTAAGTTCCTCAATTTTTGTCAATCTATCTATAAAGGATAAACAGAAATCCCATAGGACATTTGTATTATCATACTATCTAAAAATAATCAAAATGCAATTTTTCTTCCGTGTTGAATAAAAAACTTGGTCTATACTTCTTAATTTTTACCCCATGCTCCTAGCATTTGAACTCGGAAGAGAATATAAGCTTTCTATTACCGAGATTTTTTGTGTCTTTCCGCAGGCTCAATTGGTTGCTTGCAGTCAAAAAATCTTGATTATTGATGGCATCTCTCTGGAAGCAGTGCTTGCACATGCAACATTTCTTTGAGGAACCATCAAGATTATGGAGTGTCTTCCTTCGTTTTCTGGAGAACTCGCTGAGTATATTCAAGCTCTTGTTTCGATGAGTGCACAAGATGGAAAATTTCACTATGGATTCAATACCTTCGGAAAATTTCCTCACGCACTCAAATCCATTCTCAAGACTTCAAAAACCGTCATCAAAGAACACGGTTACAACCCTCGTTTTATCAATAAAGACGAGTCCAATCTCTCAAGTGCGAGTATTATTCACGAAAAACTCATTGAAAAGCGCTCTGACTTCAACTTGATAGAATGTGATGGAAAATTTTTCGGAGCGGTGAGTGTTTGGGTACAAGACATTGCCTCATACTCTCAAAGAGACTATGACAAACTCAGAGATATGCATACAGGAATGCTCCCCCCAAAACTGGCACAAATGATGATAAATTTTTCCAAGTCTTCTCCTTATTTTTCGCTTGAAAAATGACTCTACGACCCTTTTGTTGGACTCTGAACGGTGCTGATCGAAGCACAGAGAATGGGATATCAAAAACTATTGGGAAGCGACTTAAACCTCAAAATGGTGACCCAAAGCACCCAAAATCTCATCTCAGCATCGTTTGCGTCTGAGGTTCATATCTTTCAACAAAATAGCAAATACATCCATGAAGTCAGCATTTTACCAGAAGTTGCAACCGTGGTAACCGAGTGATACCTTGGAGAAATTATGACCCATAAAAATATCAGCATTGACCGTATTTCAAAGCAAAAAAAATCACTCTTTGATCTCTATGAATGATTCTTTTCTGGACTCAAAAAGTGAGGTTTTCGGGGAAATATCGTCATCTCATTTCCGTTTTGGGAAATCGAGAAAAAATATGTCTATTTTGAAGAAATTTATGCTCTTCTCGACCAATTTTTCATCAAGCAGAGACTCGGATGAGACCAAAATCCTTCCCCTCAGGGAAGTCTTCTCTACAAACGTCCTGCACAACTCGTTGGAAGGGAAATCTTTCATCTTGAGATGAAGTAAAAGCCCTCTCCTACTGATACAAACATTTGCCAAAGTTTCCGTTTTGTGATCCCACCCATAATGTGTATCGTATGCTCTCCCGACCGTACCAAAACATCAAAGCAATCTCAAACAGAAGAAAAAGACTTGAGAAATAACACACCAAATTATCAATATTTTGGAAGATGAAGAAATCTTGAAAATTCAGGATGGAAGCAATCAATTTTTCACCAACTCTAAAAACTCATCTGTTGCAAGAAGTGTTTTTTTGAGAGACTTCCGTTTTTTTTTACGTATTGGTAATCGCTATCCATCCCTCAGACGGAAATTTATAGAAAAATTGGACTCAACTATTAGTACAAAAATACGTACGTCCCATATCATATGGCTATCAAAGGGAGGATAGTAAACACTACATCATAAAAAAGTCTTCCAAACAGGATATGAATCAATATGAGATTGAAGATAAATCATAAAAATACAAAACTAATCATTTGGTACACAAACATACATGCAAAACCATAATTCATATAGCCGTAGTAAATAAGAGATCCACTGATGACTAACATCACAAAGGCTACCAGACTAAAAAGCCAACGAGTTCCTCTAAGCATAAAATACGGTGGCACGTCTACATAATTTTCAGTTCTATAATTGTAATCTAAAAGAGTGTAGAGATAGAGGTATTCATAGCAAAGTGAAATCAAGACAATATATTCATAATTTAAAAGAGTTTTTTCAAACATGGTATCAGACTAAAATATAAGAACATTCTTAGTATAGCACATTTGTGGGAAAACCGCAAATTAATCCCCCTAAAATCTGCTTTCCTTTCGTTCAGAATTAAAAAGCTCCTCCAGAGATGATTCCGTCATTTGGAGTTTTTATTTCTATTATGCGTGGATAAGAAAAACATCATGTACATCAAATCTTACTTTCGGTCTTTGTGCATATTCATCTTCTTCGCTTGCATATCCTACTGGAAGCACCAAAACACTTGAGAGCCCTTTGTCCTTCAATCCCAAAATTTCATCATATTTTGCTTTATCAAACCCTTCCATAGGACAACTATCGATATGCTTATCAGCAAGAAATGACAGAACATTCCCAACCGCAATCATCACCTGACGATCAGCCCAAGCATTTCTTTCTTGGAGGGAAAGTCCACTTAAAAAACCTTTCATCATAGAGGCATACCCAGCAAGTTCCGTTTTATCTTTTTTGGTGGTAGCTGACACGGAATCAATATATTTTTCAACATCAGTGTCTGACATATTCTCCTTGCGTGCAAATACAAAAAGGTGTGAAGCATCTACCACTTGCCTTTGCCCCCAGGAACATGGGAGTAAAGTTTCACGAATTTGAGGATTCTCTACCAAAATCAAAGTCCAAGGCTGAAGTCAAAATCCAGAAGGAGTAAGACGAAAAGCTTCTACAATTTCATCAACATCCTCTTGTTGAATTTTTTTGTTAGGATTGAAAAGCTTGGTTGCATACCTCCATTGTAAATTATCGATGTAAGACATAAGCAAATTATAAACAAATAAAATACTATATTTTTTATAGTGAAGTACTATATTCAATTTCTCTGAAAATGCAAGAAAATGTGGCTCTATTCTATGTAGCAGGAAATTTTTGTAATATTATTTGGTTTGTTTGTCTTTTAGA
>Ga0066602_10001757_pt1 | contig 13950 bp, 11 predicted proteins | sample Higcelweek5metaG_FD_59481 | JGI IMG/M metagenome (GOLD analysis project Ga0066602, IMG submission 59481) | Freshwater pond sediment microbial communities from the University of Edinburgh, under environmental carbon perturbations - High... | ecosystem: Environmental > Aquatic > Freshwater > Pond...
ATTTAATTTTTTATTGTTCAATCAATTTTCTACAAAAAAAAACTCGCATAAAAAAGACACACTCTAAAATTGGAATGTGTCTTTTTCAAACAAGGAGTGAGGAATTATGCGTTCTCTTTCATTCAAAGAAAGGAGAGGATTCCAATCGTCAAGATAGCACCGGTACATGCTAAGCACGAAGGACAAAATACTCACACAATAAATTCATTGACAATGATGTATCCATTGAAAATCATTCCACCAATAGCAAGTCCAAGAAGTACTTTGTATACTCATTTGCATTTTTTGATGAGAGCTATAATAGCTATAATGGCTATAATCGGATACACAACCATCGCAATTTCAGAAAAAGGGATTCAAAAAATCCGTGCGAAATTTTCACTAAATACACTACTGCAAGAGAAAAGAGAATTGATATCACAATAAAAATTACCAGTTCCGCTTGCTTTGAGTGCGTATGCTGAGGAAGTCAAATCATAAGCATTGATAAAAGAGATGATTGCCAAAGCCAAAATTATATACATTTTTTTCATACAAACAATTCAATAAATAACAATACCTCTCAGATTATAGATATTTTTTTAAATGTTACAAACTTTTTGATTTTTCGGGAGAAAAGATTACAATGACGTGTTTTTATTTTATTACTTATACATTATGAAACCTTTCGTAACCTGTCTGTGGTTTAATGGGAATGGTATGGAAGCCACAGAGTATTATACCAATATTTTTCCAAATTCTTCGCTTTGAGAAACAGTATTCTTTGATGAAAGCAATCCTCACTGAATAACAGGAAGTGTGATGACAGTCGAGTTTTCTCTCAATGGGATTCCTTTTGTAGCCCTCAATGGAGGACCTGAGTTCCAATTCACTCCAGCTACTTCATTTATCATTTCTTGCAAAGACCAAGAAGAAATTGATTTTTATTATCGTCATCTTTCTGCGGTTCCAGAAGCTGAAGTCTGCGGTTGGGTGACTGATAAATTTTGAGTCAGTTGGCAAATAGTTCCTGAAAATCTCAAGGAACTCATGCGTTCTCCCAAAGCGATGGAAGTCCTTCTTGGGATGAAACGCTTCGATATTGCACAATTGGAAGCACTCATGAATATTCATAAATAGAGAGAAAAGTCTTTCCTACTTCTTCTTTGCTTTCCTAAGCTCAATAATCAAATCACGAAGCTCGGCAGCTTTTTCGTATTCCATATTGGCAGAAGCTACGTTCATCTCAAACTCAAGACGGGTCAATTCTTTAGTAGCAGTGGCTTCATCGATGAGTGCATAGTCTTTCTTTTTGGATTGAATTCCAATATCTTTGATATCACTCAATATGGTCGTTGGAGTAATCCCGTGTTTGAGATTGTAGGCTGTTTGGATTCTTCTTCTGTAATTGGTGAGATTGATAGCCATACGCATCGCTTTTGAGACAAAGAGTCCTTCTTGAGTGAGAAACTTCCCATTATTGAACTCATAGAGTGGAGTTTTTTGATTGTATTCATCTATCAGTGAACTTGCGTGAGGAAAAATCTCTCATTTCTTTGAGAGTAAATGGTCTCCCTCAAGTATGGCTCAGTGTAATTGTTCACAGTACATAAACACCGTTCCCTTTGAATTTCTCGCAGCTCTTCCTACAATTTGAATCAAAGCACTTGGGCTTCTGAGGAATCCTTGTTTGTCAGCATCGAGGATGGCAATTTTGGTGACTTCTGGAAGATCAAGTCCTTCTCTGAGGAGATTGACTCAAACGATGACATCGATTTTCCCCGTTCTGAGATCTTTGAGAATCTCCAATCTATCAAGTGTTTCCACTTCAGAGTGAAGGTATTTGACTTTGACTCCGTTTTCCAAAAGATAATCCGTGAGCTCTTCACTGCTTCGTTTGGTCAAAGTAGTAATAAGCATTTTTTCTCACAAATCCTGAATCTCACTGATATGTTTCATAATATCATCCACCAGGTATTCCATACTTCTTAGCTCAATCATTGGGTCCAGAAGTCAGGTTGGACGGATTACCTGAGGCACAATACGCATCTGTGGCGTATCTTTCCAGACTTCTCCTTTGGTCGCATCAAAGTTGTAAAAAACCTCAGGATTATTGGAAGACTTTTCGATATCATATGGTCAAGGGGTCGCTGACACGAGAACCATGGTAGGTATTTTTCCTTCAAATTCAGCAAATTTAAGTGGTCTATTGTCGAGTGCTGAGGGGAGACGAAATCACGCATTGACAAGGTTTTCTTTTCTTGCTCGATCTCAAGCATACATTCCTCAGATCTGTGAAATCGTCATATGTGATTCATCGATAAAACAGAGGAAATCATCTCAAAAATAATCGATGAGGGTCGCAGGAGGTGCCCCTTCTTTTCTTCCATCAAGATATCTGGAATAGTTTTCGATTCCATTAACATAACCGACTTCTTGGAGCATCTCTATGTCATACTCTACCTTGGTCTTAAGTCGTTCGTGCTTGACTACTTCGGCAGTGGCTTCAAAAAATTCAAGTCTTTCTTTGAGTTCTTCTTGGATAAGTGGGATAATACTATTGATGGTATCTTTGGATGTGACCGTATGTTTGGCAGGAAAGATTTCAACCGAGTTGAGGTATTCATAAATATCTCCAGTCAGATAGTTTCTACGAGTAATTTGAGAGACTTCATCACCCCAAAATTCGATACTATACACGGTCTCTTGACTCGCTGGAAAGATTTCTAAAAGATCTCCCATGACCTGAAAGGTTCAGGGTTTGAAATCAGTTCAAGCTCTTTTGTATTGAAGGAGAAGACATTTTTTCAAGAGTTCTTCGATAGGATATTGGGCTCAAACTTCTATCTCAAAAACACTATCTTCATATGCACTGATATCCCCTACCCCATAGATACAACTCACACTTGCCACAATAATCACATCTTTCCTCTTGATAAGGTCTTGGGTTGCGGCATGACGCAGACGATCAATTTCAGCATTGACCGTGGCTTCTTTTTCGATATAAGTATCGGTCTTTCCTACGTAGGCTTCTGGTTGGTAGTAGTCATAGTACGATACAAAATAATGCACCGCATTTTCAGGAAAAAATTCTTTAAATTCAAGGGCAAGCTGAGCAGCAAGCGTCTTGTTGTGAGCGACGATGAGCGTCGGTTTTTGAATATCTTGGATGATATTTGCCATGGTAAAGGTCTTTCCACTCCCCGTCACTCCCCAGAGAGTCTGAAATTTATTTCCTGCACGAATATAGTGAATAAGTTGCTGAATTGCTACGGGTTGGTCTCAGGTCGGAGCATACTTAGATTTGAGTTGGAACATAGTGAGAAGAAAAAGAAATACTAAAGGGATATTGTAATAAAAAAAAATATTTTATCAAATAAATATTTTGAGAGGGAGAAAGAAAAAAGCATCTTCCGTGTAGGAAGATGCTTTTAAGTATTATTGAATGAGAATAGTACACCTATAGTAATGTGAATTATCCCATCAACCACACCCCCCATAGGTTTTGTCAAAAATAACAAAGTCCATTGTTTTACTTTTTGCATAAGCATTGTCATACGAAGTACTGTATAATGTAAATCATCCTCCATCGTTAAGGAGACGTAATCATATCCGATATTCAGTTCCATTAATATTTGACCGTGTCCGCTTCAAACAATAACTTTTTTTTGTATCATTATTACAAGGAGCGGTGGAATTATCGGTTGAATGTGCACCACATGAATCTTGTGAATTAATAGTCGCTCCAGAATTAGAACAAGTAGTCATAGCCGTGGAGATACTTGCAGGTCATTTCATACCAGTAATACAATATCAATTATATTCTTCAAATCCTGTAGGACAAACGTACTTACAGGCACCTAGTGTCGCGTTCCGAGTATAGTTAGTGGCACATTTATATCTACAAGCTGTAGCACTTGCAGTAGCATTGTATGCTGTTGTGGAATCAACTGGACTCCACGCAGTTCCATTCCGCGTTTGTGCGTAAGTGGATACGGTATTCCACACTGTTCCAGCTGTTGGTTTTGCTACACAGGTGAAAGTTTGAGTATTCGCTACACAAGTAGAAGTAGTTGCATTCCAAGTATAATTTGTAGCACACTTATATCTACATGCAGTGGTACTTGCTGTGACATTATAAGATGTTGTCGTACTTGCAGGATTCCATGCAGTACCATTCCATGTTTGAGAATAGCTTGAGACTGTATTCCGTAAGGTACCTGTTGTCGGTTTAGCAACACATGTAAATGTCTGAGTTTTGGCTACACAAGTGTTTCCACTCACCGAGTAATTCGTGTTACAGGTCGGAGTATTTGTGGTTTCACTTCCATTGGTTGAGACCGTACCATATAAACACTTAAATGGTTGAGAATATGTAATATTTCCTCATGTAATCGCTACGGATACTGATACCACTGTCGATGTTCCACTGTGTGCGAATGCTCACACATTGTATGTATGTGTATTTACACTCATTGCTTGTGCACCACATGGTGTTGGATTCGCTGAACAATTCACACTAGTTCCCCCATTTTGTGCACTACACGTCCATGTCCATGGACCTGTTCCAGATACCGTTCCTGCAATTCCTGATGTACAAAGGGTAGTTCCTGATGGTGCTGTGACTAAATTCGATCCATTTGCACTTCCACAAGTTCCATTGATAGGACATGCAGTCGTGGTTGAAAAAGCAAGTGTCGTTGCAGTCGTGCAGGCTCATGTGTCATCACATGCTCTCACCTGACGTCCACTGTATGATGTATTACACGTCATAGGGTTTTCTTCTGATGCCAGTACCGTTCCCATGTCTAACCACGTACTTCCATTGGTCGAAAATTGATACTTCCCTGGTGTTCCTCCTCCATTTGACCAATTCCACTGTATAGAAGTCTGACTTGGAGTTGCACTTGATGCTGTTGGTGCAATCAAAAGTATCGTAGTACAGTTTCCATCACTTCCTCATGAAAGTCACTGACATGTCCAACTCCATGGTCCACTTCCACTGACTGTGGTTGGGGTTCCGACACTACACAAATCATTTGTTGTGCTGGGTTTTGTGATTCTTGATTTTCAGTCTGCAGTTCCACAGGTTCCGTTTTGGGTCAAAGTACAACTTCCTCAAAGCCCAGTACTATTTGAAGTCAAAAACGCTGGTCCATTGTCAGTCGTGGTACATTCATATCCACTTTTGTTTGCTGTGAGGGTGTTACAAACTGCGTTGTATGCTCCAGTAAGACTAAACGCTCCACTCGCATTGGCGGTCACCGTCTTTCCACATATATTCACTGTTGCTCAGGATCCGTTGGCTCCAAAGCTTCCACTCACCGTAAAGATTTGTAAGTCCCAATGTGCATACACAGTCAATGTTCCGACTATGTTGGTTGTCGTTCCTATCAGTGATCCTCATGCTTGGCTCGTATACCATCCAAGAAAATCATATCATGTACGACTTGGTGTTGGAAGTGTTCCTATCGGACTTCCATGTGCTACTGTCTTTTGACTGTCTGGAGTTCCTCCATTGGCATCAAAGCTCACTACATAACTATCAAGGGTACACGTATTGCTTCCTGCTTGATATCTATAATGCATATCACAATCAAAAACACAATTCATCGTGCTTGGCGTATCTTGGTATACTCAGGTCAAGCTTGGGCTCCATGAGGTGCCATTCCATGTTTGGGTAATACTTGAGACAGTATTCCAATGTGCATTGTCGGGAAGTCAGGTACAGTTGGAAGTTTGATTGTTTGGGCTACAATTTCACTCTATGTCTGACACATCTGTGGTAAGACTTGCTGGTCCATCTTTGGTCGTTGTACATGTATAGTTGGACTTGCTTGCGCTCACTCCACTACAATCAGTTTGGTATGAAATTCCATTCACACTAAAAAATCCATCTCCGTCTGCCGTTACATGGCTTCCACAGACTACTACATCTGCTCATGCTCCTGCTACTCAGAAGGTTCCTGATACATTGAAGACATTTTTTTCACAATATCCGTTATTCCATGTAAAACCAGCGTCACAAGCAAAGGTACACATATCAGAAGTTGCTGAATTTCGATACGTATATTCTGGTGCCCACACGGTTCCATCCCATTCTTGTTGCCGTGAGGTGAATGTACTGTTGTCGTGTGCATTGGCTGGCACGGATCCATTACATGTTGCCGACTGGCTATCGGCACTACAGACGGTTCCATTCCATGTATAGTTGGTATCACACGCAAAGCTACACACTCAACCCACGCTTGCGTTGAATGCCCATGGCTTGTTATATTGTTGTGTTCCATTGAGATGTGCATTGGTAGGGATATTTCACATACAAACATCTGACACACAAATATTTCCATCTCTTGCGTATCAACTTTCACAACTAATATCAATCGTCTCTACTGCAATATCTTTCTCTAATGTTCCATTATCACAATGTATTTGCATGCTCCCTTGGGCTCAAATAGCATGCAATATGTTCATATTCTTTAAAAAAGTCCCAGTCTGATAGTGTGCTAGTACCGTTACTTCATATCCATTGTACGTCTCCGCATCACAAGGGTTTGTACCAGTTGCATCGGCAACTATTGCTTTTTGTACTCCTGTCCCTGTGACAACTTCATCGTTGCTACGATAATATCTCGTATCCTCTAAATTATTTGTATCAAGGATTGGAGCATCTGGTCAGGAAGTACAGACTATGGTGGTATGATTACACGAAGCACTTGAATAACTATTTTTGTCGGCATCAGTCAAAATTCCGAATCAAACCCCATCTCCATACAAATATGACTTTGTATTTCAAAATTCATTTGTAATACTCGTTATTTCTGTTGCATATGTCGGAGAAACTGCATTTTGAAATGCGATTCCAAAATCACTACCATCCTCCAAGTATGCCATTAACATCGCTCACGTTTTTGTATAGTTTGTTGCATACACATATGAAGTTGAGAGTGTAGGATCTTCTCATTTCCCATTCAATCTTGCGATTCTTTTCACATTTTCTCATGCCACTCATTGATAATATGATCCCGAAATAGTATCTGGATGTGATGGATTAACAATGAGTTTCAGTGGTTCATCTGGAAGTGGATACCTGTCGGATTGTGCTTTGTACATGGCTAATCAAGTAAAGATACTTTTTATTTCTGTCATCCTCACTGAGTCTCGAGAATGGGACATATATTGTGACATTCAGATAATTGCGATTACTGACAAAATGGATAGTATGGTAATAACAACAATGAGCTCTACCAAAGTAAATCCATTCACTTTCCCCTTACACTTTTGTTTTTGTATTGGTTCCATACATTATATTTATATGATAAATGAAAAGATAATCTTTTCATGTAAAATTAATTGTAACATATATTTTTACTATTACAAGCTATAATGAGAATTATTCTCATTATAGCTATAATAAGCTATCTTTCATACTATTTCTCTTCCTCTTGTTGGCTATAGAACGTTTTATAATAGTTTTTTTTGAATAACCTATTCGTTGTATGCCTCCCTCAGAGAAAGTAAAAAACCTATCCTTTTTTCATGGATAGAAAAATAGTGAATTCCCACAAGAATCAAGAAAATATAAAAAATATTACTCAAACAATCCAAAAAATACCTCCAGTCTTTGTGTGTACTGCTGAAATTGTAATTGACTTGTTTGTTGAACAAATTCGAGTCTTTTTTTTGAAAAAGTGATCTGAGCATCTTCTCAATATGGGCATTCCTTATCGAGGTCATCAAGTGCCCTCTGGGCTTTCACCATAGACTGATGCATCACATAAACCAAATAAATATAATACAAAATGACACTATGAATTTTATGATACATTGGTGCAGTAGTTTGATTCAGTACGAAGGATTTATTTTGAAAAGTGGTAATAAATTTTTCCAATAACACACCTCAATTTTGACTTTCAAAAGTCTGTTGGATCACATCGATATCACTGAAATCAAAACATGGATAGATTTTTGTTTGTAAAATTCCTTTTTTGTAATAAATACTTTTATCTATTTCCAAGAGATATTCTTTTTCATTGAGTCCGTCAAAATTTTCAAACAAACTCGTAAGAAAAAGCGTAGTTTTTTTGTATCCGTCTGTATTCAAAATATATTCAGACTGAAGATAAACATCCATCTTAAATATGGGCGTAGAATAGATTTTTTGAAACTTATTTATATATTGAAATTGTATTTTTGCGATGGAGTCAATATCAAACACGATCCAAGTATACTCTTCATTTGAATGAGTTTGCAATTCAGGATTGAGTCACTCATCGATAAGAAATGTATGAATTTTATTTTTCACCGAAATAAGAGATGATTTTTCAGAGTCAATATCCAAAAAAGGAGTATTAAAACGGTAGATAGTAGCGATATTGTGCATGTATATATTGAGAAATAAAATATTATTTTTCTGGCACTTTGGAAATCATTATTTTTTAATTATTTCATAAAAACCATTTCACCAAACATTTTTTTCAAGAAAACCAAAGTTTTGCATCATTTTTCACTTTGGTTGGAGTTTGTAGGTTTGATATTTGGTAAAACGGAATATTATATAAGCAATAATATAAATTGGAGCAATAAGTAAAACAATAAATGAAAATAAAACTACTTTTTTAAAACTGTATGTAAAAAATGGAAGCAAGTAAGAAGGACATGAATGTTCTCTAAAAATATCTTCTCAAATGATATATAAGGGAAGAAGTATAATTATATATACAATAGGGCCTATCCCAAGAAAAGTTAATGTAACACAAAATCCTACCCAAGTACCAACTAAAAATATTAACCATAAAATTTTATTTCCCCCTTTATTGTTTGACTGGAAATACTCCTTTACATTTGTAATCTCATTTTTTGAAAAAGGTATTTTTCATTGAAAAACATAATACACATAAAACCCCCATAAAATTGTTGGAAGCATAATACTAACAATAAATATTGTGAATCAAGAAACAGTATTTCCATCCATTGCACAGATAAAAATTCCTCAGAGAATGAAATAAAATAAGATATCTATCAATCACAAATATGACACTATCATTTGAATAGTATTTTGACTTAGAAATGTTGCCAATACCTTCCTTTCTTCACTTTTTCAAAAAATATACTTCTGATTATTCAAAAAATTCTCAGTTTTACTCAAACTATAAAGTATCTGTCCTTGCTCCTGAACGGGTATATTTTTTGCAATGGATTTACTCGTTTGTATTTTTCCTTTGTTTTTCATACTATCTTTTGATTATTTCATAAAAACCATTTCACCAAGATCTATCTTCAATTTTTTCAAAGTTTTCCAGCATATTTCACTTTGGTTGGAGTTTAAATATTTGATATTTAAAAAAAATACTGATGAGATATGATATTATAAATATTGGTAGAAATAAAAGAACAACAAATGGAAATAAGAGCAAATTAATTAGGTTGAGTTTGAATTTATTAGAAAGATCTCACACGAGAATGGATGAATATCATTTATTTAATAAAAGAATTAATGGTAGAAATAATAGTGCAGCTCATCATCTATCCCAAAATTTTACACTGACAAATAAACTCCCACCTAAAACAATAATTAACCATAAAAAAATATTTAAATTATTATTATCTGTGAAAAAATACTCTTTTACGTTATTTATTTTTGTTTTTTGAATAGCACATATTCATTTATATGAAAAATGTATTGCTGTCAATCATAATAACACAATAATTAATACAATTGACCATCATCATTTTCCTCAGAGGTATCCATACAATCAAACACATAAATAAATAAGTATTACAACAAAAGCAAAATAAATCATGCTATTTATAAGTCATAAATATGACACTAAAGTTTGAACTATTTTTTGAGAATTAAATATACTCACCAATTTCTTTTGCTCCAATTTTCAAAAAATATACTTCTGATTATTCAAAAAGTTCTCAGTTTTTTTATAGAGTTGTGTTTTTTTTGACTTGTCAGTATTCTTGATTTTATGTTTCATTTTGTTTTTCATACTATTTTTTAATTATTTCATAAAAACCATTGGTCCAAGATTTATAATCATCATTCATGGTTTGAAAATTTCCAAATATATTTCATTTTGGTTTGAGTTTGTAGGTTTGGTATTTGAAAAAATGACTCAAAAGATATGAATATATAAGAATAGGCAATACAAAGAATAACCATACTATAGACAAAATTTTTATTAATTTAAAGGTTTTAATTATGAACTGGATTCATTTCATCATCACCCAAATGCAAATGAGCAATACAACCAATATGATAAATGATTGAAAATCCTGTGATCAAAAAGCAAGGACGATAATAAAAATTATTAAGGATATTTTTGCATATTCAATTATTCTTTGACTCAAAAATACTGCTTGTACTATCCTTTCTTCACTTTTTCAGAAAATATACCTTTGATTATTGAGAAAATTATCAGTTTTTTCCATGGTTCTCTATTTACATGATAGTTCCCAAATATCTAGAGTACCATTGACAAGAAAGTTTTCTCTCTCAAACTTTTTAGGAACTCAATAATTTCTAGAAATCTCTTTGAGCTCAAAAAAACCATCTTGATAGGTTTCTCAGGTCTTTTTAAAATCCAATAGGTACCAATTTTTTTCTAGCGAATTGTATATGCATTTAAAAAATGCAAGAAGCTTTTCTTCTTTTTCCTTGATGATTTCGAGAGTTTGGGCATCCAAAAAAAGAGTTTTCCATGTTCAAGAAATATTGGCATTGACGACAATTCCATCTTTATAATTGTAAATAACATTGACTTCATCAGTAAAAATTCTTTGCTTTTTATCGGTTTTGAGATTGATAAGATCGATAAAGTTCTTTTCTCCAGAGAGAAGTCCTCCTCTTTCTCCCGTGCAAACCACGATATCGTCTGTTTCTAGAAATATCTCAGTATTGTGAAATTCTTTGTTTTTGAGCGGAAATTTAACTGTTCCACGATCTTCTAATCAGTCGATAAAATAGCAATCTTGCCTCTCAAACTTGTAGTCGTAGGGTCAAAATCTATCATTTAAAAATTCAATAGTAAATTGACCATGCATTCACAAAAGGAATGATTTTTTCTCAATTTTTACTTGTTCTATGTTTTGTTTGATGATTTTTCACATAAAAAAAGATAAATAAATATATAGCATCATTATAGCAATAATCTCCATTTTTAGCAAATATTCTGTATACATAAGATGAACAGGTTTTAAAAAAGAGAGGCAATTGCCTCTCTGGTACGCTTCCTAGTGAAGCAAAAAATGCAGGTACACGGGAAGATGATCACTCACTTTCCGTGCTGCTTTTAGATTGGGAAACTCCGGAACAAAATCAACTATTCCCGTGCCACAGACCGTTAAACCTCCTCTCGTATAGATTTGGTCGTATGCAGAGCTGAGATATCGACCTTCTTTCCCCAGTCGGGTCTTGAGGGAAGTCAATCCATCGATATGGTGTCGAAATCCAAGTGCTTGCTCAAATACCCCCTTCATCTTAGTGGCAGAGAGATTGAAATCTCCAACCAAAATGGTATTGGGAAAAGTAAAAATGTGACTCTGTTGCCCAATGGAAACCACCTCTTGATAGGGTTGTTTAGGAGTTGGAGCTAGATGAAATGAGAAGACGCTCAGTTCCTTGCCATCAATGACGAATACTCCTGTATACGGAGATCTCAAGAGTGTGGTGGAAAGGTCAGAGACCAGATGAGCAGATGGTCGCTTGAGCGAGATATGTTTGGTCTTCCAGAGAAAGGCAAACCGTTCGGTTGCACTTCCCCCAGTAGGGTCTGAAATCATATAATCCCAAGCTTGTCCCGTCCGATCAAGGGCATCGTCAAGATGTGCCACTGCTTGAGCTCCCCCGATGGATGACACCACTTCTTGAAGAACAATAAGATCTGCTTCTCGCAAGAGGTTGGCAAGATAGTCAATAATTTCGGAAGATTTCGATTTCCCAAAATCATGACCATTGAAGCTTACCAAAGTATAAGCCTGACCACAATCATAGGAAGCCGACTGAGGAGCAGAGACTTGGTTGCTACATCCAACAAGCAGAAGTGCAAACAAAATCGTCATCAACAAGAAACGTTTCATGGGTAGTCCCCTTGTGTTTGAATTTTTGTAGAGTAGTTATAAAGAGAAAGAACTATTTGTCAAATATGAAAATCGAGTAACTACTCAGCAACAAAAAACTTGAATTTTTCAAACAGGTATGGTATAATAAAACCGTTCGATTATTATTTCATCATTCAAGAATATATGGAAAACAAAACAAAAGAAGCCTTTACTCTTGTGGAACTCATCATCGTGATTACGATTTTATCTATTTTGGCAACAATATCTTTTATGAGTTTTCAATGATATGCCTCAGAATCGAGAGACTCAAGTCGTGTTTCAACACTCAAAAATATTGAAACCTGATTGAATATTTTTCAAACCAAATCAGGAAAATATCCGCAACCAGATGGTTGAATACTCATCACTGCGAGTGGAAACACAATCTGATACCAATGATTTGTCTGAGACGGAGTGACCAGAGGTATTAATATGAATGCCATTCCTCTTGACCCAAAGGACAACGAAAAATATATCTACTCTACCAACATAGAAACCACAAAATACCAACTTCTGACTTTGTTAGAGTGAGAATCATCACTCGTATGATATCTTCCAAATGTGTATGCTTGAAATCTGACAGACAGAGTTCCAAAAACTATTGGGGATGAAATCGGGATTCTTTTGAATGAAGATAATTCATTTCCAACAGGCACCTGAGTCGATGTTGTAAGCACTTCAAAGACCTACAAAGCGATACTAAAAAATACTCTTTCTGGAGCAGTGGTGGGAAGTGGAACCGTACTCTCGTTTTTGAAAGATGGATGAGGGAAAAGTTGTTTGGAAATCTTACAAAAAAATCCTACCAAAAAAAACAAAGATGGAGTATACCAAATTAATCCAGATGGAAAACAGAGCCTTCAAGTCTACTGTGATATGACCAATGAAGATGGAGGATGGACCCTTGCAGTCGTCAATAATGGATGAGATACAGCAAGTATAAAGACCATAGAACCTCTTTGAGACGTGAGCAATACAGGGGCAACTTTTGCCAAAATTTCTCAATCAGCACTCAATACTTTGACGTCAAAAAAGCAGTTGCTCTTTGAAGATAGCACCAAGACAAAACGGCTTTTTACTTACGATTCAAATACTATCTATGATTTTGTAAATTATAAATCCTATCGAGTAAAACTCAAACAATGCGGAACCTCAATAGAAAGCCCTCGGTACTCTACACATCCTCACTTTATCCTTTTTGTGGGAATTACTGATAATCTTACAAAAAAAACTCCCTGTATTTCTTCACCCGATTATGATAGAATATCCTATTGAAGCTTCGATACTACTCTTGGTCGTTACAAAGGTATGTGTGAGGATAATTTCGAATCTTGGAACCCATATTTGTATTGGGCTTGAAATCCTCCTTTCCCCCATGCAAGTTACAAAATTTGGGTAAGATAATTGTTTTGAAATCCTTCAAATAAAAATTTGACAATATATAGATTATTGTATTATAAACAAGTCATGTGATACAATCAAAGGGGATAAACATGATCTATCTGATTTTTTTCATAGCAATATGGGGACCCCTAACGCTCATCGCACTTCACTTTCTCACAAAGTTCCTATGGATTTCCTGTGGAGGAGGGGAAACAAAGCAAAGTCATCATGTATTGTTCGTAGAAACACTTCTATGGTTGGTTTGGATGTATTTCGGACTGACTCGACTGGGAGTATTCTCAATCAATATATGAAATCAATCCATGGTGATTTCCTTTTTTGAGCAGAATCTTTTCTGCTCTTTTCTATGAATGAGGGTATTCAAAGACAATAAAAAAATTCTATTTTTTACAAAGAAGCTGGCATAATCTCAAAAAGTGGGGAGTGAATAGAAATTATCAAAATATTTTAATCATTCTA
>Ga0066602_10001766_pt1 | contig 13876 bp, 12 predicted proteins | sample Higcelweek5metaG_FD_59481 | JGI IMG/M metagenome (GOLD analysis project Ga0066602, IMG submission 59481) | Freshwater pond sediment microbial communities from the University of Edinburgh, under environmental carbon perturbations - High... | ecosystem: Environmental > Aquatic > Freshwater > Pond...
CAACCGGGTGAACGAGGCCTCGGTGATCCGCCATCTGGCGGTGGCGCTGGGGGGCGAAAAACTGGCCAAGGCCGATGCCGATTTCGTACGGCAGAAGACCGGCTATCCGATCGGCGGCGTGCCGCCGCTGGGCCATAATGTGCCGCCCATCACCCTGTTCGACCGCGACCTGATGAACTTCACGACCGTCTGGGCCGCCGCCGGCACCCCCAACACCGTCTTCCCCATCGCGCCCGACGCGCTTGCCGGCATCGTGGGTGGGGTGGTGGCGGAGGTGGTTTGAGGGGCTCCGCCCCTCATTCCGCCGGGACCAGCCGGCGGGTCTGCACCACCCGGTGGGTCTGGGTGCTGCGGGCCTTATCTATCACGCCGGCCAGACGTTCGGCGGCACGCGACAGGCGTTCCGGGGTGAACGCGGCATAGCCCAGGGCGACTGCCCCTGGATCGCCGGCGATGGCCGGCCCCCGCCTGCAGGCCGACAGGGCGGGCAGGGCGATACGGGCCTGGGCGGCCAAGGCCGACAAGGTGGCGTCATCCACACCCAGGGTGGGCGATAGGCGCCCGACCAGATGCAGACCGGAACCGGCGGCGTCCACCGTGATGGCCCCGGACCAATGGCGTTCGGCGGCGAACAGCAGGGCCTGCTGACGTTCGGCATAAAGCCGGCGGGTACGGCGCATGTGGCTGGCATAATGGCCTTCCACCAAGAAATCATGCACCGCCATCTGTTCGGGCAGCGGCACATGCATGCCCATGCGGGCGCGCAGGCTCTGCGCGGCAGACACCAGGGACGACGGCACGACCAGCCAGGACAGGCGCAAGGCCGGCACCAGCGTATTGTCGAGCGCGCCCAGATGCAGGACGCGTTCATTCTCATCCAGCCCCTGCAAGGCCGGCAGCGGACGGCCCGTATAGCGGTAGCCGCCGTCGCGGTCATCCTCCAGCAGCCAGGCACCATTGCGGCGCGCCCAGGCCAGGACCGCCATACGGCGGCGCAGCGGCATGGTGCCGCCCGTCGGGTATTGCCAGCCCGGCGTGACCACGGCCAGCCGCGCATCGGGGGCCAGGCGGGCACCGCGTTCCGGGTCGATGCCATCGACATCCACCGGCACATGGGCGACATTGTAGCCGCGATGCGCGAAGGTCAGCGCCTGCAAGGGGCAGCCCGGCTCTTCCAGCCAGACGGTATCACCCGCCGTCAGCAGCAGGGTGGCGACGAATTCCAGGCCGGACCGGCGGTCGGGCAGGATCAGGATCTGTTCGGGATCGCACGCGATGCCCCGGCTGGTCTGCAAGTGACCGGCCAGCACGCGGCGCAGGGCGGTCCAGCCGCCCGACGTATCATTGCCCAGCAGCAACCCGCCGGCATCGCGCCAGCGCTTGGCCAGAAGCCGGCGCCAGGTGTCGATATCGAACTGGTCATAAGCGGGGATACAGGGCTCAAACGGCAGCAGTTCGGCCCCGGCGGCGGGGACAGGCACGGCTGGCTTGGGCGCTTGGGTCTGCGGCGCGCGGGTGGCGCTGTTAGGGGCCAGGCGCACGGCGGGTGCCATGGCGTCGTCGGGCAGGGTGCGGCAGACGAAGGTGCCTGACCCGATGCGGGCCTCCAGATATCCTTCCGATGTCAGCCGGTCCACCGCCGCCACGACCGTATTGCGCGACACGCCCAGATCGGCGGCCAGCGTGCGGGTGGAGGGCAGTCTTTCCCCAGGTCGGATGGCACCGTTCACGATGGCACCGCGCAGACGGTCGAACAGGCGCTGCTGCAAAGGCGTGCCGTCGGAGCCGTCGAACAGGGAAAGCAGGGGACCTTGGCTGAGTTTCATGCGTGGGTACCTCGAAGTGCTCAACCGGGTGTCATTCCGGACCTCGGGCGGAACGGACCCCGTATCGTTCCGTGGATGGCGGGCAGAAAAGGGCGGTTGTGCCGGCGGGCCGGGGCGTTGATGGGGTCGCCCTGTGGCCCGCCGGCAAACCTTGGAGCGGCCGGACAACCGGGGAAGGCCGCTCCACCATCACCGGCGACGGGGCTTGCCGGTGATGATTGGGTGTAGTCTGTCAGGTCAGCTGACAATCTCGCCGGTGGCGGCGTTGACCTTCAGCGTGGCGAAGCGGATGCCGTCGGCGGACTTCAGCTCCACCAGGAACACGCCATCCTTCTGGCGGATGTCGCCCACGCGGCCGAAGCGGTAATTGTTGCTCTTCATCCAGGTGCGGGCGATGTCGCGCGCCTCGGAGCTGGTCACGGGCTCGGTGCGGGTGACGGCGGCGGCCGGCTCCTTTGCCGCGACCTGGGCGCTGTCGCTGGCATGGGCGCCGGTGACGCCAAGGGCCGCGACGAAGGCGAGTGCGATCAGGGTGCGCATTGGTGCTTCCTCTTCTCTGACTTCCGATTGCCGGTTGTTTCCGGCGACAGGGTCATCTGAACACCCGTGCTTTGCCGTTGGATGACGGGGAAAGGGGCTTTGTGAAACACTCTGTTTCCAAAGGCCTGAGACGTTACATTGTGGTAACAACATGGCCGTCGGCAGCCCGTCTCCCCTTCGATTATGATAGCGATATGACCGAGAGCAGCACCCACCTCCTGGTCGTCGATGACGACCGTGAAATCCGCGATCTGCTGACGCGCTATCTGACGCGCCATGGCTACCGTGTGACGGCGGCCAAGGACGGGCAGGAAATGCGCCGTTATCTGGCTGATCGTAATATCGACCTGATCGTCCTGGATCTGATGATGCCGGGCGAGGATGGTCTGTCCCTTTGTCGCGCCGTGCGTGCCGATGGCGGCCCGCCCGTCGTCATGCTGTCGGCGATGGGGGAGGATGCGGACCGCATCCTGGGCCTGGAGATCGGGGCCGACGATTATCTGCCCAAGCCGTTCAACCCGCGCGAACTGGTGGCCCGTATCAAGGCGGTGCTGCGCCGCGCCGCGGCCCCGTCCGGCGCGGCACAGGTGACGGCGGGTGCCGTCCAATTCGCCGGCTTCACCTTGGACCAGGCGCAGCGCCGCCTGACCGATGCCAAGGGTGAAGAGGTGACGCTGACCGCCGGTGAGTATGAGTTGCTGGTGGCCCTGGCCACCCGTCCGCGCCGGGTGCTGTCGCGCGATGACCTGCTGGAGATCACGCGCGGCCGGTCGGCCGGTCCTTTCGACCGGTCCATCGATGTGCAGATCAGCCGTCTGCGCCGCAAGATCGAGATCGACCCCGCCGAACCGACCATCATCAAGACGGTGCGGTCGGGCGGTTACATCTTCTCACCCGAGGTGCCGGCATCATGAGGGCGCTCACCGACCGGATGTCCTATTCGATCTTCGCGGTGCTGGTCGGTGGCATCCTTTTGTCCCAGGCCATCGCCCTGGGCCTGTACCGGTCCGACCGCGCCGAGGCCGTGGCCGATGCGGAGGGCGGGCAGCTGGCCAATTGTCTGGCCGGATTCGCCCAAGTGATTGAGGAACAGCCGACCGAAGTGCGCCTGTCGGTGCTGCGCGGCCTGAAGGAGCGCGAACTGACGGTGCGGACCAGTGCCGGGCACACCGTCCTTCTGGACGTGTACGAGAAACAGCCCAAGACGCCGGGCAAGCCGGAAATGTCGCCAGCGGTTTCCATCCCGCCCTTCGGCCTGCCGGTTCCCCCGCCGCCGCAGCCCAATGTCATTGAGGTGTCGCGGCAGTTGAAGGACGGCACCTGGATGCGGTTCCATGCCCCGGTGACGGCCACGGATGCCCTGCGGGAGCCGGGCTTCATCGCGTCCCTGGGTGGGTCGGCGGCGGTGGCCATCCTGTTGTCGGCCTGGGTTCTGGGCTTCACGACCCGGCCGCTCCGCCGGTTCGCGGCGGCGGCCAACCGGCTGGGTATCGACATGAACGCCCCCTCCCTGGATGAGGCGGGTCCGCGGGAAGTGCGGCTGGCGGCATCGGCCTTCAACAAGATGCAGCGGCGCCTGCGCGCCTTTGTGGAGGACCGGACCCGCATGCTGGCGGCGGTCAGCCACGATCTGCGCACGCCGCTGACCCGCCTGCGTCTGCGCGCCGAATTCATCGATGATGATGTCGTGCGCGACAAGATGCTGGAGGATCTGTCGGAGATGGAGGCCATGATCGGCTCTACCCTGGCCTTCGCCCGGGACGAGGCGGCCAAGGAAGCCATCGAGCCGTTGGAACTGAACGCGCTGCTGGCCCGGTTGGGCGAGGATATGCGCGATGCCGGCAAGCCGGTGGGTGTGTCGCCCGCGCCGTTCCCCATCCCCATCGCGGGTCGCCGCATGGCCCTGCGCCGCGCGTTGAGCAACCTCATGGAAAACGCCGTCAAATATGGGCAGACGGCACAGGTCGCCCTGGCCGTGACGGGCGAGAATGTCACCATCACCATTGATGATGAGGGACCCGGCATTCCCGAAATGGAATTCGAGAATGTGTTCCGGCCCTTCTTCCGGCTGGAGGCGTCGCGGTCCCGCGATACCGGCGGCACGGGCCTTGGCCTGTCGGTCGCCAATGACATCGTCCGGGCGCATGGCGGCGAAATCCGTCTGGCGAATCGCCCCGAAGGCGGTTTGCGGGTGACCGTGGTCCTGCCGGTGGAGCCGGCGGCGTAAGCGGCAGGGCGTCGCATGCGACCGTATGCGACCTACGAAACAAGCCATTATCGTAGGTCGCATAAGCAAAGCGCATGCGACAGGCGCCACGCATCAGAACGTGTAGGACAGGCCCAGGCCGCCCATGAACTGGTCACGGCTGCCATTATCCTTCACGAAGGGGCTGTCGGCGGCGTCACCCAGCATGCGGGAATAGCCCGCGAGCCCAGTGATGGACCAGTTCTGATCCAGTGGATGGATCATGATGGCCGTCAGACCGGCATTCTTGAATCCGGCCTCCGCCCGGTACCCCGTGCGCGACCCGGGCAACACCAGTTCCGCCGGATTGGTGGGGGCGAGGCGGTCCGTGGTGGTGCTGAAATATGAGCGCATATAGTCGTCGCTGGCCCAGGTCAGCGAGGGGCCGACCAGCAGCATGGTGCGCCCGACCGGGTTGAACATCCAGGTGGCCGACAGCGTCGCCTCGGTCCCCTTGTGCCCATCGCCCAGAAGGTCCGTGCCGACATCGACCGACAATGTCAGCTTGTCGATGGTGTATTCCGCGAAGATATGGCCGACCGCCGTATCGCCGACATTGCGGTAACCCCGCAGTGCCGCATCCTTCTTCGACTTCCGTCCGCCATCAAAGGCGATGGAGGCACCCAGCGTCAGATTTTCATTGCTGATCAGATTGGCACCCAGCCCCTGACGGGACAGGAAGAACCGGTCATAGGTGATTTCGATGTCAGGAACGGGCTGCACCTTGTAGGTGTCGGACCCTTCATATTCGGGGGCGGCGAAGCCCAGCGCACCGAGGCGGACGTACCAGCCATCATCTGACGCGGGCTGTTGGGCCAGGGCGCCCGTGGCGCAGGTGAGCGAAAGCAGGGCGGACATGGCTGCCACCATGCGCAACCGCCCGGTCGAACGGGTGTTCATCGTTTTCTCTCCGATCCATGAAGCGGCACCGGCCCGTTGCCCCAGCCATCGCCGCGCCGGCACTGTGACAAAGTGCCCAAACAGCAGATGTGACGGGCATCACCGAAATGAACAATGCTCAAAAAATTCATCTTTGATCTTTCGGCGATGTTTCCCCGGTTCCCAGCAGAGAGGTAAGCCGATAAACTGCCGGTCAATGTCGCTTGCGACTTTTCGTGTGACCAGGGCGGCCGTCGAGGCCTTCAGCAACAAGGACGCTGCCGCCTGCCGGAGTTCAGGGACCATGCCCATCATCAACCGTATCGCCGACTTCCACGCCGACATGACCGCGTGGCGCCACCATATCCATGAGAATCCCGAAACCGCGTTCGAGGAGTTCAAGACTTCCGACTTCGTGGCCGAAAAACTGCAAACTTTCGGGATCGAAGTGCATCGCGGCATCGCGGGCACGGGACTGGTCGGTGTGCTGCATGGCAAGGACGGCCCGAACGGCAAATCCATCGGTTTGCGCGCCGACATGGACGCGCTGAACATGGATGAGGGCAATAGCTTCGCCCATGCCAGCAAGATCCCCGGCAAGATGCATGGCTGCGGCCATGACGGGCACACGACCATGCTGCTGGGTGCGGCCCGCTACCTGTCGGAGACGCGCAATTTCAGCGGCACCGTCAATTTCATCTTCCAACCTGCGGAGGAAGGGGCCGGCGGTGGCCGCCGTATGGTGGAAGAGGGGCTGTTCGACCGGTTCCCCTGTGACATGATCTTCGGCATGCATAATTGGCCTGACCTACCGCCCGGTGAGATGGTGGTGAAGGCCGGCCCGATCATGGCCGGCGCTGATCAGTTTGAGATCAGGGTGGCGGGCAAGGGCGGTCATGCCGCCCTGCCGCACCATGCCATCGACCCGGTGGTGATCGCCGCCCAGATCGTGACGGCCACCCAGACCATCGTCAGCCGCAATGTCAGCCCCATCGAAAGCGGCGTCATCTCCATCACCCAGATCCATGCGGGCAGCGCCTATAACGTCATCCCGCAGGAAGTGATCATGCGCGGCACCGTCCGCGCGCTGAGCCATGAGGTGCGCGACCAGTTGGAAAGCGGCCTGCGCCGCATCGTGGAAACCCTGCCGCTTGCGTTCGGGTCCAGCGCCACCCTGACCTATCGCCGGGGATATCCGCCCACGGTCAATCATGAGGGTGCGCCCACCAACCTGGCGGCGCGTGTGGCGGCTGAGCTGGTGGGCGCCGACAAGGTCTATGACAATGTCGGGCCCAGCATGGGGGCGGAGGATTTTGCCTTCATGTTGCAGGAACGTCCTGGCTGTTACGTCTGGATGGGTCAGGGTGGGGCGGCGCTGGGCTGTCTGCTGCACAACCCGGCCTATGATTTCAATGACGAGATCCTGCCAATGGGCACCAGTTACTGGGCGCGGCTGGTGGAAACGGCGCTGCCGGCGGCGGCGTGACGCCATGACAGGGCGGATCGACGGGAAGGGCCGGGCGGCGCTGATCGTCCTGGCCCTGGCGATACCCCTGGTCCTTGCCGGCTGCGGCGGTGGGGCCGGGGCGTGGCTGGCGGGGGAGACGGCGGGGGCCGTCTCCGGCATGTCGGGTGACGCGCCACCGCCCCTGGCCGCGCGCGCCATGTGGCGGGCCGAAAATGCCCGTGCGCAGTCGCAATCTTTCCTGGCCGCCCGCAATGATGCTGAATGGGCCGCCCTTTGGGACCTTGCAGGCCGCCCGCCGCCGGGCCGCCTGCCGCCGGAGCAGATGGCGCTGGGCGTATTCCTGGGCACGCGCACGACGACAGGCTATTCTGTCGATATCCTGCGCCTGCGCCCCGAACGGCGCGATGGTCAGCGGGACCGGCTGGTCGTGGAGTATCGGGAAGTGACGCCGCCCGACGGGCTGATCACCGCCCAGGTGCTGACCAGCCCCTATGCCATCATCCTGGTCGACCGCAGCGACGCGGCGGTCCGCTATAATCGGATGCCGTGAGGGCGGGGCGCCCTTGTCGGGCTATTCCACGGTGCCATCCATGACCACGCGATTACGACCGCTGCGCTTGGCCTGATACAGGGCCGTATCGGCACGGCGCAGCAGGGCGTCACCCGATTCGGGGCGGCCCTCCTCATCCAAGGTCCAGTCAGCCAGGGCGACGCCGATGGAGATGGTGACATCGATATTGCCCACGGGTGCAGACACCGCAAACGGTTCCTCCGCGATGCGGCGGCGCAGGCGTTCGGCAACGGCCATGGCCTGCGTGGTGTCCGTATCGGGCATGATCACCACGAATTCCTCACCCCCCAGACGGGCGACAAGGTCGAAATTGCGCAGGTTTCGGCTGGTGCGCTGCGCCACTTCCTTCAGCACTTCGTCACCGACGCCATGGCCCCAGGTGTCGTTGACCACCTTGAAATGGTCGATATCGAACAGCAGGGCCGACACCGGCTTGTTATTGCCGCCCGACCGGTCCAGCAGACGCGGCAGATGGGCCGACAGGTAACGGCGGTTGAACAGGCCGGTCAGGCTGTCGGTCAGGGCCATGGACAGGCTGGCCTCATAATTGGCGCGCAGCTTGTCCTGATAGCGCTTGCGCCGCACCTGGGTGCGGGTGCGGGCCAGCAGTTCATTCCGGTCGATGGGCTTGATCAGGTAATCATTGGCCCCTAGTTCCAGACCCTTGGCGATCCGGTCCATGTCCGTCTCGTCGGCCAGCAGCAGGATGGGGATCTGGCGCGTCTTCTCATGGCTGCGCAGCTGCGAGCAGAGGCGCAAGCCATCCTCGCGCATCAGCGTCAAGGAGATGACGATCAACTCAAACTCCTCCGCCAGCGCCAGTTCCAGGCCGCCGGCGCAGGTGTCGGTGTCGGTCACCACGTCGCGGTCGCGGGCCACGGTTTCCACGATCTTGTCCAGATCGATGGCGCTGTCTTCCACCACCAGGACGCGGGCGGCCTCCGCCGTCTGGGTATGCACCGAATCGGTGGCGACCAGCATGCCCAGCTGACCCGACGTGCTTTCGCGCAGACGCCACTCGTCCGTCATCATTTTCAGGCGGACAAGGGACCGCACGCGGGCAAACAGGGCCACGTCATTGACAGGCTTGGTCAGGAAATCATCGGCCCCGGCTTCCAGGCCGCGCACGCGGTCGGACGCATCCGACAGGGCGGTGACCATGACGACGGGAATGTGCATGGTGGCCGGATCGGCGCGGATTTTCTCGCACACCTCGAACCCGTCCATGCCGGGCATCATCACATCCAGCAGCACGATGTCGGGATGCTGGGCATGAATGCGCTCCAGGGCCTCCGGCCCTGAATTGGCGGTGACGACGTCGAAATATTCCCTGGTCAGCTTGGCCGCCAGCAGCTTCACATTAGGCAGGACGTCATCAACGACAAGGACCCGAGCCGACATGGTTCACACACCCACCGGCCCGGTCTTCCAGGCCGTCAAAGGAAACGTTGCACCGTCTGGAGAAACTTCGCGACGGAGATTGGCTTGGCGATGTAATCCTCGCAACCACCTTCGCGAATTTTCTCCTCATCCCCCTTCATGGCGAAGGCGGTGACGGCGACCACAGGGATCGCCTTCAGATCATCATCTTCCTTCAACCACTTGGTAACCTCAAGCCCGGATACCTCGGGAAGCTGTATATCCATCAGGATAAGGTCCGGGCGGTGCAGCCGCGCCATGCGCAGCGCCTCCATCCCGTCCTTGGTCTGCAAGGTCGCATAGCCGTGCGCTTCCAGCAGATCGTGGAAGAGCTTCATATTCAGCTCATTATCCTCCACGATCAGCACGCGGCGAGGGCGCGGTGCGGCCGTGTCATCCTGCTGGACATTGTCACCACTCATCGGCACGGCTCCGCTTTCCTTATGCTCACAGGGCATAATGCCATTAGACGGGGACACTTCTTAACCATTCGTTACCATTTGACATCATCCACCATGCCAGCAGACCCGCCAAGCCCCGTTTCCAGCCAGAGAGATGACGCCCTGTGCCGTGATTGCGGGCAGGCACAGATGGCGGCCCGCCGTTGCGCCGCGTGCGGGTCGGTGCGGATGGCCAAACATGCGGAACTGCACAGCCTCTCCATCGCGCATATTGATTGCGACGCCTTCTATGCCAGTGTGGAGAAACGGGACCGGCCCGAACTGGCCGACCAGCCGGTGATCGTGGGGGGCGGGCATCGCGGCGTCGTATCCGCCTGCTGCTATATTGCGCGGCTTTACGGCGTGCGGTCGGCCATGCCGATGTTCAAGGCATTGCAGCTTTGCCCGCAGGCGACGGTCATTAAGCCCGACATGCGCAAATATGTGACGACCGGTCGGGCGGTGAGAAGCCTGATGCAGGAGATGACGCCCCTGGTGGAGGCCATCTCCATCGACGAGGCCTTCCTGGATCTGACCGGGACCGAGCTTCTGCATGGCGGCAGCCCGGCGCGCACCCTGGTCCGGCTGGTGCGCCGGATCGAGACGGAGATCGGGGTCACCGCCTCTATCGGCCTGTCGCACAACAAGTTCCTGGCCAAACTGGCCAGCGATCTGGATAAGCCGCGTGGATTTGCCATCATCGGCAAGGCGGAGACCCTGTCCTTCCTGGCACCCCGGCCGGTGGGCATGATCTGGGGGGTGGGCAAGGCGCTGGCCACCAAGATGGAGACGGAAGGCATCCGTACCATCGGTCAGATCCGGGACATGGAGATGAAGGAACTGGTGCGCCGCTACGGCTCCATGGGCATGCGGCTCTACCATTTCTCCCGCGGGCAGGATGACCGCCGTGTCACGCCGCACAGCCCGATGAAGAGCATTTCCGCCGAAACTACCTTCAATACTGATCTCTCCTCGCTGGAGGAGTTGGAGCGGGAATTGTGGCCGCTGGCGGAGAAAGTGTCGAAGCGGATGAAGGCGGGGGGGCATGCGGGCCTGACGGTCACGTTGAAGCTGAAGACGCCCGATTTCAAGCTGATCACCCGGAACCAGCGGCTGTCATCCCCGACACAGCTTGCTGATCGCATCTTCCGCACGGGCCGCGACCTTTTGCGGGCCGAATGCGATGGGCGCCGCTTCCGCCTGCTGGGTGTCGGCTGTCACGATCTGGCCGACCCGCGTGATGCTGATCCGCCGGACCTGGCCGATCCCGGACAGTTGCAGCGGGCCAAGGTGGAACGCGCCATCGACGCCGTGCGCGCCAAGCTGGGCGGGAAGGCGATCTCCAAGGGACGTGGGTTACCGGCCGCCGGGGGCAAGGCCGGACGCGAACCGATTGAGACGGAGTAGTTATTTACCGAAGGTGAAGCGCACGCCCGCCAGGGCCGACCAGGTCTGGGCGGTGCCATGGGTCGCAAAATCGTCGGTGGCCGTGAAGCTGGGCTCACTTCCACGGACATAACGACCATCGGCGAAGAAGGAGAAGCTGCCGCTGACGGGAACCGACAGGCCAACCACGCCCTGATAGGCGAAGCTCTCGGCACGGGCATCGGTATAGCCCATGGCCAGCCGTTCCGCCTCGGTCCGGGTCCAGCCCATGCCGATGCCGACATAAGGCGTCAGCCAGTCGGTGACCTTCATATTGACCCGGGCATTGGCCATCGTGCCCAGCGATCCGATGGCACCATCGACGCTGGGTGCCGTCAGCAGGGCCGAATCGCGGTCGCGATAGGCATATTCGAGTTCGAGACGGAAGCTCTCCATCGGATGCCAGTCGCTGCCACTGGTCACCCCGGAGCTGTTACTATCAATCCCATAGGTAGTGGCATTACCAGAAGCACCACCAACATAGCGCCCGGACAGTCCCTGAATATATGCGCTGGGCAGTTCAGAATCGGGCACGCCCGCATCCTGCGCCATGGCAGGGGCGGTGACGAGGCCGAAACAAACGGCGAAAAGGGCGGTCTTCAGCGACTTCATGACATCAACTCCGGACCCTTCACTCATAGCCGAGGTCGCATTTGCTGTCATGTGCGGAGCAGGGTTAACGCTCCCGTGATTTCTGATCCTCTGCCATGTGTGTCAGTGCAGACACGGAATTTTATTCCCAGTTGGGTCTGCGAAGACTTGAACTTGATTCAATCGCCGCCGGCCCGTGTTCCACGGGCGCCCAGGCGGGACGGACCTGGCGGCGCGCCGCTGGCCATCATCCGCATGCGCAGATGCAGGCTGCCGGTTCCAAAATCCAAGGCGAATCCGTCGCTGAGGCCCAGAACGTCCATCCCCAGGATGAAGGCCGGCTCATTCTCCAGGCCTAAGGCCTTATAGGCATGGGCATCGACGAGCGTGGCCGGCAGTCCGGTGACGCTGACCGGGCCGATCTTCACGCGCGGCAGCAGGAAGACCTCACCGATGCGTGTCTCGCCTGCCAGATTGATGACCTCAATCTTGCCGACAAGGCTGGCGGGTTTGCCGCGATCCTGCAAAGCCCGCAGTAGGACAGGGTTGAACATGGACCGCTCGGCCCCGGTATCGACCAGCCCATTGACGACCATCCCGCCGATTTCGATGGGGACGATGACCAGCCCCGTCGGATGCACGCGTCCCTTCACCGAATCATAGCCGGTGGGCGAATAGCGGCGGGATTGTTCGATCTTGATCTCGTCACGGCGAAAGTTGACCGACAGACGCTTGCCCTGAAGGCTGTTGGTGCCCAACACGCCGCCGGCCCCTGACAAATCACCAAAGGACAGGACCGGGGTCACCATATCCTCCGCCACGAAGCGGCCCATATCGATGCGCCCCACCTTCATGGTGGGCATGATCACCGGGCCCAGCACATCATGCACGCGCATCATATTGCCGGTGACGGTGACATCGGCACCCATCGCCATGCCGGGCAGGGCGGGAACGGGCGGGGGAACGAAACCCAGAGCGCGGGCAATGTCCAGGCCGATCATCGTACCCGAACAGCCGGTATCGACCAGGAAGCGCACGGGGCCATATCCATCCACCACCACGGGTGCCAGCACGCGGCCCGCGCGGTCGGGGCGGGTTGGGATGGCGTAGACCGGGCCGGGCGGGGGTGGGGGGGGCGCCATCTCCGCCAGGGCGGGGCTGGCCGTGGCCAGCATGAGCGCCAGGGTCTTCGCGATGGCAAGACGCCCGCCGGACAGATGTCGCTTCATGACCGCCTCCCCTTGTCTGGCATCTTCTGGTGTGGATCTGGATGCCAAGGTCAGCTTAATCCAGAATGAAGCCAGTAAAGCCATTAATCACGGCATGGCTTGGCCCGTGAAGGTCCGCTTTATCGCGGGTGCGGAGGACCAGCATTGGTGCTCATACTTGCGCGGGTGCAATAAAGAAAAGGCCGAACCCAGCGGGTCCGGCCTTCACTTCAACCGAACAGAATACTGCTCGTATACTTAATGCTTAGTTAATTCGCCTTGGCGGCGGGGGCCGGCTGCTGTGCCGGGGCCGTCAGCGGCTCCTTGCCCTTTTCCTTCAGCACCTTGACGATCCCGGCAGATGCGGCGTCGGCCTGGGCCTTCTCGGCGTCCGTCGCCTCGTGCGAGAAGACGTTCAGCACGCGGATCGCCTGCTCCTGCCCTTGTTGTTTCGGAAGCTCAATGAGCTGCATGACGATGGCGACATGGATCTTGCTGCCATTGCTGTCACACGATACGGAACCGGAACGAAGCTGATAGGCCGGCACTTTCTCGATGGTGCCCATGGCGGGCGTATAAGTGCCTTCGCAGCTCTTCTTCAACTGCTCCATATAAGTGTCGCCGACCTTGGCGAAATCGCCGGCGGCTTCACCCATGGGGAAGCTGCGGACAGCACCCAGCACCTTCTCGCCGATCTGCCAGGCATAATCGCCCGGACGCTGCTGCGGCGGGATCTTGTCCACCGGGATGGCCCGGGCATTCGACAGGCCGGCATCGACCAGCAGCTTGGCCAGGGTTGGGGCGATGGCCGGCTCCGTCGGGGCGGGCAGGGCCAGCGTGCCATCCCTGCCGCCCTTGACGCAGGCGGTGAGGTCGTTCATGGCCTTGGTCGTGCCCTTCAACTGGAAGGCAGCGGTGTCGCCCGGCACTTCGATGGTCAGAACGGCACCCGTGGTCAGGCCCTTCAACAGCTCCGCATCGTCGCCCAGACCGATGGCCAGCGCGTTGGGCTGGCTCACCACGGCGGCCACTTCGCGATTGATCTTGCCGTCGATGGACATCTTGATGGGCGCGCGCTGGCCCGTCGGCATCTGAGCGCCCGGGATGCCCAGCACCATCTGCGTCCGATCAGCCGGATTGCGCAGCAGGATCAGATGCAGATTATTGTCGAACTCCACCGAGGCGCCGCACATCTTGAAGCTGCCATCGGAGAAAACTTGCGGCACGACCTGCCATTCGCCCTTGGGCACGCCGGGCTTGGCCG
>Ga0066602_10001781_pt1 | contig 13780 bp, 13 predicted proteins | sample Higcelweek5metaG_FD_59481 | JGI IMG/M metagenome (GOLD analysis project Ga0066602, IMG submission 59481) | Freshwater pond sediment microbial communities from the University of Edinburgh, under environmental carbon perturbations - High... | ecosystem: Environmental > Aquatic > Freshwater > Pond...
CACAGCGGTGATGCGGCGGCTGGCCCATATCGTCCGATCCTCCACCAGCCGGATCATGGATTTGTCCACCCTGGGTGCCAATAACCGCGTGCATGCGGAACTGTTGCGGCTGGCCAAGGCCGGGGTGAAACCGGGAAACAAGGCGGAGATCACGCCGGTTCCCATCCATTCCGACATTGCCAGCCGCGTTTCCACCACCCGGGAGACCGTGGCCCGGGTGATGAGTGATCTTGCCCGCGATAATATCGTCGTCCGTCAGGGCAACAGCCTGATCATCCCCGATTTCGCCCGGCTGGAGGAAATGGTGGAGGAAGTGCGCGGCGATTGAGGGGGGAACGTACAGCCCCCTTGCGGGCTGGCGGTGAAAATGCGAAAAAACTTGGGTGTTGTGTTGGCGCAACGCTTTTTACCCTTTTAAAGCGGATGCGCTTGAGTTATATAAAAGGGGCTTGACCGTTGCAGATGAGCAACGGTTAGGACTTTACCTCCTTATGAGGCTCCCTTCATCTCTGGCCGGCTGCCACCCCGCAGCCGGCTTTTTTTTGCCTCACCGTTCCAGGGTGACATCGGTGACGACATAGCCCAATTCGACCGGATAACGCTGATGCAGGCGCAGGCGTGCCTGTTCCGGGCTGTCGGCTGAAATCTCGAAATAATGGATATCGGCCCAGTCATCGCTCAACTGGCGATGCCGTTCCCCCTTGGCCAGCAGGGAACGCACCTGGGCATTATAGACACCAACGGAATAACGAGGCATAGGGCACCTGACGACGCGCGACCCTTGGCGGGTCAGTTGTTTATACGGGCGAATTCCCGGAAAGTGACCGCGATCTTGTCTTCCACAATGGTCACTTCGCCGCGCGCCACCATGCGACCGGACACCACAATGTCGGATAAATCATCGATCTTCCGGTCCAGTTCTACAATGGCGCCACGGCCCAGCTTCAGCAGATCGCGTACACGGATGACGGATGTGCCCAGCACCACGCTCATTTCCACTTCCGTGTCATAGACGGCGGAAATTTCCGTCGCTTCGGGCACGACCTTGACGCTGCCGCCGCCGGCCATCTCGCCGAACATCGCGTCGATATCGTCCTGATCCGCCATGCTGGATCACCCCTGCTGCTGGATGGTCAATAAGCGGATGGTAGCACGGGTGCCGTCCGTCGTGCAGCGACAAAGGCCGCCGCCTCACGCCAGGGTTCGATATTGAACCAGCGCCGCGCCTGCCCGGAGGGGGAGGTCAGCACGAACAGGGCTACCCCTTCCCAATCCATATGCTGCCGCCCCCAGGAAATGACACGCCCGGCACCTGCGGCGGCCAGAAAGATGGAAGCGCCGTGCTTACTGGTAAACGCAATGCCGGCGGGTCGGTGCCGCCGCATCTTGGCCATGAAACCCGGCACGTCATAAGCATCGGGGGAAAGGTCGATATCGTTGCCGATCTCGGTCTTGTTCAGGTCCGTCAAGCCCAACCCAAGATCGTTCAGCCGGGGATAGTCGGCAGCACGCAACCGTTCCGGCAGCAGGCCCACTTCCCACAATGTCGGCCAGAACCGGTTACCCGGGTTGGCATAATAGGCCCCACGGGCAGCCGAGACGCGCGACGGCGCGGTGCCGCAGAAAACAAGGTGCAGGTCGGGGCACAGCAGGTCAGGCAGGATCATGGGAGCCAGTTTGCCCCGCAAACGGACGGCACGCAAGCCCGGCACTTCTTGCCTAGGCAAGGGAACCCGCCCCTGAAACCGTTGAATTCCCTGTATTGGCACGCATGTTGCTTATCACTCTGCAACCACGGGCCTTGCCGCCCATCGATGTTGCCGAGGGAAAACGATGGAAAATTCACTCTACATCACGCTGTCCCGCCAGGAAGCCCTGCGCCGGCAGATGGAGGTGGTTTCCAACAACATCGCGAATATGAACACGACGGGCTTCAAGTCCCAGCGGATGCTGTTCCTGGAATATCTGGAACGACCGAACCGCGAAGGCGACCGGATGAGCTTCGTGCAGGATTACGGCCTGTTGCGCAACACCGATACCGGGCCGCTGACCACCACCAACAATCAGTTGGACGTGGCCTTGCGTAGTGAGGGTTATTTCGTGGTCGAAACCTTTTCCGGCCCCCGTTACACCCGCGGCGGTGCCTTCCAGCTGAACGCCAATCGGGAACTGGTGGACCGTGATGGCCTGCCAGTTCTGGGCGAAAACAACCAGCGAATCACCATCCCGGAGGGCACCACCCAGATCAACATCAAGGGCGACGGCACGGTTGAAACCGAACAAGGTGTGGCCGGCACGCTGAAGGTGGTGAATTTCGAGGATGAGCAGAAGCTCATGGAACTGGGCGGCGGGATATACAGCACTGAGCAGCCGGAAATTCCGGTGGAACAGCCTGAGGTCACGCAAGGGGCCCTGGAGGGTTCCAACGTGCAGAGCGTGGTGGAAATGACGCAGATGATGGACGTCCTCCGCACTTATCAGAATGTCCAGAAGATGATCGACACCGAGCATGAACGTATCCGCGGTGCGATAGCCAAGCTTGCCAAGGCACAGTAAGGAAGGATCGAACGATGCGCAGCCTCTCCATCGGCGCCACCGGCATGCTGGCTCAGCAGCTGAATGTGGAAACCATCTCCAACAATATCGCCAACATGACGACCACCGGCTATAAGCGCCAGCGGGCGGAATTCCAGGATCTGCTGTATCAGAACCAGCGGCGCGTCGGCTCCACCTCGTCAGATGCCGGCACCGTGGTTCCCTCGGGCATCCAGGTCGGTACCGGCGTGAAGGCCGCCGCCATCTACCGCATCAATGAACAGGGTAATATCAATACGACCGGCAATACACTGGATCTGGCCATCAACGGCCAGGGTTATTTCCAGGTAACTTTGCCCAATGGGGATACGGCCTATACCCGCGCCGGCTCTTTGCAGTTGAATGCGGAAGGCACCATTGTCAGCGCCGACGGCTATCAGGTGGTGCCGGGTATCGTCATCCCGCAGAACACGGTGGACATCACCGTCAACGCCAATGGCGAGGTGCTGGCCAAACTGGATGGTCAGGTGGAACCGCAGAATGTGGGGCAACTCCAGCTGGCCACCTTCCCCAACACGGCCGGCCTGGAAGCCATCGGCGACAACCTGTTGATGGAGACACCGGCTTCCGGGCAGGCCATCGCCGGCAATCCCGGCGCCCCTGGCTTTGGCCGGGTCACCCAGGGTGCATTGGAAACCTCCAACGTGAATATCGTGTCGGAGATGACTCAGTTGATCACCGCCCAGCGCGCCTACGAGATGAATTCCCGCGTCATCACCACCACCGACCAGATGATGCAGTCGGTCAGCCAGCTGCGCTGATCCGGGCTTGGATGAAGGGAAACACCGCCATGCGCCGCCTCGCCGCCTTCCTGATTGCCGCCACGTTGCTGACCTGCCCGCAGGCCGGTGCTGCCGCGCTGAAACCGAACGGCGTCGTCAGCACCCAGCAAATTATGCTGGGCGACCTGTTCGGCGGCTTGACGCCGGAACTGGCGGCCCGTGTGGTGACCAATGCGCCGGCACCCGGCGCCACGCTGACCCTGGATACGGCCACCCTGCTGCGCATCGCCGCCGCCAATGGCGTGGCCTGGCGCCCTGTGGGGTTGGGTGAGACGGTTCAGTTGAAGCGCGAGGCGGCGCAAATTCCCCAGGCCACCATCCAGGATGGCTTGCGTCAGGCCCTGATGCAGGCGGGCACCGGCGCCAATGTCGATATCCAGCTGGATAATCGCTCGCTTGCCCTGTTTGTGCCGACCGGCAGCGATATGACCGTGCGGGTGGAAAATCTTGCCTATGATCCTGTCCGCGGACGGTTGAGTGCCGATCTGGTCGCCCCTGCCGATGGGCCGGAACTGCTGCGCCAAAGCGTAAGCGGCAAGGCCATCGACATGGTGGAACTGCCGGTGCTGAACCGCCGTCTTGCCACCGGTGAAATGGTGACGGATACCGATGTCAGTTACATCAGCCTGCCCCGCGACCGGGTGGTTGCCGGCGCCATTGCCAGCGCGGATGAGCTGGTCGGCAAAAGCATGCGTCGGACCGTCGCTCCCAACCAGCCGGTCAATGCCCGCGATGTGCGGGAACCGGTGGTGGTGGTGAAGGGTCAGGCCGTCACCATCGTGCTGGAATCCTCCTCCATGCAGCTGACGGCCCAGGGCAAGGCACTGGGCGACGGGGCGCAGGGGGATTTGGTACGAATTGTGAATACCTCCAGCAGCAGGGTGATCGAAGCCACAGTGGCTGGTCCCAATCTGGTGACCGTCCGCCCCACCGGCCAAATCGCCACCTTGCAAAAAACCAGTGTCCGGAGCGCGGCCAACGTTGCCCGCACGAGCCGATAAGGAGAACCGAAATGTCCGCCGCCCGCCCGTTGCGCACCGCCGCCGCCATCACCACCCTTCTGCTGGGTGCCAGCATGCTCTCCGCCTGTGGTACGGCCGACCGGCTGGCCAGCGTCGGCAAAGCGCCGGACCTGTCCTCCATCGAAGACCCGTCACGCAACCCCAACTACCAGCCGGTGCGCCTGCCCATGCCGGAAGCGCCCGTGGTGGAACGCCGCGCGAACTCCCTGTGGCGCGCCGGTTCCCGCGCCTTCTTCAAGGATCAGCGCGCGGCGCGCGTGGGCGATATCCTGACCGTTACTATTGAGATAAACGACAGCGCCGCGCTGCAAAACCAGACCACCCGCGCCCGTGATGGCAGCGAGAGCATGGGCATCCCCAACCTGTTCGGCCTGGAGGCCAGCACCAACAATATCCTGCCCGACAGTGTCAACGCCAGCAGCCTGGTCAGCGCCAACAGCAGCAGCAGCAGCACGGGCGACGGCCAGATCCAGCGCCAGGAACAGATCAACCTGCAAGTCGCCGCCCTGATCGTGCAGGTTTTGCCTAACGGCAACATGGTGGTGCAGGGCAAGCAGGAAGTGCGGGTGAACTACGAAATGCGGGAGTTGACCCTGAACGGCATCATCCGACCGGAGGACATCACGTCCGCCAACACCATCTCCTATGAAAAAATTGCCGAGGCACGGATTTCCTATGGCGGTAAGGGCCAGGTCAGCGACCTGCAGCAGCCGCGTTGGGGCCAGCAGGTGCTTGATATCATCAATCCATTCTGATGGGCCATTCTGATGGGCCGTTCCAATCGGCTGGCGGCAGTGGGTGGCTGGGCAACCTGCTCACCCACTGGGCTTTCCGGCATTTAATTTACCTTATGTTGGGCTGTATTTTGTCATCCAGCACATATCTGCCGTGTAAATTGGGTGCTGGCCGTCCCCCGATGCGGCCGGCAAATTAAAAGCTTGCGCGCCCCACCCGGCGCCCGCGGCAGGTTGAGGGCAGCTTGGCACCGCGTCACCAAAGGCTTAAAGCGCCATAGCGGGAACTGCCCGCCGCCATGGCCGTATTGTTGGTTCGAAGACGGCTTCGATGGCAAGCACAGGGGCAGCGCCCACCGATCCCCGGATTGATACAGGGTCCACGTCGGCGATGGTCCGGCTGACAGGTCTGCGCAAGGTTTTTGGCGGCAAGGGTAAACCCGCCGTCACCGCGCTGGACGGGGTGGATCTGACGGCGCCAACCGGCAGCATCACCGCCATCATCGGCCCCAGCGGCGCCGGCAAAAGCAGCCTGCTGCGCGCCGTCAACCTGCTGGAACGACCGGACAGCGGCACCGTGATCGTCGGCGGGCAGGATCTGACGGCCTTGACGGAAGCAGATCTGCGCCGCGCCCGGCAATCCATCGGCATGATCTTCCAGCATTTCAACCTGCTGGCCAACCGCACCGTGGCGGGCAATGTCGCCCTGGCGCTGGAACTGGCCGGCTGGCCGCGCAACCGCATCGGCCCGCGTGTGGCGGAACTGCTGGAACTGGTGGGACTGACCGAAAAGGCCGGACAATATCCCGCCGCCTTGTCCGGCGGGCAGAAACAGCGCGTCGGCATCGCCCGCGCGCTGGCCCCCAATCCGCAATTGCTGTTGTGTGACGAGGCAACCAGCGCGCTGGACCCTGAAACCACCCGGCAAATCCTGGAGCTGCTGCGCCGGATCAACCGGCAACTGGGCCTGACCGTGCTGTTGATCACCCACGAAATGTCGGTGGTGCGGGAAGTGGCTGACCATGTGGTGGTGCTGGAGGCCGGGCGCATCATCGAACAGGGCGATGTGACCCGCATCTTCACCCATCCCCAACATTCGACCACGCGCGACTTCCTTGCGGGGGAGACAGGGACAAGGCTGCCGGCGGCACTGGCCGCCCGACTGTCCCCCAATGCCCGGCCCGGTGATGTGGCACTGGTGCGGCTGCACGCGCTGGGGCCGGTGGCGGCGGGGCCGCTGCTGGCCGGCTTCGCACTGGCCGGTGTCACCGCCAGTCTGGTGGCCGGGCGGATACAGGCCTTGAAGGATATTCCCTTCGCCGCCCTGGTGCTGGCCCTGAAGGGCGATGCGACGACCATCGCGGCGGAAATCAATCATCTGCGTGCCCAGGGGGCGGATATCGAGGAGCTGGGCCATGTCGCCGCAGATGCTGTCGCTTTTAACTGACGCCGCCCTGCAAACCCTGTCCATGGTACTGGTGGCCGGTGCGCTGGCCTGCCTGGGCGGCATTCCGCTGGGTCTGTTCCTCGCGCTCTGCGGCCCTGGCGACCTGCTGCCGCGCCCGACCCTGCAGCGCCTGCTGGGTTTGGTGGTGAATGCCGCACGCTCCACCCCCTTCATCATTCTGGTTGTGGCCATCGTGCCGTTGACGCGCGCGCTCACCGGCACCTCCATCGGCACGGCGGCAGCCACGGTGCCGTTGACGTTGGCCGCCATCCCCTTCATCGCGCGGGTGGTGGAAGCCGCCGTGCGGGAGGTGGACCATGGGTTGCTGGACGCGGCCCGCGCCATGGGGGCGCGCCCCGGCCAGATCATCCGCTTTGTGTTGTTGCCAGAGGCCCGCGCCGGCATCCTGCGCGGGCTGACACTGGCTGCTGTCAATCTGGTTGGCTATTCCGCCATGGTGGGGGCCGTGGGCGGCGGCGGGCTGGGCGATCTGGGCATCCGCTATGGCTATCAGCGCTTCATGCCGGAAATGATGCTGGCGGTTGTACTGATCCTGATCGTTCTGGTGCAAATTCTGCAATCGGGCGGCGAGGCGCTGGCCCGCAAACTTGATAAACGCCATCTGAAAGGCTGACATCCATGCGCATCCTGGCCCTGCTGGCGCTTGCCGCCGCCTTTGCCCTGCCCGCCCAGGCGGAGAAAATCCGCGTCGGCGTCACCCCCGGCCCGCACGCCCAGATCATGGAAAAGGTGCGCGATCAGGCCAAGGCGACGGGGCTGGACATCGAAATCCTGGAATTCAGCGACTATGTGGTGCCGAACGAGGCACTGGCCAGCGGCGATCTGGATGCCAACAGCTTCCAGCACCAGCCCTATCTGGACAATCAGATTGCCGATCGGGGCTATAAGCTGGTGTCCATCGCCAGGACGGTGACCTTCCCGCTGGGCCTGTTCTCCACCAAGCTGAAAAGCCTGGATACCCTGCCGGCCAAGGCACGCGTCGCCATCCCCAACGACCCCACCAACGGTGGTCGCGCCCTGATCCTGCTGGCGCATCACGGACTGATCAAGCTGCGCGACGGGGCCGGGCTGGCCGCCACGCCGCTGGATATCACCGACAATCCGAAGAACCTGCGCATCGTCGAACTGGATGCCGCCCAGTTGCCACGCAGCCTGAACGATGTTGATATTGCCGCCATCAACGGCAATTACGCGCTGGAGGCCGGACTGGACCCGACCAAGGATGCACTGGCGCGGGAGGCGGCCGATGGGCCCTATGCCAATGTCATCGCCATAAAGGCGACAGACAAGGACAAGGCTTGGGTAAAGGCGTTGATCATCGCCTATCAGGCCCCGGCTATAAAGCAATACATCGTTGAAACCTTCCAAGGCGCCATTGTACCCGCTTGGTGAACATAACCCTACCGTCACAAAGGTTTCATACGATCGACCTCACCTTGAGGATATCGTTCCAGGGATGATTTCCTGTCCCTTTCACCATAAGGTTAGGGTAACAGGAACAACGGAATGACCGTGCGACTGTGGCCTCTGGAACGCTCAAAAGCCTGACCCTGCGTCAGGCCCTGTTGATATTGTTGAGCGCGGTGGGCATCGGCATGGTGCTGACCACGGCAGAGGCTGCCTTTACCGTTTACCGTAAGCAGAGTGAGGCACAAAGCCAGCTCACCCAGATCATGAACCTGCTGGAAGGCCCCACCCGCAATGCGCTGTGGAACCTGGACCAGTCGCTGGCCGATAGTATTTTCGATGCTGCCCAGGCGTTGGAGCCGGTGGGCCGCATCGAAATCCACGATATTTCCGGCACCATGTTCGCCGCCGCCGGCATCCGGCCCGCCATGCAGGACGATTTCCGTCACAGGATGATCGCCCCCTATATCGCCGCCGAACGGACCTTGACCAAACCCGGCAGCGCAGAGGTGATCGGCAAACTGGTGCTGTACCTGAAGCCTGACAGTTTCATCCGGGAGGCCCGTACCACCATTCTGGGTTCCCTGGCCCTGGGATTGATGCGCAACCTGCTACTGGCCCTGCTGCTGTCGGCGATTTTCCATATCTTCCTGACCCGCCCGCTGATCAAGCTGGGGCGGGATCTGATTCGGGTGGAGCCCGACAATCCACTGGCCAACCCCATCGACGTGCCGCGCTTTCACGGTAATGACGAGTTGGGTTATGTCGCATCCCGGATCAATGAACTGCTGGGCCAGTTGCACCGGTCACAGTCGGAACTGCGCCGGCTGGCCACACGCGACCCGCTGACCGACATGCCCAACCGGGTATTGATGGGGGAAGCGCTGAACGGTGCCGTGTCGCGGGCGCAGCAGAGCGGACGCCCCCTGGCCGTAATGTTTGTGGACCTGGACCGGTTCAAGCATATCAATGACAGCCTGGGGCACGCCACCGGCGACGCGCTGTTGCGGCAGGTGGCCGAACGGCTGCGGGAGAACCTGCCGGCGGGCCAACTGGCCGGGCGCCTGGGCGGTGACGAATTCCTGATCGTGCTGGAAAACATGGACAGCGTGGATGAGGTGACCAACCTCGCCCGTCGTCTGTTGAACGCGTTGTCCCGTGCCTACCCGATCGAGGGGCAACTCCTGCATATCGGTGCCAGTGCTGGCATCGCCATGTATCCCGGCGATGGGGAGACGGGTGTCTGCCTGCTGCGCCATGCCGATGTCGCCATGTATGCCGCCAAATCCGTTGGCGGCGGCACCTTCAAGTTCTTCGACCGGGAGATGACCGAACGGGCGATGATCATCCTGCGCACCGAGGCCAGCCTGCGCGACGCCCTGGCCGTTGAGGCGCTGCAAATCCATTATCAGCCCAAGATCGATCTGGAGACGGGCAATATTGCCGGGGCGGAGGCGTTGGTGCGCTGGAACCATGCCGGTCGCATGATCTCCCCCACCGAATTCATCCCGATTGCGGAGGAAACCGGCCTGATCATCGATCTGGGCTACTGGATATTGACGCAGGTGTGCCGGGATACGGTCTCCTGGCACCGGCGGCTGCCGGGGCTCAGCATCGCGGTCAATGTCTCCGCCCGCCAGTTGGCCGAACGCGATTTCGCCGACCGCGCCATCGCCATCGTGCGCCGGGCCGGACTGTCGCCTGCCATGTTCACGCTGGAGGTGACGGAATCGGTGGTCATGCGCGATCTGGCCAATCAGGTGGCGATTTTGAATGCGCTGCGTGCCGCCGGCTTCCGCATCGCCGTGGATGATTTCGGCACCGGCTATTCCTCGCTTTCCTACCTGCGACAGTTGCCGGTGACGATGCTGAAGATCGACCGCAGCTTCATCAACGATGTGCCCGGTGATGCCGCCATCGCCGCCACCGTCATTGCGCTGGGCAAGAAGCTGGGGCTGATCACCGTAGCCGAAGGCGTGGAAACCCAGGAACAATATGACTGGCTGCGCAGTGAAGGCTGCGATCAGGCGCAGGGCTACCTGATTTCCCGTCCCGTGCCGGCTGTGCGGTTCGAGCGCGAATTCATCGATCCCAGTGCGGGGCCTCAGCTGCGGCTGGTGGGAACGGATAATTGAAATTGGTGGGTGCCGGCAATTACCGGCACCCACAAGCCCAACCATCAACCCTTGGTCAGCTTTTCCCACCATTTCGACTGGGATTGGCAGGCATATTCATCCCCCCAGTTGGCATCAACCGGTTCCAACGGGGTCGGCGGCATGTCGCCCATGGCCTTCAGATATTCGATGATGGCCCGGCGTTCATCCGGTGACAGGGCGCGACCGATGACACCGGTGCCGGTCTGGTCGCTGAACAGATGGCCGGTATTGGCATTGCCGGTCTTGTCTGTCTCCAGCTTGAAGCCGCCCTTGATCTCGGTGGTGACATAGCCCAGCGTCGCCGGATCATATTCATAATTGCCCAGCCAGAAGCTCTTGGACCGCTCCGCCAGCGGGCTCAACAGTTCATAGACATTGGGCACCGCCCCATTATGCAGATAGGGCGGGGTGGACCAGACGCCATCCAGCGGGCGGGCCTTGTAGGCGCAGGGCGCGCGGACCAGATTTTCCCGCCCGAACCCGTCATATTCCTGACGCTGCTGATCATCCAGGCCCAGCAGATCATAGGCCCGGTCCTTGACCCCGGTGGTCACCACATACAGTCCCTCCGCCGGGTCGATATCGCCCGGCTTGCCGGTGAGCTTGGAAGGGTCGACCTCGGTGTCGGCGAAGTTGGCGGCTGCCGTCGGATCTGTGCCGATGCGCTCCAGCGGCACCATGGTGACGGCCCATTTCGCCTGTTCGTTCTGGCCTTCCTTGATCGGACGCGGGGCGTGGCAATGGGAGCAATTCTCCTCAAACAGGGCGCGTCCCTGGTCGGCCTTGGCCTGATCATAGGCGCCGAAAATCTCCGCCGGCCATTTCGGCGCGGTCAGATGCCACAGCCGTTCCTCGATATCTTTCAAATTCGTTACCGGGATGGAGGTATCCCACTGCTCCGGCTTGGGGATCGGATCACCATTCACCGTGACAAAATTGGTCCGCGCCCGCACACCCAGCGCCTCCCCCACATTACGGGCCATGGGCTGGTGGACGGAGCCGTTATACTGCACCCAGTCGAACTTCCAGATATCCCAGAGATAGGGGAAGTTCACCGGCGCATCGGCGGTACGATAATTTTCCGGCTGATGCAGATCATCACCGAACACGGTATTGCCGATCCGGCCCAGCGCATCCAGCCGGGTGAAACCTTCCTTGGTGGGATAGGTGCCCTTGGTGAAGCCATACCAGACGGTGGCGATGGCCTTGTGCGCGGCGGCCTTGAAGGCGGCCTTCAGCACGGTATAGGCGCCCTTATCCTCGTACCGGTCGCCCAGCACGGCTTTGGCAAAGCGTCGCCATTTGAGGGGATTGTAATAGGTTTCAATCAGCGACAGGCCGAAGGCACTGGAAAAGCCGGTAACATCCGCCCCCGCCTGCGCCCCGCTGACCCGGAAGGCCGTGCCCTTATAGCTGAGTTGACCGGTATGGCAGGCGGCACAGGTGAAGCCCACCACCGGCCCCATGCCCTTGTCCTTGGGCGGCCCTTGGTCATTATGGACGGCAAAGCCCACCGGCAGGCCAAGCGGGTTGCGCGGGCTGGCCTCATGCGGCAGAAAACCCAACTGGTAGAGGAAGCTGCTATCCGACAGTTTGTCGGTGCTGAAGGGGCGTTCCATGGCCATGAACCAGGATACGGGCGCGATCACCGTACCCTGGGCGGTGTAATCATAGAATTCCCGGTCCTCCTGGCCCCAACCCTGTTCAGCCCAGACGATTTTTTCTACCGGACGATCCGGCAGTTCCCCCCCGCAACCGGCCAGGACCGACAAGGCAGCCCCGGCCAGCAACATCTTCCCCCATGTCCGCATATTTTCCCCCGTGCGGCGATTTTCAGTCCAATTAACCTATGCCATAGGTTGATTTGTAACGAAATTGAAATCGCTTGGCGGGAGTGTTGGATATGCGATCAGGCCGCCACTGCAACCGGGCCGATATAGCGGGATTGCGGGCGCATCAGGCGGCCCGTCGCCTCCTGCTCCATCACATGGGCGGCCCAGCCGGCCACCCGACCCATGGCGAAAACCGGGGTGAACAGGTCACGTGGCAAACCCACGGCATCCAGCAGCAGGGCGGTATAGAACTCCACATTGGTTTCCAGCGGTCGGTCAGGCCGGTGTTGGCGCAGCGCGGCGATGGCCGCCGCCTCCACCTGTTCAGCCAGTTGAATGCGCGGGCTGGAAAGCCGGCGGACGGCGGCCTTCAGTACCTCCGCCCGCGGGTCACGCACGCGGTAGATGCGGTGGCCGAACCCCATCAAACGCCGGCCCGCCGCCAGTTCACCCGCCACCCAGGGGCCCGCATTGGCGGCATCACCCACGCCATCCAGCATATCCAGCACCGGCCCCGGCGCCCCGCCATGCAGCGGGCCTTTCAGCGCACAGAGCCCCGCCACGATGCTGGACACCATGCCGGCCCGCGTGGACGCCACGATGCGGGCGGCGAAGGTGGAAGCATTCAGCCCATGGTCGCTGACCGTCACCAGATAGGTATCCAGGGCGTGGGCCAGCGCCGCCTCCACCGCCACGCCGGTCAGCATGCGCAGAAAATCCGCCGCGTGGCCCAGGGCGGCATCCGGTGCCACCGGGGCCAGCCCCTGGGCATGGCGATGCTGGGCGGCAATGAAGACAGGCACCGCCGCGGTCACGATGATCGCCGCATCCTCTGCCATCGCATCGGGCAGACCGGACAGCATCAGCCGCAGCCCCTCCACGGGTGTCAGCCCCTGGGTGCCCGGCAGCAGTCGGGGCACCAGCGCCCAGGCCGCCTGCCGTGCCCGGCCCAGATGCTGACGGATGGTGGCATCCCCCAGGTCGGCCAGCGGGTGGAAACCACGCCAGAGCAGCGCCGTCACCCCTTCGAAATCCAGGCTGGCCGCCGCGCGTTCCACCGGCAGACCGCGCAGCACCAGCACCCCGGCGGCACCATCGACATGGCTCAACACCGTTTCCGCCGCCACCACGCCATCCAGACCGATATTCATGACATCTCTCCAACAATGAAACCTTGATCGTTGAACAGTGTCGAAGCAGTATGCATATATGGTCAATCTTGATTCAATTGATCAATATATCATGAACAATCCCCTAACCCTCACCGCCAAGGAAGCCGCCGCCGAATTGGGCGTCAGCCTGGCCACGCTTTACGCCTATGTCAGCCGGGGGCTGATCCGGTCGGAAGCGACAAGCGGCGGGCGGACGCGGCTTTACCGGGCAGAGGATGTGCATGCGCTGGTGGCCCGCCGCGACCGCCCCGCCGATGCCACGCCCGACCGGGCGCTGGACTGGGGCGCGCCGGTGCTGGAATCGGCCATCACCCTGATTACCGGCGGCGGGCTTTATTATCGGGGCCGCGACGCCACCGCGCTGGCACAGGAGGCCACGCTGGAAATGGTGGCCGGCCTGTTATGGGACTGCGCGGAAGATGCCTTTGCCGGGGAGGAACCGCCGCCCCTGCCCGCCCTGGCTGGGCAATTACCCACTGGGATGGACCCGCTGGACCGGCTGCTGACCCTGTTGCCGCTGGCGGGGGCAGCGGATTTGAAGTCCGTCAACCGCACCCCGGCGGGGCTGGCGCGTACCGGTGCGCGTATCCTGCGGCTGACCGGGGCGGTGCT
>Ga0066602_10001799_pt1 | contig 13680 bp, 11 predicted proteins | sample Higcelweek5metaG_FD_59481 | JGI IMG/M metagenome (GOLD analysis project Ga0066602, IMG submission 59481) | Freshwater pond sediment microbial communities from the University of Edinburgh, under environmental carbon perturbations - High... | ecosystem: Environmental > Aquatic > Freshwater > Pond...
ATCGCATATAATGGTATAAAATAATGTTCGGAGAAGCACTGATGAAAAAAAACTTATTGCCCTGTATAGCGTTTTTTAGCCTTTTCCTCAGCCTTTCGTCGTTTGCGGGGGAGCGAACGGTCCCCGTCGACATGATTATCATGATCGACAAGTCCCTTTCCATGGAAGAGGCGGGAAAATACGAAAGCCTTCACTCCTGGGTTCGCGATCAGCTTGTCTCCCAGATGGTAATCGACGGCGACTGGGTAAGCCTGTATCAGTTTTATGGCCGCGCGGACAACGTATTGACCATGGACGTTCAGGACGACGCCGACCGACAGAAAATCATCAGTACCATCGACGGTATCAAGCCCGACGGGCAATATACGGATATCGGGCTCGCGCTCGACACTATTCGCGGCGCGATGACCAAGCGGGGCGATAATGGACGGCATAAGGTTTTGCTCCTCCTAACGGACCTTAAGCAGGAAGCCCCCTGGACTTCGCGGTACGCTGGGGTTTCCGACACCTACGACAGTCCCTACCTAGCCGAGGCACGAATCATCCAGCATGACAACTGGTACGAGATCACCCTCGATATGGACATTCAGAATAAGGTCGTTCAGACGACTAAGGAACTATATTCTTCCATTAATAGCGGCGAGAGCGGTAAGGATCGGGATCGAATTATCAGCGAGATCGAGGATTCCGGGCTCGCGATGGACGCCGGGAATGCGGAAGCGGCCGGGGCAGAAGAGAACGGCGCGAATACCGTGAGTGACGCGAGCGGCGTAAACGCCAATAAGGGCGCAGGGAAAGGCGGGCTACCCCTACCCGCGATTATTGTGATATCATGCGTACTCGTCGGCGCTGGCATAGCGACGGCGGCGGTTGCGGTTTCAAATCGCAGAAAGAAAGAAGAGCAGGAAAAAACCGCCTGACGGGGAAATCATGAAACGGGCAATTATCATCATATTCGCTGCGGGACTAGTCGGTCTTTTCGTATGGCTTTTGGTAAACGGTTCCGAACTGTCGCTTGTGCATTCCGCCCGGCAAACGGCGCGAACCATAGTTCCGTCCCAGGAACCCGGCGCGCTGGGCGAAGAGATGGGACAGGAAGAAGCGGCATCCTACGACGAGTCGAAGACGCAACCCCTTATCGTCATGAACGACGATGAAAGCTTTTTGCAGGCCATCAACGTCGACGTCAATAAAGACGGGATTTCCGACCAGATTTGCGCGATCAAGAAGATATCGGAGCAAACCATCTGCCTCGTGCCCGGAATCCAGAATCCGTCAACGGGGGAATACACCCGATTGCCCGAGATCCGCACGGGAATAACCCAGGCAAGAACCCTCCTTTTTTACACGATCGACATCATCGGCGACCATACGGAAGCCTTGGTCTATTCCGGGATGACCGCGGACAATATGCAATCCCTGGCGGTCTATCTCCCGTCGACCGATAAAGACGGAAAAACGATCTTTACCGCGGCGTGCGACCTCCGCGCGGATGGCCCGATCGCCATTCAGGAGATTCAAAGATCCGACGCATACAACCTGGGCCTGACCAGCGGGGATAGCTACCCAATCATCAGCTATAATTCCGATCCGGACGCGCCTCAGACGCTTAATCAGATCGAGCGGGTATTTCACTGGGACAGGAACCTAAAGCGATACGAACAGGTTTCCGAGTCGCGCATCGAGGGAAAGAAAATCGAGTCCCGGCTGGTACGCCAACTTCAGGGGGGAAACGTCGACTCATTCGAGGATTTTCTTTCCGGGCTGTGGTATATGACCGGAAGCTCCGGAAAAGACGACACGAAGTTCCTGTTTTTTAACCCGGCGGAAAAGGAAATCGTTTTCCATAGCGGCGCGACCGAGGAAGCCTTTATTCGCGAATCAGGCTCGCCCCGAAGATACGGCGCGTACCTAGCGACGAGAAACCGATCGATTCCGAGCATCAGGCGATTCATCGATATCGAGCTGACGGGGATAGACGAGATCAAGATCAAGATTCAGGAAGACGTCAAACTGAAGATTGGAGTCGCGTCCAACTGGGACGGGTCATACCGAAAGATGGGCGTCAATACGGCGATGTCGCGCTCGGAAGCGGAAAACGCGCTCGACGCGATGAAGAAACACCTCGTTTCCGGCTCGGGGCTTTGGACATCGACGGATGGCTCTAGCTTTTCGATATCGGCGGACCATTATCGGTTTAGCCTCGCCTCCGGGGATGAGGAAGGTCAATTCGCGCTGCTTTCGGTTAAGGGCCAAACGGTCATCCAAACAAAGCCGAACGGCGGGAAGAAAACAAGGTTCTTCGTCGCGAGCTCAAGCGCCCCGGACAACCTGACGCTGACCGAGGTCACCGTCACGATCGACAGTACGAACCTGGCGGGTCCTCCCCCGGTTCTTTTTACCAGAAAATAAGAAGCCTTAGTCAAAAACCAGGCAGCTCTCGAAACCGGCGTCCTTCAAACGGGCGCCGGAGGTTCGGTCCGCGTCTTCCGAAACGACGACGGAGTAATATACGGTTCCGCTTGCCCTGCGTTCAGTTCGGAGGACAGGGGAAAAACCGGCTTTTTTCAACTTTCCGACCAGCTCGTCAGCATATTCGCGATTCTTAAAAAACCCGACCTGCTGCCATACTTGCCCAGCCGTGACGGACGAGCTCGCGGGGGTTTTACTCGCGGGCGATTCTTCCGACGGTGATTTGCTCGCGGGAGTTTTGCTCGCGGGCGATTCTTCCGACGGTGATTTGCTCGCGGCGGGGGCTTTGTTCGTAGCGTGTGACGTTACAGCTTCTGGAGCTCGTGCGGTCAGGCCAGCTGAGCCTGATTTGGCGAAGGCCGCGACGGAGGATTCCTTTCTCGGCATGAAAAACCAGAAGGGCTCCGGGGAAAGACCGCTTTCGCCTCGCGCAACGGCGGCCTCGGGACTTGCGGGGTAACATTCAAGCAGGTTCTTTTTTGCGGAATCGTCCGAGTCGGACCACCAGAGGGTGAATAGTAAAGCCGGGATATACGCCCCAAAGGCGGGGTTTGCCGCATATTCGCGTATCTGCGCGATCGAGGCCGCCGTATCCCCCGAGGCAAGCTGAATCCAGGCATAATACACCCTGGCGCGAAGCAACACGGCATCGTCAAAGGACGACACGAGAACCGCGCGAACCAAGCCGTTTGCCTCGTCAGTTTCGTTGGCGGCAAGGGCGGCACGGGCCGCGTCGAGCACCAGACCATAATCGCGGGCCGCGGGATCGGCAAACGACGCGTCTCCGTAATGGGCGGACGCTTGCCGAAGCATCCCGTTTCGTTCCTCGAAACCCGCGAGCGCGGCATACAGGGCTTTGCGGTCAGCGGGGTTTTTTTGCCGCGAGGCCGCGAGCGAGAGGGTTGAAATGATCTCGTCGGGCTCGCTTAAGGAGAAGGCGGAGGATATCGCGGTACGGACGGACTGGCTTACCAAGGGAGCATCAACGGGGGCCGCGATGAGCGACCCGGAAAAAAACGCGGAAAGCGCGAGCATGGCAAGCTGGCGACGAAGGTCGCGAAGATCCGGTCCTTTCCGCATGGTAACCTCAGTCAATATCGTAGTCAGGGTTTTCGTCGGGGGAAGGGATCGACGTACGACCCTTTTTAGCGGCGGGTTTCTTTGAATTGCGCCGTTTAGTGCCCGAGGCGAGGAAAAAGGGAATCGTCGTCAAAGCGCCGACGACATACGCAAAGAGTAAACTGACGAATATCGGGACGTTCTTGTACGTATATACGATAAGCGAAACATCGCAGCGATTCTCGAGATTAAACCCAATGAACAGCGTGATTACGACGAGTACCGAAAGGAACGAAACCAATTTCCAGGGCATATAGCCTCCAATATGAAGATCGGCAGATAACGGCCGAAGGTTCAGTCGATGGGCGCGTCGGCGACGATTCGCGCGCGGAAGGTGCGGCCGCGCAAGCCAGTCAGCGTAGCCTGCACGAAATGGCCAATCATGCCTTTATCGAGTCCCTTGGCGAAAACGACCATCTCGCCCAGCGAGGTATGACCGAATAGTTCGTCAGGATCGTTACGCGACGTGGACTCGACGAGGACCGGCACCGTCTGCCCGACCCGTTCCCGCATGAGCTCCGCGCTGACCGCGTGCTGGAGCTTTATGACGCGGCCTAGACGTTCCTTCTTTATCGCGTCCGGCACCCTATTCGGCAGGTCATACGCCTTCGTCCCCTCCCTGGGGTTATAGTGATACATAAAGGCGACCTCGTAGCGAACGGCCTTGATGAGGCTTAACACCTCATCGAGGTCCTCCTCAGTCTCGCCGGGAAAGCCGACCAGTATATCGGTGGACAGGGTTACCCCGGGAATCCCGGCGCGGACGCGATCGACGAGCGCAAGGTAAGACTCGCGAGTGTACTTGCGGTTCATCGCGGAAAGGATGGCGTTCGAGCCATGCTGCACGGGAAGGTGCAGGAACCGGCAAAAGACCCGTTCGCGCGCGATCACCTCGATCAAACGGTCGGAAAGATCCTTGGGGTGACTGGACATAAAGCGAATCCACCGGACGCGGTTCTTCACCTCGACGCGGCGGGCTATGGCCTCCAGCAAGGACGGAAAATCGACGACAACCCCGGTTGCGGGATCGGTCCAGCGGTAGGAATTGACGTTCTGCCCCAAAAGGGTCACCTCTCGAACGCCCTTATCCGCTAGGGTATCGAACTCGGCTAGGATCTCGGGCATTGGGCGCGAGGTTTCGCGCCCGCGAACGTATGGGACGATGCAGTAGGTACAGAAATTATCGCAGCCGTTCATGATCGGGACGAATGACTGAAAGGCTCCCTTTTCGTACGACGACGGCGAGAAATAGTAACCGGAATTAACCGGCGTCTCGACATCGCGGCGCCAGGAAGCGCCGGACTCGACGGCGGCAAAGATATTCGCGAAGGAATCGCGCTCGAACATTCCGACGGCATAGTCGAGATTCTTGTATTTCTTATAGAGCTGCGCCTTGAGGCGCTCGGCCATGCAGCCCATCACCATGATCGTCATCGGGCGCTTTCGCTTCCACGAGCAGAAAAGGCTGAGGCGGCTCATCGCGCGGGTCTCGGCGGTGATACGCACCGAACAGGTATTGAGGATCAGAAGCTCGGCCGACTCGGGCTCGGCGGCGGCAACCCAACCGCGAGACAACAGAAGCTGCTCGACGGAAGCGGATTCCGCCTGGTTCATCTGGCAGCCGAAGGTTTCGATAAAGTAGGTCAATTTCATTCTCCGGAAACGGCTTAAGCCCCGCTCGAACGCGAGCCGGGCGACATCGCGCCGGATTCCGCGTAGGCGAAGGCGCTGTGGTTATGAATACTCTCGAAGTTCTCCGCCTCGACGGAATACCAGGGAAACTCCCCGAGTCGAGGAATGGCGAGAATGACGTCGCGAACGAGGTCCTCGACGAATTTTGGGTTGTCGTAGGAGACCTCGGTAACGTACTTCTCGTCCTCGCGCTTGAGGAGCGAATAAACGGAGCTCGAGGCGCAGCCCTCGATGAGGGTAACGAGGTCCTCGATCCAGAAGAAAGGACCAAGCTCGAGCTTTACCCGAACCATACCGCGTTGATTATGCGCGCCATACTTGCTGATCGCCTTTGAGCAGGGGCACACCGTCTGAACGGGCACCTCCACCGAAACAAAAAACGACCGTCCCGCGACGTTCGTTACCGAGGCACCGTCTCCCGACACGGAACCCTCGAAGGAACACTCGTAGCTCATCATCGAGGCTTGCCCGGAAACGGGCGCTTTCTTCTCCATGAAAAAGGTGAAGCTCATCTCCCCGTAGGCCCGGGCCGCATCGAGGGAGACGCGGATTTCGTCGAGCATGGAGAGAAAATGAGGCATGGAGAGCCGCTCGCGATGCTGATGGAACACCTCGATAAAGCGGCTCATGTGAGTGCCCTTGAAATGCTTGGGCAGGTTCACGTACAGGTTTACGGTCGCGTTGCTATACTGGATTTTATGGTCGCGGTCCAGAAGGTGGATGGGGTACTTCAGTCCCTTGATGCCGACCTTCTGCAGCGGGACTTCGCGATTATCCCGCTCGTTTTGGATGTCTATCAATTTGCTATGCCCGACGCTCGGTCCGGGAGGCGGCCAGAAGGGTGTTTTCCATCAGCATGGCGATCGTCATCGGGCCAACGCCGCGCGGCACGGGCGTGATGAACGAGGCGACCTCGCAGGCGGGGACGAAATCCACGTCGCCGACGAGCCGGAAGCCTTTTTTGGCCGAACTATCCTCGACGCGATTCACGCCGACGTCGATGACGGCGGCGCCGGGCTTTATCATGTCGGCGGTGATCACTCGGGGCTTGCCGACCGCCGCGATCAGTATGTCCGCCTGGCGGGTATACGACGGAAGGTCTTTCGTCCCCGTATGGCAAACGGTGACGGTCGCGTTGCAATCCTTGCGCGCGAGCAGGATCGACAGGGGTTTGCCGACGATATTCGAGCGGCCGACGACGACCGCGTGGGCGCCTTTCGTCTGGATGCCGGCCTCGCGCAGGAGCACGAGCACCCCATGCGGCGTGCAGGGAAGGAAGCACGGTCGGTCGATCACCATGTTGCCGACATTTACCGGATGGAATCCGTCGACGTCCTTGGCGGGATCGATCGCCATGATCACGCGTGCTTCGTCGATATGCTTGGGAAGCGGGAGTTGAACAAGAATGCCGTGAACGGTCGGGTCCGCGTTAAGCCCGGCGATGACGGTAAGAAGGTCGGATTCCGTCGTCGAGGCGGGAAGCCTGATGCTTCGGTCGTCCATGCCAACCTCGGCGAGGGCTTTTTCCTTGCCGGTGACGTAGGAAACGGAAGCGGGATCCTCGCCGACTAAAACCACCGCGAGGCAGGGCTTGATTCCGCGGCTCTTTAAGCCCGCGACCGACTCGGCGACCCGCGCGCGAACCGAGGCCGCGACGGCGAATCCGTCAATGACAACTGCGCTCATGTGTATCTCCCGATTGATTGTTGTGCCCGCGTCCGTAACTTGCGAACGGCGTTCTTTGTTGTACCATGTACGGCCTTTGATAGACAATAGCAAAGGGAATGAGGTATAGTGTGACAATGAAACGTTCGATCATCTTTATTTGCATGGCGCTCATCTGTGTTTCGGCGTCATTCGCACAGCCAAAAACGGGAAAGGGGTCAAAGCCCCACGTCGCGACCAAGGAATACGAGGCCATCCGCAAGGGAGACCAGTTTATAAACATCATGGGAGGGCCGCTCTTCCCCATGTTTACGATGACCCCGAACGGGCTTAACACCGACACGAGAATGAATATCGGGGGGACCCTGAATATCGGCTATTCGACGTTCCTGACGAAAGAATTCGCGCTTGGCGGAATGGTCAATTTCTCGTTCAACTCGACCACAGGACAAAATATCTTCTTCTTCCTTCCCGTGTATCTCCAAGCCACGTACGAATTCTCGATCAGCCGCATTCACATTCCCGTCTCGCTTTGCGCGGGCGGGGCTTTCCAAACCTACAATTCGTTCAATTACTTCAGTCCCGCCGTCAAGCCGGAGATCGGGGTGTTCTATCAGTATAATTCCGATTGGTCGTTCGGCATCGATGCCGGATGGACCCTGCTCCCGCAGTGGTACGCCGACGAATCGAAGAATCGCGTCGGTAATTTCCTCAGCCTCACGGCCGGATTCCGCTACCATTTCTGATCGATCAACCAAGGAGCGATACCATGCGCATTTCGAGAATAAACGGACGTAAAAACAACAGATACATATTTACCCTCATCGCCGCGCTCTCGACTTCCGTCGCGGCGCTTGCGCTGTTCGGGGGATGCTCGGTAACGCCGATATTCGCGACGATAGAGACCGAGATTCCCCTCGCTACACCGACGGTGCTGGGCAAGATTTCCGAGCTCTTTTGGGCGAACCCTTCCGCGTCGGCGCGCGAGCTTTACCTTACCAACGGAAAGCTGAAACGCAAGACGGCAACGTCCAACTCCTGGGCCGACGTTCCCCTTCCCGCCTCGACCACCGCGCTTCGAGTCACGAGCATCGCGACCGATACCTTGGACGGAAACGGATCGCTATACGCGCTTTTCGTCAACGAATCCGATTGGACTGTCTTTAACTCGATCCAGAGATTCGACGGGTCCGCATGGACGCCCGTAACGGGCATTCCCGAAGGCACCTCGATTGGTAAGATCGGCAGCGGGAACGGACGTATCTACGTGTTCGTGAAAACAGGATCGTCGGGATCGAAACTTATTTACAGCGTAAGTACCGTTACAGGTACGGTTTATGACGCGGCGTCGCTCGCGACGCTACAACCGTCGGGCAACGTCGATCTGCCCGCCTCCTCCGGTGATTACGTCGTTTCGAGCGATACCGTCTTTCACTGGAACGGCTCGGGACTTACAACCCTTACCGGCACGGGGAATACCGGGACCTACATATCGGTCACTACCGACGTCTCGGGGAACCCCTACGTGCTTTCTACCAGTGGGGTCTACGTTTCCAATGACGCCGGAACGACTTGGACGTCCCATGGATACAGCGTTTCGTCACCGGTGCAGAGCATATCCGTACTGGATCAGACCTCCGCGACCGCGACGGATTTTATCCTCGTTTCCGGGCTAACGGGTTATTGCGAGATAACGGGAACCGTGGGCGGTACCTGGGCGGCTTCGTCTCAAGTGCCCGGCATTTCCGCGACCTCGTCCATATCGACGAGCGCGAACGCCCAATACACCTCTTCCCTCGCGCTTTACTGCGTAGACAGGATATTCGGCGTCACGAACCACACGCCCTCCGGCGATACGTACGTCATCTATGCCTCCGTTCGCAACGACACCTTCGATGGGCTTTGGGGATATTACCCGGAGACCAGGGCTAACTGGAACCGGGAAAGCTGACGGAACGGGCGCCTGAAGCGCATGGACCTATTTTCAGATTCAAAGACAAGCCATGAGCCGCTCGCCGCGCGTATGCGGCCGAGAAACCTCGACGAGTACATCGGCCAGGACCACATTGTCGGTCCCGGCCGCCTGCTGCGCCGCGCCATCCAGGCGGACCAGCTCACGTCGGTAATATTCTACGGCCCGCCGGGCACGGGCAAGACAACCCTCGCGCGTGTGATCGCGAACCATACCGCGAGTAATTTCGTCACGCTGAACGCGGTGCTCGCGGGCGTGCAGCAGATCCGCGACTCCATCGCCGTTGCGGACGATCAGCGAAAACTCTACAACAGAAGGACCATTCTCTTCGTCGACGAGGTTCACCGGTGGAACAAGGCGCAGCAGGACGCGCTGTTGCCCTGGGTGGAGAACGGCACGATCATCCTAGTCGGCGCGACGACCGAAAACCCGTTCTTCGAGGTTAACAAGGCGCTCGTCAGCAGGAGCCGCGTCTTTCAGCTAAAGCCCCTGACTCCCGAAGACCTGACAAAGGCCGCTCGGGCGGCTCTTGCCGACAAAGAGCGCGGATACGGAAAGTGGAAAGTCTCGTTCGCGCCGGGCGCGCTCGAGCACCTCGTCGATACCGCGTCCGGGGACGCGCGCAGCCTCTTGAACGCGCTCGAGCTCGCCGTCGAGACCTCGGTGCCGAGCTGGCCTCCCGAGCCAGGCGCGGAAATACCCGTCGACACGCAAACGGCCGAGGAAAGCATCCAGAAACGCGTCGTGCTCTACGACCGCGACGGCGACTACCACTACGACGTCATCAGCGCGTTCATCAAATCCCTCCGGGGTCGCGATCCTGACGCCGCGATGTATTGGCTCGCCAGGATGGTCGCCGCCGGTGAGGATCCCGGCTTTATCTTCCGGCGCATGCTCATCTCGGCGTGCGAGGACACGGGACTCGCCGACCCGCACGCCGTCGGCGTCGTGGAAAGCTGCGCCGCCGCGTTCGACCGCGTCGGGCTTCCCGAGGGGCGGTATCATCTCGCGCACGCCGCGCTCTACCTCGCGACGGCCCCGAAATCGAACAGTTCGATGGCGTTCTTCGACGCGCTCGCGTCGGTCGAGCGCGAGGACGCGGAAGTGCCTAACCATCTGCGCGACGGGAACCGCGACGCGGAGGGCTTTGGGCACGGAGAGGGATACATATACCCGCATACCTACCGCGAGCATTGGGCCGCGCAGCAATACCTGCCCGACCAACTCGTCGGGCGCGTGTTCTACACGCCGTCCGTGCAGGGATACGAGGCGACGATCCGCGACGAGGTCCTAACGCGCCGGGAACTGCAGATCGCGGCGATAATCGAGGACACGACGAAGCATGACGAGATGCTCACCTTCAGCCCCGGGGGCACGAGGCGCGACGAATGGACGAGAAGGCTCGATTCGGGAAAGTCCGCCACGCTGCTCGCGCTGAGGACGGAGATCGTCGAGGCCGCGGGGATACTCCGCCATCACCGAATACTCGTCGCAGGGGCGGACGACGGACTGCTCGTATGGGAAGCGGGTCGCCGCGCGCCGGAAGGGTTCACGACGGGCTTGTGCGCCTCGGACAAGGGGAAGGCGCTGCTCGATCAGTACGCGGCGACGCTTGACGACATTGACAGACCGGTCCTCGCGGTCGCGGAAAGCGGCACGATGCCCACGTTCGACGTTCCCTTCGACCGCGTTCTCGCGCGGGATCCGGCGTTTACCGAGGAAAGCCTCGCGGCCTTCGCGCGCGACGCTCTCGCGGTTTGCGCCCCAGGCGGGAGGGTCGTCTTTTCCGCGCGCGTGCCGAGACTCGGCATGCGGCTATCCCGCCTACTCGCGAAAGACGACCCGGAGCTCGCGGCAATCGAGGGCGCGGAAGAAAAGCTCTATTCGAGCGGCGCGACGCCCGCCTTCGCTTGGGACGACGAGACGTTCAAGTCAAGACTCGAGAATGATGGAATGCGCGTGAATGCAAGACGGATTCGCCTTGAGGAACCGAGGCGCGTCACGAAGGACGACATAGAGCGATGGCTGAACCCGACGGACTCCGCCTATGGCGCGGCGATCGCGGAAAGCCTTGGAGAGGAAGCCCGCGCGGCGTTCGCGCGCAAGCTTGAGGCGATCGCGCGAAAAGGGCCGGTTACCTGGGAATTCGAAACGGCGATCGTCACGGTCACTCGCGGCGAATAAGCGAGCTAAGTCGCTACTCGAGCGTATCCTCGAACGATCCCGTTAGGTAGCGTTTCTCGAACTCGGAGGGGCTTGCCGGCTTACCGAAAAAATACCCTTGAATCTCGTCGCAGCCGAGCGATTCCAGCACGCGGAACTGGGCTTCGTCCTCAACGCCCTCGGCGATCGTCTTTAGGTTCATCGCGGTCGCCATGGAGATTATCGCCTGCACGATCTGCGCGTCGGTATCGTTGACCGCGACACCATCGACTAGCTGCTTGGCGATCTTGAGGTAATCGACGTCGAATTTTTTCAGATAGCTCAGCGAGGAATAACCGGTGCCAAAGTCATCGATAGAGATCGATATATCGCGCGCCGCAAGCTGATCGAAAATTCGGACGATGAACGACTCGCTTTTCATCGCGCAACGTTCCGTTATCTCCAAGTTTATCCATTCGGTCTTGATGGAATATTCCTTGACGTATTCGTCGATTCTCTGGATGAAATCCTCTTCCTCGAGCTGCAGGGGAGAGATATTGATGCTCATGGCAAGATCGCCATGGCACCTGGCGTTCCAGGCGGCGATCTGCGCCAAGGATGTCCGCAGTATCCAGTCGCTCAACGGGAGGATGATCCCGTTCTCCTCGGCGATGGCGATGAACTCGTCCGGCGGTACGAATCCCAGTTCGGGACTATTCCAGCGGACCAGCGCCTCCATACCGGCGAGCTTCCTCCCGCCGACGGTAACCTGCGGCTGATAGACGACGGAAAACTCCTTCACGATCACCGCTTGTTTCAGCGCGATGTCAATCTGGTTTTTCCGCTCGACGACGGCGTTCAGCGAATGGTCGAAAAACGCGACGCCGTTTATGCCGCGTTCCTTGGCGATGTACATCGCGATATCCGCGTGACGCATAAGGTCGCTTCGGTTTTTCGCGTCGGATGGCCATACGGCGACGCCCGCGCTCATGCCGACGCGAACGGAAAAGTCCCTGACGGAGACGGCTTGGGCGTTCAGCCCATTGATGGAATGCAGAAGCGGCTGGATGGGTTCGCTTTCCTGGCGAAGGCACGCGATGCCGAACTCGTCTCCTCCGAGACGGGCGATGAGAGTCCGATCGTTCGAGAGCCCATCCAATCTCCGACCGATAAAGCGGAGAACCTGGTCGCCGACGTCATGCCCATAGGTATCGTTGATCGATTTGAATCGATCGCAGTCGATGATGAGAAGCCAAATATGCTCGTCCGACGAGGCTTTTTGCATCCATTGATCGATAGATTCCATAAAGAATTTTCTATTGAACAAACCGGTAATCGCGTCGCGCCTTACCAGGTTTTCCAACGTCTGGTTCATGATATTCAGCTCGCGAGTCCTATCGGCTATCGTCGCCTCAAGATAGGCGGCCTCCCGTCGCCTCTCGTCCAGTTCCATTTCGCGGGCGAACAGTTTTCTGATCACGAGGCTGATCCCCTGATGGAAAAGGACGATCGCCGCGAAAAGAGCGATGCCTTCCATCGAGACGCGGCCGGAAAGGATCGCGAGAACCGGGATAAAAATGACGACCAACGCCCGATTGATCACCCCGCGCGAGGTATCCGCCACGCTTTCGTCCAATGGGGGCGAATAGGGATGTTCGCGATGCATTATGGCGCCGACGCCCATAATCGCGGCGGACAGGGAATATCCGACGTCGATCATCGAATTGGGTACGAAGGACTCATTGAAAACGGCATAGACATAGAAGCAATCCGCCACCGCGAAAACGAGGACGCCGATCGCGAACACCACGAAGAAGCGCAAGGACTTGACGAGTCGCAGCGAAAGCATTACCGACACCACGAAGGATATCAACAGTAAATCGCATACGAGGTAGAGGAACGAGGAAATGGCCTCATGATCTGTTCGTATATAGGAGCTGACGTCACCGTGGAAGAAAACGTAATAAAGGAATCCCGCTATCATGGCGCACAGGGCAATCTCGTCCACGAAAAACTGGAGCGACGACCACACCTTGCGATTCTTAAAGGAAACATACAGTACGCTGCCAAGCAGAAAGACGTTCGTCAGGAAATACCAATACATGAGAGGAACGTCCTCGGCGGGATCAAGCTGCGTAAGATAATCATCCACGGCCCACCAAACGTCGCCCGCGGCGAACGCCAAGTATCCCGCGGCAATGAGATACCACGCAAGCGAGTATCCGCGCGCGAATTTCGCCCCGCGAATGAAAATGACCGCCGTGATCATGAAAACTACCGGAGAAAGGAAATCGGCCAACACTCCGATTTTGAGGAAAGAGGCAATTACGTAGACCATCAGGGCGCATATCACGCCGCAGAAATAAACAATCGTCCTTTTTAACGGCATGCGACGCTTCTCCCTCGCTAAAGTTTAGTGCAGGGGCTTTTTATTTGCCATGCGAAGTTTTTCTTGACATATAGGGCTATCAATGTGATCATTTAGTAACTTTAATTGCTTGTAGAAACTAACACGATAGGAGATAAGAGATGATGAAAAGGATTATTATCGGATCCCTGCTTGCCGTATTCTGCGCGGTCTTCGCCGGGGCACAAACCTTCACCGATCCGGGAAAATG
>Ga0066602_10001809_pt1 | contig 13620 bp, 13 predicted proteins | sample Higcelweek5metaG_FD_59481 | JGI IMG/M metagenome (GOLD analysis project Ga0066602, IMG submission 59481) | Freshwater pond sediment microbial communities from the University of Edinburgh, under environmental carbon perturbations - High... | ecosystem: Environmental > Aquatic > Freshwater > Pond...
CCCCCCTGCCTGACTTCTTCAAGCGTTGGCGGCACGAGGAATGCACCACCGTCATCTGGGTCGGCAAGGTGGTGAATGCCAACTGGAAGGTGGTGGCCGAAGCCTTCATGGAAGCCTGGCACACGATCGAGACGCATCCCCAGATCCTGCCGTTCACGGGTGATGCCAATACCCAGTACAGCACCTATGGCAACCATGTGAATGCGGCGCTGACACCGTTTGCCGTCATGTCCCCGCACATCGACCCTGTGGGCAAGGCCCAGCAATGGATCGTGGACGAGTTCCTGAAATATAATGGTCGCGCCGGCGGCACGGAAATGTCGGTGGAGGTGCCGGACGGCATGAGTGCGCGGCGCGCCATGGCCACCGCAAACCGGGAGAAATACACGGCGGACAGCGGTTATGATCACAGCCATGTGACCGATGCCGAACTGCTGGATGCCTTTGTTTACAATGTCTTCCCAAATTTCGCGCCCTGGGGCGGCTTCATGCCCAACATCGTCTATCGCTGGCGGCCCTGGCCGGATCAGGACAAGACATTGATGGAGGTGCGCATCCTGGTCCGCCTGCCCGCCGATGCACCCAAGCCGCCACCGGTAGAGATGAATTTCCTGGGCCCCGACCAGCCCTGGACCGACGCCAAGGAACTGGGCGTGCTGGGCGACGTCTTCCAGCAGGATATGGATAACCTGCCCTTCGTGCAGGATGGCCTGAAGGCATCCAAGAATGGCGAGGTGCAATTGGGCAATTACCAGGAAATCCGGGTGCGGCACCTGCATGCCACCCTGGATAAATATCTTCAGGATTGAGTGATACAGGCTTTCAAAAAGCAGGATTATTTTTAAAATCTTGCTTTCAATCATACTTTTGGATGTGTTCAGGGTGCTGTCAGAAGACAGCACCCTGCGCCATATTCAGACGGAAGCCATCTGTACAGCCGCGTGCACGGCGGCACTGTCATAATAATAGGGTTTGATAATGGCCACGCGGCCATCGGGGGCGAAATGGAACACCTCCACCAGCGCCAGCGGTTCCCCCTTCGGCGGCACCAGTTCCAGCAGGTAAACCACTTCCGAACCGGCGGCCATCTTGTTCTTCACGTTGATGGTGGCCGACCCCAGCGCCGTGCCCAACACCTTGGCATAAAGTTCCCGCAATGCCCCCTTGCCGCGATAGATGCCGCCAAAGGGCAGCGTATCGGCCTCCATGATCACCAGATCATCGCACAGCATCGCCTCCGCCGCTTTCCAGTCGCCCTGGGCGGTGGCGGTATAAAGCGCCACCGTGGTGGCCAGATTACGCGCAGCATTCTCATCCAGAACGCTCATCCCTCGTCCTCCCGTTACGGTAAACGCCAAAAGTGGCACCACCGGACAATGATTTATGATTCGTCAGTCATTACGCAATGGATCAATCCCCTTGTCAAGACATCACCTGGGTTGATTTTCAACAGCTTGCCGGATGTTTCATCATCAACGCTGAATTTCAAGCCGGATGATGTGGTGCATTGACGACCATCTCGCCGATACGTATAGTGATCAATGACTCACCAATCATAAAAATGAACGTGACTTGAGAGAGGAGGGACCGGTAGACGCCGGGTTGCGACCGCCGGTTCAGGAGAGTCCATCCAGGTAAAATGGACAAAAACAAACAATATCCATAGGGAGGATATGCGTCATGGCGTCCATGAATTGCTTGCGCTCCGTTCTGCTGGCCGCTTCGGCCGCTGTATCCTTCACCCTGCTGGCCCCCGGCCATGCCGGGGCACAGGCCGCCCCGGCGGGCGGCGGGGATGAATTACAGGAAATCCAGCTGGAAGAAATCATCGTCACGGCACGGCGCCGGTCGGAAGGCCTGCAGGAAACCCCGCTGGCCGTCACCGCCATAACGCCGGCGCAGCTGGAAAACAAGGCGACGCTGAATATCGGCGACCTGCAGGGCTCTGCGCCCAATGTGCTGATCACGCAGCAGAATTCCGGTGCGGCGGCGGCCAACGTCTCCATCCGCGGCCTGTCCTTTGCGGATGTGGAAAAATCCTTCGACCCCACGGTCGCCATCGTGGTGGATGGTGTATTCATCGGCACCAGCACCGGCGCCTTCCTGGATTTCTTTGATATTGACAGTATCGAGGTGCTGCGCGGCCCCCAGGGCACCCTGTTCGGGCGTAACACCATCGGCGGCGTGATCAATATCCGCCGGTCGCGCCCGACCGGCGAAAATGGCGGCAAGCTGGAATTCAGCTATGGCAGCTACAATACCTGGGCCACGCGCGCGATTTTGAATACCGACCTGATACAGGACAAGCTGGCGGCCAAGTTCTTCTATTTCCACAATCAAAGCGATGGCTATTACCGCAACGGCATCACCGGCAAGCGGGTGGGCGGCAATAATAACGAGAATTTCGGGGCCAGCTTCCTGTTCACCCCCACCGAAAATGTTGAAGCCCTGCTGACCCTGGAAAAGCAGGTGCAGGATTTCGATCCGGTCAATTCCAACATCTCCAAGACAGGGGAGGTTTTCTGCCTGTTCGCCCCGGCAAACCAGTGCAACCGCAATACCACCAGTGACCTTTACACCGTTTTCAACAGCCCGGCCCATTCCAACTATAAATCACCCGCCGCCACGCTGGAGGTGAATGTCGATACTGACGGTATCGATATCACCTCGGTCACCGGCTATCGTACCTCCGACGAAGCGCAGACGCAGGATTTCGACGCCTCCTCCGCCGATCTCTACTACACCAACCGCATCCAGGATTACTGGCAGCTCAGCCAGGAGCTGCGCGGTGCCGGCAAAGTGGGTGAGAATTTCGATTATGTGGTCGGCGGCTTCTATTATGAAAGCAAGTTTGACCTGTTTCAGGCCACCCGCCTGTTCGGCGCCGTCAATTCCGCCGCCGACCAGTATAATACCGGTCGCGCCCAATCCTATGCCTTCTTCGGGGATTTCAACTGGCAATTCGCCGATCAATGGCGCCTGTCCGGTGGCGGGCGCTGGACGCATGACAAGAAGCAGCAGGAAAACCGCGTCGGTACGGCCCAATACCCCAACACCACCTATACCGGCAGCAAGTTCACGCCCAAGGTGGTGCTGGATTACCGGCCCGACAGCAACAACATGATCTATGCGTCCTGGTCACGCGGGTACCGTTCGGGCGGATTCTCCAGCCGTGGGCAGACGCTGGTCTCCTCCACCACGCCATTCGGGCCGGAAACGGTTGACTCCTACGAAGGCGGCTTCAAAAGCACCCTGCTCAACCGGCGGCTGGAGGTCAATCTCGCCGCGTTTTATTCCGACTATTCCGACCTGCAGCAAAACACGACCATTCCCACCACGGTCGGCACCGGGAACGAGACGATCGTGACGAATGTCGGGTCGGCCACCATCAAGGGGATCGAAGCGGATATCACTGCCCTGCTGACCGCCGATCTGAAAGTCACCGCGTCGGTCGGTCTGCAGGACAGCGGTTTCAAGGGCTTCATCACCACCGCGCCCAATGCCACTGGCACGCTGGTGAAGTTCGATTATTCGGATGTGAATATGATCTATTCACCTGATGTCACCCTGGCACTGAACGCCGATTACACCGTACCGCTGGAAAAGGGTGAACTGGTGTTCAATGTCGGCTACCGCTACATCGCGCCTTACGATCAGCAGATTTCGTTGGGCGCGACGCAGGTGGATGCCGCGGGCAATGTGACGGTGCTGTCCAACGATCCGCGTGTGCGGTCGGATAAGCAGAACCTGCTGGATGCCTCCGTCACCTATAATTTCGCCCTCGGCGATAATGATGCCCGCATCACCTTCTATGGCCGCAACCTGCTGGATGATCGCGGGCCGAACGCCGCCTTCACCGTGGCCGGCCTCTGGTCCTTTTCTTCGGGTCGTGAGCCGCGCGTCTTTGGCGCGCAGCTTGGCTACAAGTTCTGATCCTCCCACCTTTGCACCGCCTGCCGGTTCGCCGGCGGGCGGTGTCTTCTTGGTTCAGGATCCAGCAGGGAAGACAACCATGCCCGTCAACCGCCGCATCATCCTGCGCGCCCATCCTGATGGCGTGCCGAAGCCCGCCGATTTCGCCATGATTGAAGAGGCGGTGCCAGTGCCCGGCCCCGGCGAAATGCTGGTGCGCAACCGCTATTTCTCCATGGAGCCGGCCATCCGGGGCTGGCTGGATGGCAAGGATAATTACTTCACCGCCATCCCGCTGGGCGGGGTGATCCGGGGCCCGACATTGGGGCAGGTGATCACCTCCAACCATCCCGGTTTTCAGCCCGGTGATCATGTCTGGGGCCTGAACCAGTGGGAGGATTTCTCCATCCTGTCAGATCAGACCATCCTGCTGGAAAAGCTGGATGTCAGCCCGGATATTCCGCTGTCGCACTATGTCGGCGCGCTGGGGCCTTCTGGCCTGACTGCCTATGTCGGGTTGCATGATGTGGGGCGGATCAGCGAAGGCGAAACGGTTGTCATCTCCGCCGCTGCCGGTGCGGTGGGCAGTGTCGCCGGCCAGATCGCCCGCCTGCGCGGGGCCCGCGTGGTGGGGCTGGCCGGGTCGGATGAGAAAGCCGCCATCCTGACCGGGCGGCTGGGCTTCCACGCCGCCATCAATTACCGCAAAGCCAGCGATCTGGGGGCCGCCATCGCCGATGCCTGCCCGGCAGGTGTGGATATCTATTTCGACAATGTTGGCGGTCGGACGTTGGACGCCATGCTGCCCCGCATGCGGGATTTCGGGCGCATCATCTGCTGCGGCATGATTTCCGATTATAACAACCAGGCCACACCGACGCCGGTGCATAATCTGTGGCAGGTGGTGGCCAAACAGCTGACGCTGCGCGGATTTCTGCTGTTTTCACATATGGAAACCCTGCCCCAGGCCCGGCGCGACCTGCACCAGTGGGCGGCGGCGGGTGAACTGGTGGCGTTGGAAAATATCACCCACGGTATCGCGAATGCCCCGGACAGCTTCTGCCGCCTGATGGCCGGGGAAACCGTGGGCAAAACCGTGCTGGAAGTTGATTGAGGGGCGGGTGCCATGGTGATCCGCTACGATGCGCCGAAAAAGCTGCTGCTGGTCACCAAGGGGCATCCCTTTGACCATAGGGGATTTTTCGCGCTGTTCGACGCGATGGACCGGTTTGCCTCAACCCATGTCGAACATCCAGCCGCCCCCTATCTGCTGGAGCCGGAGCGGCTGGGCGATTTCGACTGCCTGGTTTTCTATGACATGCCGGGCCTGCTGTTCCAGCCGGGGCAGCCGCCGCAGCGGGTGGAGCCGCCTGCGGTCATGAAACAGGGGGTGGCGCGGCTGTTGGACCAGGGAAAGCCGATGCTGTTCCTGCATCATGCGCTGGCCGGCTGGCCGGCGTGGGATCTGTGGGGGCAGATCATCGGCGGTCGCTTTCATTACAGCCCCGATCCCGCACAGGGCATCCAGGATAGCGGATACCGCCATGATGTGCGCCATCATGTGCGGGTGGTGGCGGATCACCCCGTCACCGCCGGACTGGGCGGCGGGTTCGATATCACGGATGAATTATATCTGGTGCAGGTGGATGAGAGCGACAAGCTGCCCCTGCTGCGCAGCGGCCACCAGTTCACCCGCGACCATTTCCATTCTGCCGATCTGGCCGTAAAGGGCCGCATGTTCTGCAATGAGGGCTGGGCGCATCCGCCGGGCAGTGACCTGATCGCCTGGGCCAAACGGGCCGGCAACAGCCCGGTCATCTATATCCAGTGCGGCGACGGGCCATCCGCCTATGACAATCCGGCCTATCGCCGCCTGATCGGCAATGCGCTGGGTTGGCTGACCGGCCCTGAAAGCGCCCAATGGGCGCGGGCCTTCACACCCGCGCCCTGAACCCATCAGCGGCTGGTATAGCCGCCATCAATCACCAGTTCCGATCCCACCATGTAACTGGACGCGGGCGAGGCCAGGAACAGCACACCGGCGGCAATCTCCTCCGGCTTGGCCTGCCGCCCGATCGGGTGCATGGCGTTGACGGCCTGCGTCGCCTGTTCCACCGATGTCATGGAACCCAGTTCGACATAACGGTGGATGATATCCTGAATCATGGCCGTGCCCACCGCACCCGGATGTACGGAATTGACCCGGATCGGGTAACCCAGTGCGCAGAACTCCAGTGCAGCCGACTTGGTGAGCATCAGCACCGCCGCCTTGGATGTGCAATAGGCGGCGTTGAACGGTGCCCCCCGCAGACCCCCGACCGACGATATATTGATGATGGAGGCCCCGCCGGCCCTGTCCGCCCCGCTTTCACGCAGCAAAGGCAGGGCCGCCTGAATACCCAGCAACGTGCCTTCCACATTCACAGCCTGGCAGAGGCGCCATTGTTCCAGCGTGGTTTCGGCGATGCTGGCCACCAGCGGGATGCCGGCATTGTTCACCAACACATCCAGCCGGCCATGCCGATCGCGGATCGTCCGCATGGCCGACGCCCAGCCATCGGCATCGCGCACATCCAGCACCAGCCTTTCCCCCACCACGGGGGCGGCATCATCGGGCCAATGTCGATCGGCGGCCATCACCCGCGCACCGGCATTGGACAGGGCCGTACAGATCGCCCGCCCGATGCCGCCACCCGCCCCCGTCACCAGGGCAACCGCCCCATTCAAATCCATTCCCATGCCCGCCCCCATTGTTCACTGCGCCGTCCAGCCGCCATCGACCACCAGTTCCGACCCCGTCATGAAACTGGCATCGTTGCTGGCCAGAAAGGCGATGGCGGATGCGATCTCGTCCGGTTGGGCCAGCCGTCGCATCGGCGTCATCCCGGCAAGCGCATCAATCAGATCCTGCGCCTTGGCCGCCTTTCCCTGATCAACCCAGCGCTGCATACCCACCTGCAACAGCGGCGTTTCAACAAAGCCGGGATGGATGGAATTGACACGGATCGGCTTCTGCGCCTGGGCAAATTCAATGGCCACCGCCTTGGTGAACAGCCGCACCGCCCCCTTGCTGGCATTATAGGCAGAGGTCTCCGCGAACCCCACCAGCCCCATGATGGAGGCGACATTCACCACGCTGGCCCCGCCCCGTCGTGTGGCCCCGCCAGCGGCCAGGGCGGCGGTGAAGGCCCGCACACCCAGAAACACACTGTCGACATTGATGGCCATCAACCGGTGCCAGGCTTCCAGGCTGGCCTGATCCACCGGGCCCACCATGTCGGTGCCGGCATTATTGACCAGGATATCCAGCGCGCCCCATCGGGTTTGCACCCAGTCACGGGCTAGTTCCCAATCCCCCTCTGCCGCCACGTTCAGCGGCAGATAGGCTGCGCGTGGCCCCAGACCAGCCAGCACCTGCGCTACCAGCGGATCATCCGGCGCGCTGAGGTCGGTGACCAGCACCTGCCCCCCTTCTGCGGCCAGACGTACCGCCGTTGCCAGCCCGATCCCACGTAAAGCGCCCGTCACCAGGGCGCGGCTATCCCGCAATCCACGATCATTCATGGTGCCGCCCCCCATTATTGCGCCCACATGCCGCCATCGACATAAAGCTCGATGCCGGTCACGTAGCGGCTTTCATCGGAAGCCAGGAACAGGACGGCATTGGCGATATCATCCGGCTCCCCCATGCGGCGCAGCGGGATGGCGGCCATCAGCGCATTCTTCACCGCCTCGGCATCGGTGGCGGCCTGCTTCATCATGTTGGTCCAGATCATGCCGGGATGGATGGAATTGCAGCGGATATTATCGGGGGCGCCTTCAATGGCGATGGTCTTGGTCATCGACCGCACCCCACCCTTGGCCGCCGCATAGGCCGACAGGCCATGGATGCCCAGCGTACCCGCGATGGAAGACAGGTTGATGATCGACCCCGCACCCGACCGGCGCAACAGCGGAAACGCCGCCTTCACGCCCAGGAAACTGCCAACCAGATTGACATCCAGCTGACGCTGGAATTCCTTGGGTGTCGTGTCGTCCAGGCTTTTGGTCAGATGGATGCCGGCATTGTTGACCAGGATATCCAGGCGACCGAAGCTTGCCTCGGTTTGTGCGATGACACCGGCCCAATCCTCCTCCGACACCACATCATGGTGCAGGTGAATGGCCTGCCCGCCCGCATCCTTGATGGCGGCGGCACACAGGGCCGCCCCGTCGGCATCCCGATCGGTGGCAACGATACGCGCGCCCTCTGCTGCCAGCCGGCATGCCGTGGCATAGCCCAGACCGGGGTTGGAGGCGGCACCCGTCACGATGGCCACCTTGCCCTGTAAACGACCCATGGTTTCCTCCCTGTGGATGATGGGCCGGCGCACGCAAACGGGGTGGCACGCAGGCGAAACATCCTGCCTCCACCGGAGTGGCACCGGCATTATTACGACTTATGATTCATCAGTCATTGATTTTGACGTATTGGGCCCGCCTGTCAAGGGCCATCGAACCGCTCTATGGCAAATCTGCGAATTCGCTTAAAACCAGTGAAACCCGGCTTGACAAGGCCCTGACACAAGACAACGATGATGAATGAATCATAAATCAATATTGGCACCTGAACGGCCCATGCCGTCACGGTTGCCGGCTGAACGGGGGAGTGAAATGACGGCGCTGGCAGAACAGATCAACCGGTCGGTTGACGCGATGCTCACCTATGTGGAGACGCAGACCACCGATCAGGCAGCGGATATGCTGAAGGTGTCCGCCCGCGATTACCTGGATCCAGACCGGTTCGAACGGGAAAAGGCGCTGATCTTCAAGCGGCTGCCGCTGATGCTGGCCTTGTCCATCGAACTGCCCAGCCCAGGCGATTACAAGGCCATGGATGTGATGGATGTGCCGGTGCTGATCACGCGTGACCGCGACGGCCGGGTACATGCCATGCTGAATGTCTGCACCCATCGCGGCGCGCCCCTGGTGAAACCGGGCCAGGGCTCGGCCAGCCGCTTTTCCTGCCCTTACCATGCCTGGACATTCCATAATGACGGGCGGCTGTTTGCCGTGTCGGAAAAGAGCAAATTCGGCGACGTGGACAAGGATTGCCACCGCCTGAAACAGCTGCCCTGCCAGGAATTGGCGGGCATGATCTTCGTTGCCCTGACGCCGGGGCTGGATATCGATGTGAAATCCTATCTGGGCGGCATGCTGGACGACCTGGAAAGCTTAGGCTTTGCCCACTGGCATTATTGCGGCAACCGGGACATTTTCGGTGCCAACTGGAAGATCGCCTATGACGGCTATCTGGAAGGGTATCATTTCGCCACCGCCCATCCGGAAACCGTCCACCCGCGCACCTTTTCCAACATCATGCATTTCGAAGGGTTCGGGCCGCATCTGCGCATCGGTTTCCCCCAGCGCAGCATCGCCAGGCTACGCGATGTGCCGCGCGATGAATGGCACCGGCACCAGAATGACGGGTACGATTTCGTGCGCACCCTGTTCCCCAACCTGTCGATCTTCGTCGCACCGGAAATCGCCCAGATCGCGCTGCTTTTGCCGGGTCCGGGGCCAGGGCAGAACCGCACGATCCTGACCTACATCACCCCCAACCCGCCGGCGGACGAAGCGGAGCGGGAAAAGATGACCATGATGGCCAGCTTCTTCGGTGATGTGACGAACCAGGAAGATTATGTGCTGGGCCTGTCCATCCAGAAGGGGCTGGAAGCCGGTGGCCTCGACCATGTCACCTTCGGTCGCAATGAACGCGGCAACCAGTATTTCCACCGCTGGGTTGATCATTATCTGAAGGATGATCCCACCAGCCCGCCGCCCAGCCTGTAACCAACCAACGCGGATAAAACCGATGCCCATCGTTATCTTCGCCACGCTGGACGTGGACCCCGCCCTGCGCGCGCAATTTCTGGCCGATGCCGATCCGTTGATCCAGGAGGCGCTGGCGGAGGATGGCTGCGCCGCCTATAGCTGGGGGGCCGACCACAAGAACCCCGCCCGCGTGAATGTGTTCGAGGAATGGCGGGACGAAGGGGCCCTGCGCGCCCATTTCGCCGCCCCCGCCTACAGCACCATGGTCGGCCTGCTGGAAAAGGCTGGCATGACGGCAGCCGAAGCGCGCAAATTCCGGGTCGATCTGATCGAGCCCGTTTATGACCCACAGGGTCAGGCGCGGGCCGATTTTCTCACCGCCTGACATTGGGAACAGGATATGGAAATCAATAATCAAAAAGCTGCCATCATTTCCGGTGGCGGGTCGGGGCTGGGGGCCGCCACGGCAAGGGCGCTGGCAGCGCGCGGTGTTAAGGTGGCGCTGCTGGACATCAACCCGGATGCGGCCAAAGCCGTGGCAGCGGAAATTGGCGGCATCGCCATCCGCTGCGATGTAACCAGTGCGGAGAGCGCCACCCAGGCCGTGGCAGAGGCCGCATCCATCCATGGGCCGGCGCGCATCGCCGTCAATTGCGCCGGCATCGCCCCACCGGCCAAGATACTGGGCCGTGACGGCCCCCATGATCTGGACCTGTTCCGCCGCGTGATCGAGGTGAACCTGATCGGCAGCTTCAATATCCTGCGGTTGGCCGCATCCGGCATGGCGACGCTGGAGCCGCTGGATGCCGATGGGGAGCGCGGGGTGATCATCAGCACCGCTTCTGTTGCCGCCTTCGAAGGCCAGATCGGACAAACGGCCTATGCCGCCTCCAAGGGTGGGGTGCATGCGCTGACCCTGCCCGCTGCGCGGGAACTGGCGCGCAGCGGCATCCGTGTCGCCACCATCGCACCGGGTATTTTCCTGACGCCGATGCTGCTGGGCTTGCCGCAGGATGCGCAAGACAGTCTGGGCAAACAGGTCCCCTTCCCCAGCCGGCTGGGGAAACCCGATGAATATGCGGCCCTTGCCCTGCATATCATCGAAAACAGCATGATCAATGGCGAAACCATCCGGCTGGATGGTGCCATCCGCATGGCACCGCGATAGGAGGTTGATGCTATGGCGGCGGATGTACAAACCGTCATCATCGTCGGGGCCGGTCAGGCCGGGGCGCAGGCGGCCATTTCCCTGCGTCAGGGCGGGCATCAGGGACCGTTGATCCTGCTGGGCAACGAACCCCATCCGCCCTATGAGCGCCCCCCCCTTTCCAAGGAATTTCTGGCCGGCAAGCGGACTGCGGCACAGTTGGCGCTGCGCAAACCGGAATTCTATGCCGCCCAGGGAATAGAGTTGCGGTTGGGGGCCAGCATCACCGCCATCGACCGCACCGCCCACCGGCTGCATCTGGCTGATGGCGGCAGGCTTGCCTATGACAGGCTGGTCTGGGCCACGGGCGGGCGGCCCCGCCGCCTCTCCTGCCCCGGCGCGGATGTGGCGGGCGTCCATTATGTGCGCAGTATCAGCGACGTGACGGCACTGTCGAGCGAACTGGCCGATGGCGGGAAACGGGTGGTATTGATCGGGGGCGGCTATATCGGGCTTGAAACCGCCGCCGTCCTGCGCACCCTGGGCCACGATGTCACTGTGTTGGAAGCACAGGAAAGATTACTGGCGCGGGTAACGGCACCACCGGTTTGCGACTTCTATCTGGCTGCCCACCGGGCCAAGGGTGTTTGTGTAAGGCTGGGTGCGGCTGTCACCCGCCTTGTCACCGGTAACGGGCACGTGACCGGTGTTGAACTGGCCACGGGCGAACAGATCCCGGCGGACATCGTCATCGTCGGCATCGGCATCCTGCCGAACGTAGAGCCGCTGCTGGCAGCCGGCATCGACTGCCCGAATGGTGTGCGCGTGGATGCGACCTGTGCCAGCAATGATGCATCCATTCTGGCCATTGGCGACTGCGCCCTGTTCCCCAACCCATTTACCGATCGCCCGGTGCGGCTGGAATCCGTACCCAACGCTGTAGAACAGGCCCGCATCGCCGCTGCCACGATCAACGGTGCGGCGCCGCCGGCCCCGAGCGTACCCTGGTTCTGGTCAAACCAGTACGATATCAGGCTGCAAAGTGCCGGCCTCAACCTGGGCTGGGACCGGGTGGAGTTGCAGGGCGATGTTGCACAATCGGCCTTTTGCCTGCGCTATTATCGTGGGGAGAAAATGATCGCCATCGATTGCGTTAACATGACCGGGGAGTTCACCCAGGCCAAACGGATGATCGGCACCGGCTTTTGAGCCACTTTATATTAAATTAACCCCTCGAAGGTTAACCTTTACACAGGTTGGAGGCCGGCGACCGCCGGCCCGCCGCACTTGGCGGCGGGAGCCAAGCCCGCGGATGCGGGCGCCCGGTGCATGAGGGATAAGCGAAATCTGCCTTGATCGGTCACGATCAAGGCAGATTGGCATTAGATCAAACCCAGTTCCAGCCGGGCGCTTTCCGACATGCGTTCCTGGGACCAGGGTGGCTCCCAGACCAGATCAACTGTCACCACCATCACACCCGGCACCAGGGAGACCAGATTCTGCACTTCCGCCGGTAGGGCGGAGGCGACCGGACAGGCCGGCGTCGTCAGGGTCATTTCAATATGGACCATGCCGTTCTCACGTACTTGCACGTCATAAATCAGGCCCAGGTCGACCAGATTGACGGGAAGTTCCGGGTCGCGAATGGTGCAGATCGCTTCCATCACGTCGGCCTTCAGCGCCGCTGTGTCAAAGAGACGCCGGAAGGGAATATCCTGTTCCATGTCGGGCTGCGGGCAAGCGATATCCATCGTCCCCCTCCTATTCCGTCTTGACCGGGGCAGTCAGGCTACCGCCCTTCACTGCCGCTTCCAGCGTGTGCCAGGCCAGCGTCGCGCATTTGACCCGGGCGGGATAGGATTTGACCCCGCTCAGCGGTTGCAGCCGCTCGCCATCTTCAGCCAGATCCGGCGGCAGTTCCGTACCATCGCCCTTGGTCACCGTATCATGGAAATGGCCGAACAAGGTCGATGCCTCCGCCAAGGTCTTGCCCAGGACGATCTCCGTCATCAGCGAGGCCGAGGCGGTGGAAATGGCGCAGCCCTTGCCTTCAAAGCTGACATCCGCAATCCGGTCACCAGCCAGCCGCAGGAATACGGTGACCTTGTCGCCGCATAGCGGGTTGTGGCCGTGGGCCAGATGATTGGCATCGGTCAGCACGCGGAAGTTCCGGGGATGCCGTCCATGGTCCAGGATGATGTCCTGATAGAGATCGCGAAGGTCCATCTGTTCCTCCTCCCTCAACAGCCGAACAGTTTCTGCGCGGCGTGCACCGCCGCCGCCAGCGCATCAACATCCGCCTTGGTGCTGTACACCCCGAAGGAGGCGCGGGTGGTGGCCGGCAATCCCAACCGGTCCATCAGCGGCTGGGCACAATGATGTCCGGCACGCACAGCCACGTCATATTGGTCGAAGATGGTCGCCAGATCATGGGGATGGATGCCATCAACCAGAAACGACACCGCCCCCAGTCGCTCGGTCCCCGCGCCGACAAGGCTGACGCCGGGAACATCCCCCAGCATCGCCTCCGCATAGCGGGTCAGGTCCGCTTCGTGGTCGCGGATGGCATCACCGCCCAGCCCCGTCATGAAGTCCAGCGCGAGGGCCAGCCCGATGGCGCCGGAAATGTCGGGTGTACCCGCCTCGAACCGCTGGGGTCCATCCTGATAGGTGGTCTCCTCGAAACAGACGGTGCGGATCATGTCCCCGCCACCTTGCCAGGGCGGCATCGCGTCCAACAGCCCTTC
>Ga0066602_10001810_pt1 | contig 13616 bp, 12 predicted proteins | sample Higcelweek5metaG_FD_59481 | JGI IMG/M metagenome (GOLD analysis project Ga0066602, IMG submission 59481) | Freshwater pond sediment microbial communities from the University of Edinburgh, under environmental carbon perturbations - High... | ecosystem: Environmental > Aquatic > Freshwater > Pond...
AAGGTCCATGATATCAATATCGTCGGCCGTGGTCCTGTGTTCTTCCATAATAATTGTCCTCTCCATAATTCGTAACAGAATCATTCATATGCATAGTCTTCATAATTTTGATGATCCATGATCGCCCACGTAAAGAAGTCTTAATACCGATGCGTAAATACCACCCCAAGTTTAAATGAAGCGATGATACCGTTTATCGATCCAGGAACGAACCATGGCTGCCCGTTAACAGTGTCATCCGCTTTCACGGTAACGGCATCAACGTTAAGACACATCTTATTCCACTCATATCCACAAGTCAAACCAAGAGAAAATGAAAATGGTCCGACGGGAAGCACGGAATCAATCTCTGCGCATATTTTCTTATTAAGAACAGGATCGTCAAGAAGATGCATACCCTGAGCTAATTCGGTCTTTGTCTCCTTATCATTCCAGGGATTTCCCGGGGATTGCTCGCCCGTTATGGAAAACTCGAGTGATGCGGAAACTGTCAGCGGTCGTAGTAATGGCGGCGGATCAGTAACCCATATAAACGGCGCAAAACCGGTGGTCAGCATAAAGGAAACATTGTTTTCGCCATTACAATAACCGATCATATTCTTATCGACGGAAATAAGCTGCCATTTTCCGTTCACGTATATTGCGTTCACCGGCCAACGCGAGTAACCATATTGGGTGTCATACGCCGCTCCGCCCGAGTCATACGAACCAAACGACTGGAACGTATACTTGGTGGCCAAAGCCGCATAAAAACCAAGCGTAATCTTATTCTCGAGAATTACGGATCCGCCAGCGCTTAAGGCTATCTTGTCCTGATCCTGAAACTCATTTGGCTTGAAGAATCGATTCGCGCTGAAATCATCGACTAAGCACTGTCCGTAAACATACCAATTCTCCCCGGTAAAATCGGAAAAGAATCCCATGATAGTGTTTTCATTACTTGTGGAAGGATCGGCGGACCATGGCCTGCCTTGCGCAGTGTTTACGTACTGGACAAGAAAAGACGGAGCGGGTATTAACAAGTCAAGCGGGTTCAGATAACTGCTAGAGGAAACCAATACGTCCTGAAAACCAAAGCGGAAATGCCCCAAAACAATCGCATACGATTTAACTACGGCGCCTCTATCCTTCCAGCCATACGCAGAATCGTAGTTAAGCCCCATCCAACGCTCATTAAAATAAAGCAAGTCACCGTCATAGGTAAAGTCAATCGAGAGCATGGGATCTTGCGCTGGATTTAAATACAGCGAGTAAGGGCTCTGCACGATATCTTTACCCGGCAATTTCCCCAACGCCAGGCGAAACGTGTCGTTTTGATAGGTGATGCCGGCTTTCTTGATGTCGACGTTAAAATCTCCGAAATAATCGCCATGAAAAGGCGTGGAATACTCACCTGCCGTATCTCCGGTAAGCAGCCATTCAAAAGTGAACCCTTTGTCCGAGTGGTTCATCCCCGCCTCTAGCGTTCCATAAACGGGAGTATTCGTTTCAGTCGACGCGGCACCCTCGGCACCATAAACAAATTCGAGCGAGTAAATATTGGACACAGCACCAACAAGGGTTAAAGCCACAAAAAGAGTAGTCCGCGACATTACTTTCATATTGAATAATCTATCCTTTGGTAGAGAATATCAGGACTTTTGCTTGCGATAAACTTTTAACGTTTGATTGGCGATTATTTCCCAGTTATAGTTGGCATTCAACAGAGAACTGAAATCCCGATTGACTGTACCGTTACTTATTCGATTGGCCAAACGCGACTGCAAGTCGCTTACCGAACCCATCTTAAAATAACATTCGTGTGGAAGCGCCATTTCAAGATGGGGAGGAATGTCACTTACGAGGACATCACGCTGATAACTCATCGCTTCCAATAATGCTATCGGTAAACCCTCATGATAAGAAGGCAAGACAAACAAAGCGGCCGAAGCGAAAACCTCGGAGAGCGCATTACCCTTGATATACCCGGTTAATACGACTCCGGGTACTTTTTCAGCCTGATCCTTTAAGGCACGCGAGTACTCCGTCTCATGATCAGCGTCGCCGGCTATAACAAGCTTCCAACCACAGATGCCGAGATTCGAGTATGCATTAATAAGGTCATGTAATCCTTTTTCCTCGACAAAACGGGCAACGCTGAGAATATACTTACCCGACTCTATGCCATGACTCGAGAGATAATCAGTATGTACGGGAGGTTCAGGTAAATGTACCCCATTGTGAATCAAGACAGCATCATTGCGCTTATACTTACTCGCGACAAGGTTCTTTATGACTTCGGAAATAACGATAACATCGTTCGAAAACCGGCAACCGGCCCATTCGCCCATCCGAAGCATAAATCTTGCCAATCTCCCCCATTTTTTTCGTTCATAATCGGGACCATGATGCGTAAAGACTACGCGAAGGCCCAACAGGCGAGCAACAGGGATAAGCAAGGCAGGTCCAATCGCATGAACATGCAGAACATCAGCATGTATTTTCTTTGCATAAAGAATACTTCTATAGGAATGAACGATCGCCTCAAGGCTTTTTCGCTTAGGCGTATCGATATACACCAAATGACATCCACGATACTCCGTGACTCGCTTGTCCGGAGGTATGTAACAAGAACGACAACAAATGTAGATCTCGGTATTAGCCGAAACCATCAGAGGAAATAAATTCTCAACATGCGTTTCTACGCCGCCTGATACGTCAGGTATTCCGCGCGTGCCGGTTACTACTACTCTCTGGGCCACTTTCCGTCACCTTGAAGGGGGCTTTGACCAACGTTAAAACTCGGTATGTCATAGCAAGGCAGCTCATGGCGCATTACACGTAGTTTATTCCTAAACACCCATTTTAAGGGATGCTGTAAATACTTATGCATGACAGGCGATGCCGTCCCAACCATCCAGCAGTTTTTCGGGCAGTCCCTTACTAATGCACGTACCCGTTCCGCACGGTCGCTTGTCCATATTTCATCAAAATTTTCTGCCGAATGTATATTCCCCATGGACTCTTTCCATATCTTCTCTTCAAGACCGTTGCAGGGAAATACTTCGCCGAAGGGATCGATAAAGAAATTCATCGATCCGGCTTCACACGGAAGCATACGCTTGCCGCCCTCAATATAATTTATCAGGCCGAGATTAAAAAAAGCCCGAAACCAGGATTTTGGGCTTTTCTCCTTAAGAAGGCGATTAACGAGTTCCTTAATGTTCGACTCTACCTCATCCTTATTAACAATCACGTTATCGTCTTTGTGAAAGTAAAAGGAATTATGGAAAGCCGCGGTGGCGAATTCCATCTCAAGATTCTTGGAAAGCTCGTAAAGAGGAAGAATGTCGTTTGAGTTGCTATTGCTGATGGTCTGACCGAATCCGATATCCGTCAATCCCATCCGTTTAAGCTCCAGCAAGGTTTTTAGGCCATTGTCAAACCCACCCGCCCTTCCGCGCAAATCATCATTGCACTGAGACAACCCCTCGATCGAAATACGAATGCCGATATTCGGAAACCGCTTCGCGAGCGCGATCACGCGATCGCTAAACCAACCGGAAGTCGAGATAACTATCCGAGGGGCCTTTGTGTACAGAATCTCGACAATTTCCGGAAGATCTTCGCGAATAAACGGCTCCCCACCGGTGATATTAATAAAGCTTAATTTTGGGAGTATTTCAAGATCTTTTGGAGTGATCTCGTCTTTTACTTCTGTTGGGTACATCCAGACGTTACACATCTTGCACCGCATAGGACAACGATAGGTAATTATTATAGAAGCATCTGTAGGTAAAGTTTGATTAGCCATTAGTTTACTCCAAGATTAATATTTTCTACTCTAGAAAAGGCTTGAGACAACAGTAAAGCCGATTTTTCCCAACTATACTTCATTAGCGTTTTTTCGGCCAAATCGTATTTTTGATTTAATATTGCCTCAATACTAATTCCTGCGGTTTGATAAGGATTCAAGTAGCATGCGGAATTGCCAAAAATCTCCGGCAGGCAACTAGCATTAGCCACAACGATCCTCGCACCTAGACTCAAGGCCTCTAATGGCGGAATTCCAAATCCTTCGTAAAAGGAAGGATGAATGAATGCCCGACAATGAGTCATCAACGATTTTATTTCTCCGTCGGACAGATAGCCCGTAAACAGAACATTATCGCAATCATCCAAACCCATCTGCTTATATGCCGTGTTCAACGAAGCAGAACCGGTAACGACAAATTTTTTATCGGGATTTTGTTTTGCCGCATTAATGATCCACGCGAAGTTCTTATGCTCCAAAATGCTGCCTAACGAATAGTAATATTCTTCATCACGAGCGATACCAAGTTTTTTAAAAATACCAGAATCTTCATTAATTGAAAGCATATGCTGCCAGCCATTATAAATAACGAAGGTTTTTTTATCTGATATCCTATAAAGGTCCAACAATTCCCGCTTGGAATTCTCACTTACGGTTAGCATCACTTTGGCTCTTTTTGCAATTAACCGAACCTTCGTGATATACGAGAGCCTTTTTAATTTGGCTTTCCAGCCCAAACTACGATACTTATAGTTCTCATTAATGCAATCATGAAGGCATACAACATCAGCCTTCAGAACAGGTAGCGCTAACGTTAAATCAACCGCGAATGCATGATGCACCTTAGCATAAAACGGAAAAACTAATTGCCGCCACCAAAAAGCCGAAAAGCACGAACCATATTTGACGACCTTGATCCTTTCAAAAGACAAATGACACTCACTGCCTTTTGGAATCAACAACTCAATTTGGTATGGAAGAACCATTTTATCCAGAGCTACCAACAGTTCCTTCGCAAATCGTTGTATCCCAAACAACTCATGGCGTATCAGCGTATCACCAACGACAACGAACTTCATTGATTGACTTTTTCGCATTATTTTCTCGCATCTTTACTTCGCGTCAGAACACTCTCCAATTCAACGCAAGAATTATGCCAATCAAAACCAGAAATGTGTTTTTTAACCCGTTCCGTGCTTTTTTGATCGCCGTTTTCCTGTAGAGCATGGGCGATTTTACCCGCTATTTCGTTGATATCCAACGGATCCACTACAATACCTACTTCACCCACAACTTCAGGTAAGGAAGAAGTATTGGAAACCATCACCTTTGCGCCACAAGCAAGGGCTTCCAAAGGAGGAATTCCAAAACCCTCATACAGCGACAGAAAGCAAAAAAGATCGCACATAGAATACATCGCAACCAGCAATTGATCATCAACGTATCCCGTCAAGATAATGTCGCTTCGGTATTTTGACTTCTCTATATACGCAGTGAGTATGTCGTATCCGCTCCCGGGCATTCCCGATAATACCAGAGTGCCATCATAATCATTATCACTTTTCAGAGTCTCAAATGCCTTCACCAAGGAAATTGCGTTTTTACCAGGATGATCAAGTGTCCCGACATAAAGGATAAACTTATCCGGCAAACCCTTCTGAGCCAGGAGTCCTTTCGCGAAAACATGATCCATCTTTTGAAATTTATCCTTATCGACTCCATTGTATATTACGGTAACCTTATCCGCCTTAATGCCCAAGAATTTAACAATATCTCTCTGTGAGTTTTTTGAAACGGTCACGATATGATCAGCATGCCTAGCCGTTAACGGATCCGCAATACGAGTCCGATAGAACATTTTTTTTGGAGAGAACTTATTTTTTATATTAAACTCAATTAAGTCATGCATAATCACAACCGTTGGACGGAACTTGAGCAAAAGCAATGTAAAGTTCGGTATAAGGACAACGTCAGCCCGTTCTTTGATTGCGCAAAATGGAAACATAAATGTAGTCCACAACAGATTTTTAAAAGAATCATTCTTGCTTATATTATATGCTTTTGTTTTTACGTTTGTATTACTAAATTGCATATCCTTATTCATGTCATGATTTGTATACACCACATATTCTATGTCTTTATTCGATGATTCATCCAACATTGAAATCAAGTTTCGACCTATGCCGGTTATTTTTTTCCCTACGTAACCACTAACTAGAACTTTCATCCCCCCCCCTTATTAACCCGTATTTCTCACAAACGTATAAAAGAAAAACCAAATCGTATTAAACCGAACAATCGGACACATATGGATTAAAACATCTCAATTTACTGAGCCAAAGTTCAATATATAAAATGCGTGTTAAGAAAAGAGCGCGGCAAAACCACGGGAGTCATTACCTGTTTATACGATATTCAGAACCCCTTATCGAGGCAGCCCTTTCCCGACACGCCCTGGCCGAAGCATAGCGCGAATCAGGATTATTAATGATTATCAAGGAGTAATACAGTATTATGTTTTGAACGCCGTAAAACGGAAACAATCCCGCCCCGGCGAAAATCAACATAATGCACCAACATATCTTCATAGCCGTGTTCGCCGCGCTGCCTTTGAATGGCATATAAAAAACGAACTTGTACCAAAAATAAGTACCGACCAGACCAATCGACGCTAAAATCGTCATAAATGGACTATGTGCATAAGTACTACCTAAGGCAAGCCCGAATAGAGGGCGTTTAATAAAGTACTTGAATTCGCCTACGATGCTAATCAGTCTAATCATTGTTGAGCCATCATGATTTTTAAAATCCCCGCTCCACGTCATTCCAAGATTATTCCAATTACTTAGTGCTAAATGAATTCTGTGCAAATAATAATTCGAAAAATCATTTACATATAAATATGACGTGCCAAGAATTATTAAAAGCAACACCATACATATAGTAAATGTCGTGAGTATTTTTGTTAATGTATTACCCGTTATTAGTTTATAGCAATAATAGAAAAACAAAAAGCAAACTATGCAAATGGTTATGGTCAACGACAACGAAGCAAGCTGTAAAAATATTGCTATAATAGCATACCTAAAGTAAACCCTCTTTTTTTCTGCCAAGTATAATGCAACCGCCAGAATTATAAACAAAAAAAGTGCATATCCAAACATGGATGGCTCGGATTTTAATCCTCGTAACCGATTTGTAACGCCAAGGGATACTATTCCTGCATTATTGAAAAATGAATCCCCCAGTATTGTGGACTCTAGGGAATAGAGTTGTTTTTGTAGCTTAAGAAAATTTACAGTTATAAACTCAAAAACAGCAAACCAGATAAAAAACGTACAATGCTTGAAAATATTACTCATTGTCTCTGCGATACTTTTATGATCATAAGAATACATGACCCACATGATAAGCATGTAACAGAATAAGTGGACTAACTCCTTTATCTGTGTTAATGAGATTTTTATTGGCGCGATTTTAGCGCCTTCGAAGTACACTAAATCCCATTGTGCTTCATAGGATACCACCGAGCCTTGATATGGATAAATACACTGTAACACCAAACTTAGTATACACGACCCGATGAGCAAGAGGCCTGCTTGTATTTGTGTTCTTTTTGGTTTTTGACCAGAAAGTAATAAATAGAATGCGATAATTGCTTCAATTACTATTAAAAACTCGCTATATCCTATTTCGAAGGTTCCAATTCTAATAAAATAACCAACTGACACCATTATTTCTAACGTTACGCTAAAAGCAAACAAACTGTTAAATATTTTTTTGATGCTCTTTTGGCTATAGAAAACCATTAGAACTATCGCAATTATTACAAATGAAAATAGTGTCATCACATTTCACCTATCACCGAATTTCAATGCCGTCCGGTCAAAATGAGCATTCCTCAAATGAAAACAGCAGGTCTTGAATCTTTTGGGAAGAATTATTTCCAAGATCAAATAATACATGGATAGTATCCTTGAAAAAAGGGCCGCCTTCATTACTTGCAAACTACTTGAGGTTGCATCAAGTCCTTCAGGACCAACATCGGACAGGGACAGAAACTCTAGAATTTGATGATTGTAGTTTTGCCCCATTCTGGTTACAAAGAATATTCAAAACTATTAGGTTATTGGTAATCTATATTACCGTGAAATCATCTTTCCGAGATCCGTCTTTTTCGATAGCCTGAGTAGAGGCTGGAAAAGATTGGTAAAAAGTTCACAACTCTAACAATCAGCGACCTAAAAAAGTGATGTCCAACTTTCGAGTAATAGTACAGAAGCTCATCCTTATTGGTTTTGTTTTGGATACAACTTGATATGCCAATTACATTTTTCAAACTATACTCGAACAAGAACACCCTATAGAGACGTTTGGCTGTTTTGGTATCACCCCATAACTTGTTAATGATCGAATAATAACCTTTGAAATCCAATAAAACGCGTTTATCTCTGCCACCTGTCAAAAAAGAGTCATTATCCATTCTGCATAGAACCAGCGGTTTCGAGATATACTTGAGACAGCAACCGTTATAGACCATGGATAGCAAAACAAACGCATGTGAGTAAGCAGACCCTGTGAATGTTTCATCATATTGGATGTTATCCCATTTAACTTTCTTAAAGATAATTGATGATAAATAGCTGAAATATGCGCCCAACGAACGGGCGGAATCAGCATACAGGTTTAGATCTCGTTTCTTACTAAAATCGAACAAACGATCATGAGTTACAGAGAGCCAGCAATCATTCCGTAATGGGGACATGTTTATATCACATTCAATTCGGTTGAGAAGGAGCATGTCCGGGGATGATTGGTGTGATAATTCTGATAGTACCTCATTGAGACTGTAATCCGCAATTGCGTCGTCACTACCCATGAACCAGCAATAATCTGAATCCGCCATTTTTATAACGTTAAGATAATTCCTATCGGCTCCCAGATTGCTCGCATTGCAGCTATACTTTATCTCGACCGTATTATACTCAGCGATTTTTTTGACCACAGAGGAAGTCGAATCCGTAGATGCATTATCGCTGACACATACTTGTATATCTTTGAAATCAACGTTCTTGCTTGACAGAATACTCTCAAGCAAATACTCGAGATAACCACTACGATTGTAAGTCGGGATGCAGATTGAAAGCCTTTTCATAATCCACCTTGAATAGTTGATTTCTTGAGATGATATGGTAGCAACCAGACCGACGTGAAAAGGAACGAAATAATCAGTCCGAGAATGATACCATTTATACCAAACCTTAAAGAGAGAGTATATTGCATCGAAATGGAAATAATGGATTGTATGGGGACATATATCCAAAAGATGCGCAAATCACTGACACTCATATAAACCATCGCGAACGCATCAGACCATACTCTTAAAAGGAAATATAGGCACATAAGAATAATGAGCATATTAGGAACGACGATTTGCTCTTTAGTAAAAATCGAAACGATTATATCTTTATAAAAAAACAAGCCCAGAGAGCCTAATATGATTATAAAAAAACCTAATAAGAGAATATTACGCAAAATACCCTTTACTTTTTTATAGTCTTTTATCGCCATGTATTTAGTTGACAATGGCCAAACAGCCGATATATAGGCCGTGCAGATAAAAAAACAAAGCTGAAAATATTTTGAGATAATATTGTATCCAACAATGGAATTAGCATGCACGGTCTGGGACATAACAAAATAATCGATTTGCAACGTAAAGGCGGATAGCAGAGAGAACCCGAAAAACTGAAGAGCCCGCTTTGATAACAGCTTGATGATTGCAGGTTTAAAAGAGAAAGAGACAGGATAGAGTTTGAGCAAGCGTAGTAATGACAGCAAGGAAAGAAGTGCTAGCGGCAGAGAAGTGCATGTGAAGGCCCAAAAGAAGGGACGATTACCTGTATAAAAGCGATTGATGGTTATCAGAGAAATAAAAGAAATAACATAACCAATCGCTGGGTATATATTTGCCCAATACCCGCGTTCTTGTCCATAGTACACCCTATAGGATATGCTAAAATGTGTATTCAGGATCCAGATTACTTCTAGACAGAAAAAATCCATCCGTTTAGGTGTGTATTGCAGGTCAAATTTGCCAACCAATGCGTTCAATATTAAATTTGAAGATGAATAGGCAAGCAACACAAGAATAACAACTAGCAAGAATGAGAGTAGAAATGTTTGGTTAATATACTGTGAATAATCTTTATCTTTTGAGCGAAGCTCGGATATGTAATTTTGTAAGGAAGGTCCTAAACCGAAGTCCAGCAAGAGAAACCAACCCGCAAGCGAGATTATTATTGAGAATATTGCATATTGATCGACACCAAGGAATTGTAATAAGTATCTCGTATTAAATAGTTGAATAAATGCTATTACAAGTTTACTTATCCATGAGGAAGCTACAACTTTTACGTGTGAGGGGATTTTTAATCGCATATTTTAAACCTATCAACCTAGTGAACTCTTGCCAAACAAAGACGGAATCTACCGGTTTCCTTAAAGCTGAATTGCATCGAATCTTATGTGTGCACATTTTCCCAAATAAACGGCAAGATAACCGGTATTATCATTCACAAAAAGAGTTTCATTGATCGAGCGGTAAGGATAAGTATATTAACTAATTTATCCATTACGTTAGCTTAACCATGACAACATCATATCAATACCAGACGAGGTCGCCACAGAAGGAATCCAACCTGTAAACTTCGTAACTTTTGTATTATCTGCAACAAAAACTTTCTGATCGCTCTCTCTCCAAGATATTTTATCGTACTTCATTTTTATAGATAATTTATCTTCCAAGGCAGAAAAAAGCTCCAAAAGGGACAAACTATTGTCTATACCACCGCCAATATTAAAGGCTTGCCCATATGCAGATTGGCAATCCTTTGCAGTAAAATATAGTTTCACAACATCAGAGCCATGAAGAACGTCGCGAACTTGCTTACCATCACCTGAAATGGTAAAAGGTTCTGTCAGGCTTTGATTTTTGATTTCTAGCGCTTTTTGACAAAACCAACCTATCCAGCCTTGATCATACGTAGAATGTTGATTTGAGCCATACATTGACGAATGTCGAAAAACAATAGTTTTTATGCCGAACATACGGTTGAAATCCAAAAGATACTGATCAGCAGCACCCTTCGAACATCCATATGGTGAATGAAAATCCAGTGAAATCGTCTCAGGAAAACCTTCGGGATAATCTTCACAGATATATCTCGTTTGTTCCTCACGAAAATGTAGATACTCGAAGTCGCCATATACCTTGTTTGTTGACGAATAGAGAACCACAGAGTTAGGAGAATACTTACGTATCGAATCAAGAAGATTGAAGGTTCCAAGCGTATTTACCTCAAAATCCATTCTTGGATTCGCTATCGAAGTAGTCATGGCAACTTGGCCGGCGAGATGAAACACGTAATTAGGTTGAACCTCTTTAATAACCGTTTCGACGTCGTTAGAATTCCTTATATCAAAGGGATAATACTTAAAAGAACCTTGTTTCCTAAGCCATTGAAGATTGTCGGAGCTTCCATGCCGATATAGATTATCTAAAATAAATAATTCGTGCCCTTGTTTAAGGACTTCAGCAGCGAGATTACTTCCGATAAAACCACACCCACCAGTTACAAGATATTTCATCTATTACATCTCCAATATTTTCTGAATTCCTTTTACATAGGATACTTCAGGTTGCCATCCGATTTGCATAAGTTTACTAATATTTACTGAAACGGTCATCATCTCACCAATTCGATAGGGCACTGCTCCAAAATCAAGGATAGAACTATTTTCGGAATGCAATTTCCTATACTGCGAGACTAATTCATCAACGAAATCTTTGACAGCGCACGAAACACCATAACCGACCTCAAAATTAGTAAAATGCTCTAAGTCGTCTTTTTTTTCCGTTACTTGTACTATGGCAGAGACGACATCGGTGATATACACGAAATCTCGCTGCTGTATGCCTGAAGTTAACGGTATAAGCGGGACATTGTCCCGTAACTGCATAAGTAATCTTTGAACGAATTTTTTCGTATCATCTTTCGGTCCGTACATATGCTCAATCTGCATATTTACTACTTTTAATTCGCCGGGAACGAATTCAAGCCACTCTCTGAATTGGCTTTTCGATAAACTATAGTTACTTATCTGACGAGGAAGCAGTGAATCAATATTAATAAAGCACTGAACATTATTCTTTCTCGCTGCCTCGAAAAGACGGAGTCCGAAAAGAACGTTAACGTCTACAATCTCGCTTATCGATTCCTGATTGCGGCCATAACAACATGCGGTATGAATAACCGTATCAATTTTCGCCTTCAGAAAAATATCGTCTAACGAAATCGAATCAATATCATAAAATTGAATTTCACTTTTAACGTCTTCCAGCCGCCATATATCAGAAGTACTACGCTTCAAAACGACGACTGTATAACCGCGTTCTAGAAAGAAACAAGCAAGATGCGATCCTAAAAAACCCGTCCCCCCCGTGATAAGAACTGTCTTATGCGTCATTATAAACCTGAAGAAATAACATCAATCATCTTATCGATCATCTCGTCCGTCATTCCCGGATACACTCCGATCCAGAGGGTATCGTTCATGATGCGGTCGGTATTCACAAGCGTCCCGATGACGCGATAGCCCGCACCCGATTTTCGCATCTCGTTAAAGCAAGGATGCTTGATCAGGTTGCCGGCGAAGAGCGCGCGGGTCTGGATGTTGTGCTTCTCGATATGGCGAACGAGCGTCGTTCGATCAACGCCTTCGGCGCAGGTGATGAGGAAGCCGAACCAGCTCGGGCGGGAATTCGGCGCAGCCTCGGGGAGAATCAATTTCCCGGAAAGCGGGGCAAGGCCCGCGCGGAGCCGGTCAAAATTGTGTCTGCGACGCTCAACGAACGAGGGGAATTTCTCAAGCTGAGCAACGCCAATCGCAGCCTGCATATCGGTAGCCTTAAGGTTATAGCCAAAATGGCTGTATACGTATTTATGGTCGTAGCCTAGCGGAAGCTCGCCGTACTGCTTGTCAAAGCGATGGCCGCACACGTTATCCTTTCCCGAGGGGCACACGCAGTCGCGGCCCCAATCGCGCAAGGAGCGCACGATCTTGCTAAGAATCGAATTGTCGGTATACACCGCTCCGCCCTCGCCCATCGTCATGTGATGAGGTGGATAGAAACTCGAGGTGCCGAGATCGCCAATCGTGCCGGTGAATTTAGTCACGCCGTCGAGCGTATACTGAGAGCCGAGCGCGTCGCAGTTGTCCTCGACGAGCCAAAGATTATGCTTCTTGCAGAACGCCTTCACCCCGGCGAGATCGAAGGGATTGCCGAGCGTATGTGCGATCATGACCGCGCGCGTCTTCGGGGAAACGGCCTTCTCGAGCTGAGAAACGTCAATGTTATATTGCGGGATCGTGACGTCGACAAACACGGGAATGGCGCCATACTGAATGATCGGGGTCACCGTCGTGGGAAAACCGCAGGCAACCGTGATCACTTCGTCGCCAGGTTTGACCATACGATCGCCGAGGAGGGGCGACGTAAGGGCCATAAACGCCAAGAGATTGGCGGAAGAGCCGGAGTTCACAAGGGAGCAGTGCTTAATGCCGAGGTACTTGGCGAGCTTTGCTTCAAACTCGTCAGTGTATCTGCCCGAGGTAAGCCAGAACTCGAGAGAGCTATCGACAAGATTTACCATTTCTTTCTCGTCGAACACGCGAGACGCGTACGAAATACGATCGCCGTCCTTGTACTCACTCGTGCGCATATACGTCTTGTAAAATTCCGCGACGCTCTCAAGTATTT
>Ga0066602_10001812_pt1 | contig 13609 bp, 10 predicted proteins | sample Higcelweek5metaG_FD_59481 | JGI IMG/M metagenome (GOLD analysis project Ga0066602, IMG submission 59481) | Freshwater pond sediment microbial communities from the University of Edinburgh, under environmental carbon perturbations - High... | ecosystem: Environmental > Aquatic > Freshwater > Pond...
GTAAGGATTTCCACCCTCAGGACCAACGGAATTTACACCACCTTGACGGACGTGACCCATCTTCAGGCCAATGTCAGCAAGAAGCTGCCCGTCTCCTGTATGATGGCTTATCTCTATGTTGTCCTGGCTGGAAGGCCGTGCGTGTGCCAGGAAATTCTTAAGCACTGCAATATCAACTATAATGACTTGAATCGGCTGTTGAAGTCCTACAAGTGGTCAGAAAAGACAGGGACGAAGGATGGCTATGATCTTCTGGTCATTAACAGTCACGCCGGTGACCAGCGGCTGAACGAGGCGTCTCTGTCCGAGCGGGGCCAGCAAGTCAGGGACGCTTTGGGTCGCTTACTCCAGAGGCCACGGCACCAGACCTTGTAGCAGCGGTGACAGGCTGAACCAGGAAACGGGCGGTGGGCGTGAGCTTGCCGCCCTTGTCCCATGTGGGACGGTAATGGTGGATGCTTGGTGGAACTTGATCCAGCGGCAGGGAGTGGGGCTGGCGGCTGGCCCGGCCCTATACCGTAGGGGGAGCCTGGGCGGTGCCCTGCCTAGCCTACAGCCCCAACGGTTGCGGCAAGCCAGTAGGGCGCGTTTCATGGCCCAGGATGATGTCTAGCCCACCTGGAGACCTTCGAGGCCGTATAAGTCATCCTGGCGAGACGGTTTTTCTCGGAGTAGTGAGAAACTACGCCTCCAGCACCCAGCGGTTGCCCTTTAGCCGCTCCATGTCCACCACGGCCCCAAAGTCCAGCTTGAGGATCACGGCCTCCCGGAGGTGCTGGACCTGGAAGCCCCCCTCGTATCCGCCCGTCACGTCCGAGAACTCGCCCTGCTCATGCCCCACCAATTCCTTCACGGCCCTGCGGTCCAGGCCCAGGAACTTGGCCCTGGTAATCAGGGTGTGCCGGAACGAGTGGAACACCTTGGCGCTCTTCTCTCCATCAGCGCCACCCACACCACAGCCCCGGCGGTAGCGCGTGAACCATTGCCCGGCGGTGCCGGATGTCTTGCCCGTGGATGCGCGAACCTCCAGGCCGGGGAACAGGCGGTCCTCGCCCTTGGCCCGGAGCGCCTTCACGCGGTCCAGGAGGCCCAGCTCTACCAGGGCAGGGTGGAGTGGCACCATGCGGCGGCCTGCCGTGGTCTTCAAGTGCTTGTCGCCCTGGTCGTTGATGTCCAGGAACCAGACCCCGGAACCGTCCTCCTGGCGGATGTCCGCAAGGTGAAGTTGGCACAGCTCTTCCAGCCTTGCCCCGGTGTGCAGGCCCAGCAAGGGCAGCCAGAAGCACCAGGAGGCCCGGAAGCGGCCCGGCTTGAAGTTGTCCGGGTGGAACAGGAGGGCCAGCTCTTCATCGGTGAAGGCGGTGGGGGTAACCTCGGAAGCCTTGCGGTGGACCTCCAGCACCTTGTTCAGAGAGCGGGCGGGCCAATCACGATCGAGGAGGCGCTCAAGCTCCAGCCAGTTCACGAAGCCGCGCACGTTGACGAAGGTGGTCTCCAGAGTCTTGGCTCCCAGCTTGTCCCCCTCGGGGATGTCCGAGGTCATGAGCTGGGCTAGGGACTTGCCCCGGTAGGTTGCGGACTGGGTTCGCCGCTTGGGCAGGTGGTGCATGATCTTGTGGTAGTGGCGCATCCGGTCCCGGTCCAAAGCCGTGGCGGGGATTGCCTGGGCTTCCTGGTAGTCCTGGGGATCGGCGCTCACCAGGGCCACGAAGTCCTTCAGGTCCGGGGTGATGTCCTTCACGCTGGAGAGCTTCCATTTGGTGGCCTTGCTCTCGATGTACTTCTCCAGGGCTTGATCCAGGCGAAGGCCCCCGGTTGGGGAGGCAGTCCCTCCTTCAATCCGTTTGATGGTGAGCGTGGGCACCGGGTCACTATAGTCTCCCCAGGTCCGCCGCTGCTCCAGGCGCAGTAGGGTGACACGGGCCTTCACCAGCTCACGGGCTAGGAGAGTGTAGTCCAATGGGTGTGCCAGCATCTCCAGGCCCTCGGCTTTCAGCAACCCCTTGGCCTCATGGAGGGCCACGCCGTAGTCCCGAAGCGCCAGCCTTTCGAGTGCGTCACTCTCCAGAAGGGCAAGGCCTTCCTCATGGGCTTCCAGAGCATCTTCTGTGGTGGGGCTGGTGGACATGGAGCGGAACTCTTCGGCCTTGGCCAGGGCATCATGGAGCCAACGGGCTGCCAGCGCCTGGGCCTTGGCCGGGGTGAGCTGGTGCGTGGGCTGTGCGGCGGCTCCAGCGGCAAGGCGTTCCCGTCGCTGGGAGAACTCCAGGTCCAGGCGGTGGGCTTCGGCCCTGGCCTTGTCGCAGGCCTCCCGGTGGATGTTGGTGCCTAGGGAAAAGGTCAGCACCGTGCGCCCGTAGTGCTGCACCAGATCAAGGGGGACGCGGCGGGTGTAGTGCCAGTTGGAAGTACCCGGACGGCGGTGTACGCCAGGACATTTCGGCATGGTGTTCATGACCCCGTGTATAGCAGCCATGTACAGCAGTCGGCAAGCCTGAAGCCCTTTGTTTGCATGAAGTAGATATGAATTCAGCGAGTTGTGTGTGTGATGGCGGAGAGGGTGTCAGTCGAATTGTTCGCATACTAGCCAGATAATAAAGACCTTATTTGTCAGCTTCACTGTGAGAGTGCCCCCAGATGTGCCCCCGAATGTTGGGCTTGCAACTGGAGGAACCTGGACTACGGTTCGAATGCAAAGTAGAATGTAAGCTGTGCGTTCTGAAGTCAAATTCGCAGGGGGGTAGTACATGGGGATAAATGTCATCAAAAAAGGTGATGATGTAATTAAAAAACGTTTCAGGGAAGATGAGATTATTTCTGGCGTGGCTATCCTTGAACGATGGTCGTGGGTGCCAGAAGAATATTTGATTGCTACTATTGATAGCAATGAAATCATGCCTTATTACGTTACTGAAAGAGCTACGTCCAGTGATGGAAGCTTGTTCTATATATGTTTTGGCGGCGTTTACTTGACTGAAGGTTCAACAGTAAATAAATTTTCGTATGATTTCAAAAAAACAGTATTTGAAGTTTGTCAAGTAGAAGCAATTGAAAAGAAATGTCCAGAATTGACCTGTGCAATAGAATATGTTGCCGGAGATGACTTTGATAAGATTAAGAGGCCACAACCTACATTTTCTGTTCTTGATTCTACACTTGATAATGCTGGAGTAGCTCGTCTAGAACGTGGTAAGATTGTTAAAACTGCAGAAATGTGGGGGCGGTATCTTGAATCTTCAGTTCGACTTACGGCATATGTAATTGAAAAATGCAATGCTGGGCATGAGCCGTTCACAAAAGGTGAACTTGATGAGGCGTGTAGAGAATTGCAGATTTCAACATTGACAGAAGCGGCGATGCGTATATTCCGCCGTTCTGTTCCTGAAAAGTATATAAACTTTGGAGGAAGACCCCCGAAATCCTAAAACCTCTGAATTACTTGTGAGGCCTTGATGCCTCTAGCTTTGTGGCCGCTACCTGTCCAATAATTCGTGGACAAGGGCGGCCACAAGTTTTTCATATGTTTTAGACATGCTCGTCAATGATTCCATAATTTTCATCATTATTTCAAAAGCTTACATGCTTCCATAACAAAACTTATGGAGGCTTTGCTCATGACCAAACTCGACCCAAACGGACTCTACCGCATCAAGTCCATCGTACGCACCCCCGGTGCGGGGACCCCTCTCATCGACATTGCCCCCTCCACCTGGTGGGCTGGCGTCAAAGACGGACGCTTCCCGAAGCCCGTCCACTTGGGGAAGCGCACCACTTGCTGGCGCGGCTCTGACCTGCTTGCCTTCATCAATGGGCAGGAAGAGGGGGACGTCAAATGCTAAACGCGGCACTCGCTTTGGCCGCCAAGGGCTGGCCAGTCTTCCCTTGTGAGGGTAAACGCCCCCTCGTGCCTGGTGGCTTTCACGCTGGGACGACCGATGAGGTCCAGATTCGTGGTTGGTGGGCCCAGTGGCCTGATGCCAATATCGGCCTCTGCACTGGTTCCGACTTCTGGGCTCTTGACGTCGATAGCCCCCATGGCACCACCTCGCTCGCCAAGCTCGAAGCCGAATACGGCGCTTTGCCGAGCACGCTTGAACAGCGTACCGGCGGTGGAGGCCGTCACCTGCTCTTCAAGATGCCTCACGGTGTCACCATCAAGAACAGCGTCAGCAAGGTGGCAACCGGTATCGATGTCCGGGGCAAGGGGGGCTACATCATCGTTGCTCCGAGCAAGCACGCGAGCGGTAAAAGCTACGAGTGGGTCGACGAAGAGTGCCCCATCGTCGCCGCTCCTTTGTGGCTCCTGTTGCTCGTGATGTTCGGCGCGGCTCTCCATGCAGGCATTCTTGCACTTGCCACCATGGTGGAGCAGGCGCAGGAAGGCACTCGTAACGACACGCTCAACAAAGCGGCGTTTCAGGCCGGCCAACTTGCAAACGCTGGTGAGCGGGAGGTCGCGGTGCTGGTGCTTCGGCTCGCCGCCAGCGTGGTCGGCCTTCCGGCTGAAGAGGCGGAGAAGACGATTGCAAGCGGAGTCAACGCTGGGTCGTGCGCGCAACCTCTTGCTGTGTTGCAATATGGCCCGCTTCGGGTGGTGACGCATCGCGAGCTCGCCGAGATGGACGTTCCGAAGCCCGTCCGGTTTCTCGACCCTATCATCAGCGAAGGGGGGCTCACGATGCTGTTCGCGATGCGCGGCATCGGCAAGACGTGGGTGGCACTCTGCATTGCCGTCGCCCTCGCTTGCGGTCGTATGGCGTTGGGAAGGTGGACCGCGCCGGAGCCACGAAAAGTGCTCTATGTTGATGGTGAGATGTCCCTCAACATGCTTAAGGAACGCCTCTCGGCGTTGTACCCTGAGGGCAACCCGGAACTCGTTCCGGATGGCAACCTGCGCATCGTCTCCCCAGAACTGCAGGGCGGTCCGATGCCGAATCTTGCGACACGGGAAGGTCAGCTCGCGCTCGCTCCGTATATTGAAGGTGTTGACCTGGTTATCATCGATAACCTCGCAACACTTGCTATCAACGGGTCAGAAAACGATGCAGACGCGTGGAGGCCAGTTCAGGCATGGCTGCTTGAACTCCGCCGCATGGGGAAGGCCGTGCTTCTGATTCATCACGCCGGCAAAAGCGGAGGCCAGCGGGGCAGTTCCGCTAAAGAAGACATACTCGATGTTGTCATCAACTTGAAGCGCCCGGACGACTACAAGGCAGACCAAGGCGCCCGCTTTGTCGTCGATTTCACCAAAGCGCGTGGAATCTACGGCGATGACGCCAAGGCTTTCGAAGCCACACTGGAAGCCGGAGAACAGGGGGCAACCTGGTCTATCTCGTTCCCCGACGACGGCGATGAGACGGTCCAGAAAGTTCTAGCACTTCATGATGCAGGGATGAGCTTTCGGGAGATTGAAACCGAAACCGGCGTCTCGAAATCAAGAGCCGAACGCATCTGCAAAAAGCGGTAATGTCCTGCCCCGCCCCACATTCCAGTAAGCGTGGGGCGGGGCACCGGCCCGACACGATAAAACAGAGAGGGACTATGCACGATTCAATCAAATTCATCCGCGAGTGCAACATTCTCCGCAACGGACGTATCCTTGAGCGGCTTGCCGAGGAAGGCGCGCCAGACCTTGAAGAGCATTTTCGTGATTTCATCGATTTTGCTCTTGAACAGCCGTTTTCCTCGTCCGAGCGGCTTTGTCTGAAGTTTGCGCTTTCGCTGTGGGATGAGGGGTTTGACATTAGTCTCTATGAGCTCAAAGGCATTGTGCATGACCGCGAGACACTTGACCTGATGGCTCATTATATTCGGCGTTAGCTGAACGCATATTTGCTGTCCCATGTCCCACGCCCTAGGGGTGTGGGACGTGGGACAGCAATATTTTGAACTTTTTATGGTACTCGTCGTGGTATCGAATTTTATGGTTTTGCCAGTCCTCCGGTTTGTTTGCGTGGTTTCTGCCGCGCCAAACAAACCGGAGCGCGACACTGAATGTCAGCCCCAAAAAAACTTTGATATCGCTGGCCGGGGCTCTTGCATTTAACTTTTTGCGGGTGCTATGCTGAAGCGCATATGCACGTTTTCCTTTTTCCTTGCGGCTATGATGGCGGAGTTCGAGGTGTTGACGCGTCGCGGCAGTCTTCCACCTCAACGGACTGAAAAGCTTGCTAGACGAGCCCTCGCCTAGCCGCACCCCAAAACAGTACCTGCTCTTGCAGGCGTTGGACGACTTTCCACCGTTCAAGACCATGCGATTTCACGCGTGGTCTCACCTTCCACGAGACGGAAGGCCGGAATGTGGCAGATTGCGAACCTGCCAAGATTTAACTTTTAGGAAAGGAAGTGCAAGATGGCCAGGAGTCTCGTCTCTCAAATGAAGAGCGTCTGGAGCGCGTCGCAGATCTTGGCGGCGGGTGCAAGCCGATTTGAAGAGAAGAGGACCGCTCGTACACAGCTCGCACGCCTCGGCAAAGGTGCCACCTCGGCGAGGATGGCAGAAAGCACGCGGATAACGAGCTATCGCGCATATGATTTGTATAAGGGCGTTAGCGTCGACTTCGCACGCTTCCTTGAGGCCAGCGGCGTCAAGCAGGTCGCCGACATCCGCCCGGTGCACGCGGAAGCATTCCTGCGGGCCAAGATGGTTTCGGGGGCATCATGCAACACCCTTCGGACGGTTGCCGCCGCTCTTGGCAAGCTTGATGCCGCGTTGGCGCGGTGCCCAAAGAAGATGCACATACCCGCCGAAGTCTGCCTCAAGGATGGCATCGAAGCAGCGCGTCGGGACTTCAACGCGACGGCTCCTCGCCTTGATACCACGCGACGCGCCTACGCAGGGCCAGCGAGCCTGGTGGAGACAGTCAAGGTGTCCGCTCACCGTCTCGCTGCAGAACTTCAATTCAAGGCCGGTTTTCGGATTTCAGAAGTGCAGGGCATCACGAGAGCCGACTTGCTCGGCGTGATGCGTGACCCTGTCACAGGAGCCCTTGCAGGACGCGTCCACGTCCATGGGAAGGGTGGCTTTGAGCGTGTCCAGTTCGTGCCCCTTGCAACATACCGCGCCCTGCAAGAGGCGCTGGCGAAGGACGCGAATGCCATGCGCTTCGGGTATGGCTCATACCTTCGGTCACTGCGTTCGGCCTGCCAGGAGATGGGGGAGGCATACTCTGGCTCCCATGGCCTGAGGCACAACTACATTCAAGCATTCGTTTTGTCGGCGGCAGAATCGGGCAACCTTTCGATACGCGGGATTCAGCGCGAGGCGATGGAGCGCGTGGGGCATCACCGTGAGAGTGAACTCGCAACGTACTTCCGGTGACAAAATGAAAATACACGCACTGCCAGAGGCCGAAGAACGCGACCGCGCAAGAACCTTCAAGCGCTCCCACAAGGCGCGCCGCCAAACGGTGCGGGGCAGGATTCGGGAATTGTGGCCGGTGGTGCGGCTCCTGCGGCGCGAAGGTTGTTCGTGGCGGATGCTTCCTGCGTACTTTCACGACTTCTACGGGCTACCCAGAACTTCGCATGTCGCTTTTGTTCTAATCGCACGAGAGAAGGGCGACGTGGTTTACCGGCCACGCAAAAGCACCACCGGCGCGCCCTAGCCCCCCGCGCACCCCCACTCGTGGCTCTTGCATTCACTCATCAGCACGAGCTCGCAGACAACCGTTTTCTTGTCTCCCACCTCGATTTCAAAGGTTCCAGCGCCTGTGGTTCTGCCCTGCTGGTAGTGGTCGGACATCATCTGCAAGAGATTCTTCTTGTACTCTGTGTCGAGGTTACCCGCGAGCTGGTCGCCCTTCGTCTCGATGACGAAAATCTTCTCTTCGTGTTCGCTCTGGGCGCAGGCGAAAATGAAGTCCGGGTAGACCTTGTTGCGTCGCCAACCTTGAACGGCATAATGCCCTGCCTTGGCTACATTCCGATGCCACCACTTCAGGGCGTCTTGTTCTTCGAGGTAGCAGGCGAACTCCGCTTCATCTCGGTTGAAGTCATCTTGGTAAGCCGGAGCGAAGAGGCTCTTGGCAATCGGGTCTCCCGAGTCCTTCAGAAGCTTTGGTGCTTTCACCCCTCGGCTGGTCTCCAATTCAAATGGCATGCTCCAGTTCAATTTGCGGTCATCCATCCGAAGGCGGAACTGGATACGCTGGGCGGCCACGTCAGCAATGAATTTTTCTTCCGCAAGGGAGTCTCGTTGCTTTGCCAAATAGCTTCGGAGCATTTCGATAATGAGGCTCGACAATTTGTTGATCAAGTCGGCGTCGAAGCCATTTTCAACCAAACCGCCCACCAATTTTCCAACCATCTGCCGGGCAATCCACGGGTTGGGCACGATGTCTGAAACCATGCGGGTTGCTTGAACCGGGTCGAATTGTGTGAAGTCGTCGGTGTCTTGGACTGGTGCCGTCGTGAAATATTCCTCTCCGGTGCCGTCTGACAGGCCAATCCTTGTTCTGTGCCCTTGGGGCGTACTTGCCGTGCGCGGGACTTTTGCTGCCAGCAAGGACATGTCTACACTGGTCCAGTCGATGCGCGCCAATACGTCCAGCTCGTAGTCCAACGGGCGAAGCGTCCCGGCTTCCTGCCAGAGCACCCGTGGAAGGAAAATGTATGTTTCCTTAAAAGCTGGCCGTCGTGGAAGCCGCCTTGTTTCCAGACTCTCACCCTCTGCCTCATCCTTGCCCTTGACGACGACGGCCAAGTCAGCAAGGCCATCGCTCTCCAATCCTTTTTTGATGCCTTCGACGACATCTCTTGTCTTTTCATGCAGGCAAAAAATGTGGCACTCGTCTAACGCCTGAATGCCTGTCTTGGCCGCTTGCGGTTGACGCAGAATGCGCCCGACCAGCTGGGTCATGGCGGGCATGTTGCGGCTGGCCGCGAGGGAGCACAGCACGTAGGCGAATGGGCAATCCCAACCTTCTTGAAGCGCCTGCTTCGTGATGATGACGCGGACCTGGCAGGAAGGGGCAAGCAGGTCTTGGTTTTCCGGTGTATTCAGGTCGTTTTGAGTCGATGTCTTGATGGCGATTTGTCCTTCGGTCAAGCCGAGGGTGAGCAGGAAGTCACGGACATCGGCAGCGTGGATGTACCCTGCATCACGCTGGTCGTCTCCGGTGCGCTCTACCTGCACCAGCATGATTGGCCGGATATAGCGCCCCGTGTCTGCGCCGAGGCCTTCCGCCGTGGTCTGTAGCTGGTCGAGCTGGTCCAAGCTTTCCCGAAGGCAATTCCGCCAATCATCGCCGGGGTTCACTTTCACGTTCAGGGGGACTTTTATCATCTCCTCTTTGGCGAGAGCGGTTCCGGAAACGTCCACAAGCCAATTCGCGAGGCGGGGCGGGTTATCCCTTGGCCGGTCCTTTGGCGTTGCGGAAAGCTCAAGAACAAAGCTCGGATTGAAGCCGAAGATAGTGTTCAAGGCGAGGGTGGAATATGCCTTCTGCCCTTCATCGACGATGACAATGGGTCGGATGAGGCGCAGGACGTTGCCGAGGCTGTCTTTGATGATGACGGGCGCGGACCAGTCTTTGTAGGCGTCCAAATTGGCGATTTCGGTGACCAGAAGCTTATGCCCTTCTGCGTCGGACTCGTGCGGGAAGAAACCATGCACATTGCCACGCTCCCGGAAGACCTTGAGCGTTTCTTTCGTCTCCCTGTTGGCAGACTGGAGCATGAGGAGCATCACGCACAGGTTGGCATCGACATCCCGCTTGTCGAGCGGGCTATTCTTCTCAAGGATTTTCACCCTGCCGCCCGTGGTCCGGTCCAGCATCTGCCGGTAGGGGTGCCCTTGGTCCTTCAACTGCTTGAGGGTCTGGCTGTAAATGGCTTCATTCGGGACCACCCAGAGGGCTAAGCCGCTCTGACGTCCAAGGTACTTCAGCAACAAGTTGGACAGGCAGTTGACCGCGATGACCGTTTTCCCGCCGCCGGTCGGGATTTTGAGGCAGACAGCCGGGACATGCCGCCCGATAGCATCCGTGCGGGAGCTATACGGGACGTGAGCCCGCAGGGGGGGAAGCTGGCCCATGTTGCGAAGCGCATCCCATGCCTTTTGAGGAAAGTCGGGTATAGGACGTAGCAAGTCTGGGTCTGCCTCTTCCTTATTCCTCTCTATGATTTTGATGGCCGTTGCCCGTTGAACAACAAGCAACTCAAGGAAGCGGTCGAAGGTTTCCAGCACATCCTGCTGGTAGTCTTTGAGTTCCATGACTACGCCTGCTCACGGCGATAGAGCGCATAAGGCAACTGCGCGAACTCGACCCGTTTGTCCAAGAGAGCCTTGTTCGGGACGAATTTTGCGGGGGCAAAGACCAGGTGCTTCTTGCCGTCCGTCTTTGACTTGGAAATCTTCTCGGCGCGGGAGAGCGTAAGGGCGCTGTCGCCGGACTTGAGGAAGTCCAACTCTGGCTTGTAGATGAGCCACACATGGTAGGCGCTGCTCTCACCAAGGTAAAAGTCGGTCGGCACGGCCTGCCCTTCTGGCAGGGCCTCGCCTGTGGCCGTATGGAAGACCCAGCCGCCAAGAGCGGCGTATTCTGGCAGGTTCTCCCCGGTTAGCAGGGCGTCCATGTTGAAGGGCTCACCCAAGGTGCAGTAGGTGAAGGAGCCGCCAAGCCCGGGCATCGTCGCTTCGATGGTCTTCTCGCCATAGATGACAAGCTCACCGTCTTTGATTTCCTTCTTGATGCGGTCGTATTGCCCTTCGTGCAAGGCTTCAAGGCCTGCGACCTTCTGCATGGTCTCCTGCGCCTTCTGGAAGCGGGTCCACGTGAGCTTTTCCTTGAAGATGTCTTCCTTCTGCGTTCCCTGATATGGGTAACCATTCATGACCCTGCGGACCCGTTCTGCCGTGAGTGTGTCAGCATAATCTTCGCATTCGACAAGGATAAACCTGCGGTCTCCACCATCTTTACGATTCGCGGACAAAACAGCATGGCCTGTAGTTCCTGACCCGGCGAACGAATCAAGAATAGTACCGTTATCCCCCATGGCGTGTTCAATAACTCGTTCAATCAGTGTTGATGGCTTGGGTGTGTCAAAAACTTTTGCCCCGAAGATATTGCTTAATTCAAGTGATGCTTCGTCTGTGTTGCCTGCAAAGGCGTGGGCCCAAAAGTTTATCGGAGCCATGCCCTGCTTGACTTCAGATAGAAAGCGTTTGATGTCAGGGACAGGCTTTCGGCCATCTGCCCCCCACCAAAATCTGTTCTCTGCCAAAAATCTTTCGTATACAGACCGTTCGTTTCTCCAAGCTTTATCAGCCGCAGATGGAGTAGTCTGTTCTCCTGTGTTTGGATTCTCTATTGTGTAGCACAAATTTGGACGTTGTTCGCATGTAGCAGGGTTCAAGAATGGAATTGCTTTCCACGGGCCTCTTTGGTCATTGTCAGGGTTCGTATATCGTGCGTCAGCAGTGTCGTCTCTTGATGTCAAATTAAGAGTAAATAACTCACTTTTTCTGAAAACTAGCACATGGTCAATTACAGATGTAAAATTGTTTGTGTTATTGCTTCTAGTGTATCTTTTTTCCCATTCGACCTGTGCCACAAAATTATTTTCACCAAATATCTCTGATAGAATGCATTTTGCATTAGAGATTTCATTGTCGTCTAATGTTACCCATATACTTCCAGATTCTTTTAAGAGCTCGTGTAATAAGCGAAGGCGTGGAAACATCATTGCGCACCATTTGTCATGGCGCAAGCCATCCTCAATGCCAATCGGATTAGAGCCCAACCACTCCCGCATCATCGGGCTGTTCACGTTGTCGTTGTAATTCCAGCCTTCATTCCCCGTGTTGTACGGTGGGTCTATGAAGATGCAATCAACCCGGCCCGCGTATTGAGGAAGAAGGGCTTTCAGGGCGTGCAAGTTGTCACCATGGACGATGAGGTTCCCGTTGAGGTCGACCTCTCCGACGGATTTTTCAGCATCGGGCAGAAGGGGGCGATAGGGCACCGTGAGGTGATGATTGAAGACGAATTCTTTCCCTTTGAAAATCAATTCGGGCATGGACGGCCTCGCTGTATTGCTTCCCTGCCTTCTGGGGCGGGGCGCTCGTTCTTGTCGTGTGTGCGTCGCTAACGCATGGTCGTAACGGGTTTTCTACACTTGGGCTACCTGCGCACCGGGTAAACGTCAAGCGTGGCGGAATGCCGCCGGTGGGGTGCAGTCGGCATTGATGTTGCCAGCTCTCAATTCGTCGAGGTGGTCGGCCCAAGCCTGCATGAGCACTTTTCGTTGCCGAAGGTATTTGGCGAAGTCGTAAGCGCGCTGGGTTTTGCTCCCTTTGGAGTGGGCGAGCTGCACGTTCAGATGGTCTTTGTCCCAGTCATTGAGGGCAAGGGTCGTGAATGCCTGCGACCGGAAGCCGTGCCCGGTCATCTCCTTGCTCGTGTAGCCGAGGCGGCGCAACGCGGCGTTCACTGTGTTCTCTGACATGCACCGGGTTTTGGTGCGTGCTCCGGGGAAGGCGTACGTCCATTGGCCTGTCAGCTGGTGCAGTTCGCGGAGAATTGCAAGTGCCTGCCTAGACAGAGGTACAAGGTGCGTTGCTCCCATTTTCATTCTTCTCTCCGGTATGGTCCAGAGGGCCTTGTCGAAGTTGACTTCTGACCATTCCATGCCCCGGAGTTCCCCTGGTCTTACAAAGGTCAGGGGGGCGAGTTTGAGAGCACAACAAACGACAAATGTACCTTGATAGTTGTCAATATCGCGGAGAAGTGCGCCAATTCCTTTCGGGTCGTGGATGCTGGCAAAGTGATTCTCTCGGACCGGCGGGACAGAGCCTCGGAGGACTTCGGCGGGGTTGGTGGTGAGCCTCCCCGTGGCGATGGCGTAACGGAAAATTTGATTGCATTTTTGGATTTGGCGGCGTGCTGTTTCAATCGCACCACGCTTTACCATCCGCTCAATCACTATGTTGAGCTCGCGGGTTGTGATTTCCCTGATAGGCCGGTTGCCGATGAACGGGTAAATGTTGAGTTCAAGACGGCGTAAGATATCATCGGCGGAGCTTTGAGACAGCTTGCCCTTGTACTTCCCAAACCACTCGTTGGCGACAACCAAAAAGGTTTCGGAGTTGGCAACAATCTCTGCCTGCACCGCTTTCTTTGCCGCAGACGGGTCTTCGCCATGCGCCAACAGTTTGCGCGCATCGTCCCGGCGCTCACGTGCTTCTGCAAGTGTGATGGTGGGGTAAATGCCCAGGGCGAGGCGTTTCTCTTTGCCGCCGAAGCGGTACTTCAACCGCCACAGCTTGCTTCCTGACGGTGAAATTTCAAGGTAGAGGCCACCACCGTCAAACAGCCTTTTCGCTTTTGGGCCAGACTTGGCGTTGCGAATGGCGACATCAGTAAGCTTGCTGGACATGGGGGCATCCTCTGGTTGTTGTGGAAGAGTTTTGCTCCGATGCCCCCACCGATGCCCCCAAATAGGGCTAGATGTCAATAGGTGAACCTAGACAAACCTAGGCTGGTTTGTTGGTTAAGCTAGCGTATTTCCTTAAAAATAGACAAATGTGGAGGACTGTGGATTTTAAGACTGGCGGAGAGGGTGGGATTCGAACCCACGTACGGATTATTAGTCCGTAACCCGATTT
>Ga0066602_10001823_pt1 | contig 13530 bp, 14 predicted proteins | sample Higcelweek5metaG_FD_59481 | JGI IMG/M metagenome (GOLD analysis project Ga0066602, IMG submission 59481) | Freshwater pond sediment microbial communities from the University of Edinburgh, under environmental carbon perturbations - High... | ecosystem: Environmental > Aquatic > Freshwater > Pond...
TAAATTATAATTTGCTACTCCTGGATTAAAATCAACTGTTCCAGCAAAATGACCAGTAGTATAAACGGCTCCATTTACATCAACACACAAGGATGAGGCTAATTCAAAATGAATTCCCCCCATTCGTTTTGCCCAAATCATTTTAAAATTGGTATCTAACTTCCAAACAAAAATATCCGATAAACCATAAGATGAAATATTAAATACATTATTACTTAAATCGAAATCCATAGTACTTTCGAATGAACCAGTTACATAAACATTCCCAACTGTGTCAATTTTAATTTCTGTGGGAACATAAGAAACGACATCAATTTTTTTCGCCCAAATAAAATTTCCTGATGATGACAATTTCAAAAAAAAGCCATTTTTTGAGCCTGATGCAGTAATAAAGTGATTGGAAATTCCTGGGTCAAAATCAACTGTACCTTGAAAAGTTCCTGATATTATAACATTTCCTGCTTGATCAATAGCAATACAAGTAGAATTATCCTGCCCTGAACTACCAATAGATTTTGCCCAAACATAATTGCCTATAGGGTCCAATTTCATCACAAAAATATCATTTGCATTAGCTGTTAAATTGGCAATTCCTAATCCAGGGTCAAAATCTATAGTACCATAAAACTGACCAACTATAAAAATATTTCCAAAATTGTCCGTTGTCATTTTTGAATGCAAATAATTTCCATTAGAATTAGCAACATTTTTAGCCCACTCAAGATTTTGACCAAATCCGAAATTACTTAACAGAACAAAAAAAATAAAAATTACATTTTTTTTCATAGTTTTTAATTTTCAACAACAAACTTAATTGTTGTAATTTCTTGATTTACAGTTGTTATTTTTGCCAAGTAAATCCCCTTTGCAAATTGACTTACATCAATAATTTCAATAGTACTTTGCGATTCTTTAGTTAACAACAATTTACCCTGCAAGTCATAAATCTCAATAGAATTACCTTTTTCAATTCCGTTTATTGTGATAGTAGTTTTGGCTGGGTTGGGGTATAAATTAATAGATGATTTAATGTCTTCACTACTATTTTTACTTGAAATATTTTGTGGTAAAACGGTATACTTTAAAACAATACAATCACAACCACTTTTTCCATAATCTTTATATTGATATATGTCATTTGTACTTCCACTTGCTGATAATGCAATTGGTTTATAAGTAAATGAATCATTATTGTTTAAATTATAAGGAGGATATATTACAGACTGTGTATTGCCATTATTATTGGAAAGAATTTGAAACTGATTGGCATCAAAAACTAATCCTCTTTGTTTCTCATAAATTGTATTTGACCCTAATGTCCAATATGTAACATCACCTAAAGGAACTGTGACATTAGTAGTACTCGTTGCATTTGGATATACTTTTAAAGTGATAATGCCACTATTGCTGCATCCCGATTCACTTACGATGGTTAGAGTAATAGGAATTGTACTTCCATTCACAATCAAACTTGGGTTAAATGTAAATAGAGCATATTCATTATTTGGGTTACTATTAATACTAACACCTGAGTTTACTGGTGCGCTCCAATAATATTTAGCTCCCGGCAATACCGGATAAGCATAAAGAATTTGTGGACGAATTTTACAAATATGTTTAAAATTTACTGCCGAGGTCTCTGTTTGAACTAGCGGTTGTGAAGGCAAAGCATTAATTGTTATGGTGTAAGCCGACCTAGCACTTTCACAAGTACCATTAGTTTGACTAAAATAATAAACTACACTTCCTACCAATGATGTAGTAATAGTAGGTGGTGAAAGTAATGCTGTGCCACCCGTAGGAGAACTATACCACTTTATTGTACCATTAGGAATAGTTGGAGCTACTGACAAAGTTAGTGAAGGCGAACCTTGGCATAAACTTAATTTTTTATTTCCTACTGAAGGTAAGCCTACAATTACCTTTTTTTCTACTCTAACCGATTTACATCCCGAAGCCGGATCATAAGCCTCTACCCAATAAGATGTATTAGTTGTCAAATTAGGCGTAGTAAAAGTTGTACCTGTTGCCAGTATAACAGAAGATGTTGAACTTGAATACCATTTATAGATTAATCCACTTTGCGGATTTTGGATACTCAGTGTTGCTGAACTACCACTACAAAAGGCAGATTGTAAATTAATTATTGGTGCATCAATAACTCGTGAAAGCTCTACATTATCAATGTAATAATATGAATATCCTGCGGAATTATTAAAACCAGTATTTTGATTAATAAAATTACAACCACTTATACTGCCTGAAGGAAGTCCATTTTGCAAAAAATCAACATTATTAATTGCTCCAATATACAAATACTCTTCGCCCGCTGTTCCTCCAGTGGTTATGTTAAATGTTATCTGGTCCCAACCATTTGTATTTGTAGAATAGGAGGGGTTTGTAAATAGCATTGTGGAGTTTGAAATTGGTAGGTTTCCACTTGAATTAATAAATATATTAGCATTACTAAGATAGGCCTGTAATTTTATATGATTTGAGGAGACACCTTCTGCTAAAGACACATAGAAACTTAATTTATAATTAGTATTTGGCAGTAAAGGAGTAACTAATTTTGTTTTAATCATTTCATAATAAGGAATTCCAGCAGCTGTATTTTTTATTGCATATATACCTGCATAAGCATTACCATTATAAGCATTTTCATAGCCATGAAGATTACAAGGAATCTGAACTCCAAAATTAATTACATTTTGATGAAAATAATCGGGTGATGCTATTGATGGAGAACTCCAGCCTAAGGATCGATTCAATTGACTATGATAAGTTGGCAATGGATCATATTGCTCAAAATCACCGTTAGAAACTAAATTACAAGAAGTATTAACTTGAGCAAATGTCAAATTAAAAAACAGCAAAAAAAGTAAGAGTTTTTTCATAGGATAGTTTTAGTGGGAAGTTTTATTCAGTCTAATAGTCAATAAGAAAATAAGCTTGCTTTACTTATCCTGAACTGTAAATTATTAAAAAGATAAATTTAAAGGCTGAACTAAATGTGCTTTCAGCCTTTAAAAATTAATCCATCATACATTCAAAATATCAAATTATGTATATTTTGATGCATTTTTTTAGTTTATTCGCTTAACTAATTTTAGGCTATTATACACAAACATAAATTCCATATAGCGAATAACAGAATGAATTATAATTCACAGTATTTTCTATATCAATTAAATATTTATCTAAATTAACATTTGTCATTATAAATGGACCAGTAAAATCTCCACAAGATGAATAAACATTCATCGAACTATTGACAAATATATCAATTTGACTGTTTTGAATAATTGGGGTTATTGTATAACTACCGTTATTCAACTCACATAAATAGCTAGCCACAATTGTGTGGTTTAATGTCTTTTTGTTTCTAAATTTTATTGTAAAACGTACATTTGATGTAGGTTGTACACAAATTGCCAAGTTTTTACAATTGTAAGCCGAATTTTGCTTAAAATTCCAAACATCTCGCAATGAATTATTACTTTCTAAAGTACCACTCATTACCAAAATATTATCTGTAAATGAACTGCCTGAACAAAATGGTTGATTAATAACAGCTCCTGTTAACGTGTTATTTGCAGGTTCATAAGGCATGTCTGCATTACATGGATCAGCATATGCATTTGAAATTAAATTGTCATTTACAACTCCTTTATTACTTTGAATTGTGTCATCGTTTTTATCACATGATAAAAAAAACACAACTAATGATAACGATAATAACTTTTTATATTTCATAATTTATATTTTAATATTAAATTTCAGTTAATTAGTCAAACCTCCACATCCAATAGTTCCAAGTTCAAGTCTAACATTTTTACCTTGTTGTAGAATGATAAAAGTTCTTGATGCAACATCAAATTTCACTTTTGCAACCCCAAAATTTGCAGTAGAATTAATGTTATAGTCAAAAGTTGCTTTTAAAATATTTCTACATTTTAATTTGGAACCCGCATAATCAATAGTATATGTAACTAATGTTGCTGGTTTTAACCTAGTCTGAAAATTATTTAATCTTTCAAACTCTTTATATCTATCTGTACTACCTGTTTGATTTGTAGAAAAAATACCCACCACATTATTTGTGCTATTATCAGTTATTGAAGGTGAGATGTAAAAATTTCTAGGTGTCGTTCCATCAACAGATAAAATTAAATCCGGTTCTACTATTAATTTTGAGGCATTTAAAGATTCATTTTTTTCAGTAGAACGGTTTTCTGTTTCATCTGTAGAACATGAAAAAAACATTGATACAGCCATTATAGCAAATGGCATTAAAAGACAATTTCTTAAAAATAATTTCATAATTTAAATATTTAATATTATGCTTACTATATTATTGGGTATTCAGCATCTCCCATTTATTATCGTTATGATTTTATTAATCTGTAACAGACATATATCTAAAAAATAAAAACACGAATATTTAAATTGTCTTTTTGCATCAAATACTTTTGGTTACAGAAAAAAATTAATTTTAACATATTTTACATTTTCTCTATAACAAATGTTAAAAATATTTATATATTTTCTGTAATAGATGTTATAAATGGTAGTGATGATGTAATAAATGGGAAAAAAAATAAAAAAGGATTTGTTTTGAGTTAAATAAATCCTTTTTATTTAAATTATTATATGAAAATCAATTAAAAATGACCTTGTAAAATTTATAAGAAATTACTTTAAAATTTATAATAATTTCATTTGTGTAATTGTCTATTGTATAAAAACTCGAAGAATTTTATTTGTAAATAAAAACAAAAAAATAATTTCAAAAACAATGTTAAAATTACAGTTAGCAAATCCCAGAAAAAAAAGAAATTTAGATTGTCAAAGTAAAGAAAGTAAGCTTCAACAACAAAGAAGATTGATAATAAACTTGTTATAAAAAAAATTACATGATAGATTTCCTCTAATAAGGTCCAATTAAAATCAAGTTTTTTGTAATATTTGACTTCACTTGAATAAAAAAAATAAAAAATCAAAAAAAGTAATAAACTGAAGATATAAATTTTTATATATAAAAATTTTCCTAAAATAGAAAAGAGGAGTACATAGTTTTGATGTGAAAGGAAAAAAAATAATAAGAAAAAATTGGCTAAAGAAAGATATATGAATAAACTAATGCTATGATTTGAAACCAAATTTGCATTTATTTTTTGCTCTATAATTTTGATAAAAAATTTAGTTTTAAACATATATTTTTGCTTTATGCAGGTATGTATTATAAAGCTACTAATTAATATAAAGCAAAAATTTTTGATGTAATAAGTGTAAAGAACAAAGTAATAAATGGTGAAGAAAATAGTATTACGCTTAAATTTTTGATATTCTATTTAAAAACTAAAAAAAGAGGAAGAGCCAAAGCTCTTCCTCTTAACTATTAATTACGCCCAAGTAATTAATTATATGAATATTTTTCAAATGTATGTTTTTATTTATATAATTTATATATAATGTAATAAGTGGTAGGAATGATGTAATAACTGATTTTAAGTTCAATAAAAAAAAATAAAATTTTAACACAAACTGCAGAAAAACTACAGCAATCATTTTTTTTTAACTGCATATTTTTGTTAAAACGAAATCCAATGGAAAAAATTAATATTAAACAAAGAGAAAACTATTTATTACTCGAAATTAAAAAAGATCGTTTTAATCTTGATTTAAAGAAAAGAATTAAGAAATTAAAATCCGTTAAGGCTTTTAACGCAATTCTTTTTAATGATTATTTTAGTATAACTATATTTCCTGTAAGTAGTTATAACCTCGAAATACTTGAAAGAGATATTGAATCTAAATTAAGTGAAGCATAAATGTCTACGTTGTCATGAAGCAAGCCATGTTTTTGATAGCAAAAACGCTCCCTTTGGTCACATGGCTTGGCAGGGTTGCACCCCACACCCCGCTGAAATCAGAACATTTGTAAAGTGGAAATTCTTAATTAATTCTCCTTTTTAATCAATTTTAGATAGATTATTTTCAAAACAAATTGTTTTAAACTTCTTCTTTTAAATTTAAAATAATTCCAAATTCAATTTTCAATTGAATTTGATTGAAATTCATATTTTTTTTAAAAAAATTAGCGTTTTATTCATTTCCCTGATTTTTAGTTATTTAAAAAAAATTACATTTTCATTTTTCCCAAAACATATTCATATTTTTTATACTCATTAAGTGTGTATAAAAAATATGAATATGTTTTGTATTTTTTTGATTATCAATATCTTATGAAAATAATTTTTAATTTCAAAATATTATTTTTTGTTTCTTAATTCTATTTTTGACACCATTCAATTTTAAATTATTTATAAATTATTTATGGAATTAAAAACCTTAGATTTTAAAAATTATCATCACGTTAGATTTGATGAAATTGAAAAAAAGTACAAAGAAGAGTTTAATTCAGAACCTATGAGTTTGTCAGAAGCAGAATTAAAGTCAATTTTAGCACTTCTTTTTTCAATCCAATTTCATTATCCTGTATCATCAAATGATCAGATTGAAAAAGTAAATGATATCTTATATGAAAGACATCGTATCATTAATTTAACCACAAGATTCGGCAGACAAATGATTGAAAATTTAGATGACGCTTATTTGGAATGGTTTAATGAATTATTGGATAGAAGATATCATTTATCCGAAATTATAAAAGATATCGAATTAAATAACTTCGTTCATTTAGCTGTAACTGATTATATGGCAATTCGCAAAATCGAATTTGGAAAGTTTTTTTTAAATGAATGGTCGAAATCTATTATTGATACATCATCCTATTATTTCGATTCTTATTCTAGAAATATCAAAAAATATTTTGATGACAATCCTGAAAAAATTTGGGTTGTAGCTGAAAAAATTGAAAAAGCTAATCCTAGTTTAACCACAAGAGAAGGATTACTTTTGATATTTACCTTAAAAGAATATTTTATAAAGCCAAATGATTCTATAGTGGATTATGCTATTACAAATTATATTGTAAGAGATAATATACATGAACTAAATTTAAAAAGAAGTGTTTACATGTCAACAATTAGAGAAGTTTTAAATCAAAAGTGGAATTTAAATAAAGGTAAAGGAGGGCCAAGATTATAATGATAATATCAGGAAATTTAGTTGAAACGTATAAAACGATTGAGGGATTACCAAAGAGAAAATATCAAGTAATCCGTGGAGGTAGATATTATGATAAAGAAGAATTAGAATCATTTATTAAGGACTTAGAAGGTGGCTCCAAAACATTAGAAGGTTTTCGTATTATAATCAAAGAAGAGCTTTCAATGAGAAGAGCATTGATTGTACTTCTTCAGGAAGGATATTATAAATTAAAAAGCTATGATGATGTTATAATTGATTTAATTCAGTTGCAAAATAAAGCGAAAATAAGATTCCTAATTGGAAACCGTGATCAAGAAGGTTTAACTTATCCTGAACGAATTCACCCTAAAAATCCGTGTGCTCGTTATGAGTATAACAATACAGCCAAAATGCATTATAAAACTGCTTTGAGAATATTAGTAAATCCAATTAATATTTATTTCATTGATGAAAAAGCACATGAGCACCTTAAAACAGTTTACGAAGATGTTTTAATTTGCTAACCTATACCGTGCAATTTTTTTTGTACGGTGTAAGCCATTTATCATTTTTTACCCATTTAAATTTGTCTTGTTGAACGAATTTAAATGGGTTTTTTATTTCGATTCAGCATTATTAACAAATAAAAAGTGTAAGTATGGCACGACCAAAAAAGAAGATAGAAGAAATTAAGTTGTTTCAAATCAACTTAAGAGTGACTTTAAATGAACAAGTTGAACTTGAGGAAGCGGCTAAATCACATGGATTAAATGTAGTTGAATATATTAGAAGAAGAGCATTTCACAAACAATTACCAAAATTTTCTATGTCGGGTTTAGAAAGAGATTTGCTTATTGAACTTTCTCGTATTGGAAACAACATTAACCAAATGTCTAAAAAAGTCAATCAAGGCAATCCTAATCTGAAGGGATTAGAAGAAGAGTTGTTGAATTTGAATAAAAAACTAAACGAAATTAAAAATCAATTACTAGTTTGATATGTTGGCGAAGCAAATCAAGGGTAGGTCATTTTTTGGAGTTTTGAAGTATAATCAAAACAAAGTAGATAAAGGTGAGGCTATTGTTTTAGATACCAATCTTTCATCAGAATCAGTAGTGAAACAAACTAAAGAGTTCAATATTGTAAGACAGCAAAAACCAAATCTATCAAAAGCGGTTTATCATGTGAGTTTGAATTTGCCTTATGAAGACTCTAATAAGTTATCTGATGAGAAATTCGCAAACTTAGCAAGAGATTACCTTGAAGGAATGGGATTTGATGAGAATCAATATATCACTTACAAGCATTTTGACCAAGATCACTCCCACATTCATATTGTGGCTAATCGAGTTAATTTTTCTGGAAATGTTGTAAGTGATTCACATGATTATAAACGAAGTGAAACTTTAATTCGAAAATTAGAACAGAAGTATAATTTAACCGAATTAGTTCGAAAGGAAGAATCGAATGTACTTTCTAAAGGTGAAATTGAAAAATGCCTTAGAACAGGTGAAAGTCCAGATCGTTTAGTATTGCAATCTATAATAAATGAATTATTAAAACAACACTTAACCATGCATGAGTTTTTTGAAAAACTCAAGGGAAAAGAAATAGAAGTAAAACTAAATAAAAGTACTACGGGACTAGTATCAGGAATTTCATTCAAGTACAAAGAGGTAACTTATAAAGGAAGTAAAATTCATCGAAACTTATCATACAATAATTTAATTAAAAAACTCAAACCAAATGAACAAGAGCGAATCAATAATCCTATTTCAGCAAATACAACAGAAATTGGAAAAACTAGAGAAGAAACAAGAAGAACTTTCAGCCCAACTGAAGAATTCAGCCGAAACTATAGTAGAAAACCAGAAAATTATTTGGGCGAAAGTGAAGCAAATGAAAATCCAAAACCAAGAATAAGATTTAGAAGATAACCATGAAAGCAGAGACAGCATATAGCGTAATACAAGCCCTTCCAGAAACGGAAGTAGCTCGCTTGTATAAAATGCTGGGTGTGCAGTCTCCATTTCAGTCAAAACAAAGTAAATCTAAAAAGAAACCGCTTATTTCAGATGCAGAAGCTACGGAGTATCTTTTAAGGAAGTTGAAAAGATATTAGGTAAAAAAATGTAAAACGGAGCTTAAGCTCCGTTTTACATTTAATAAGGAACCAATTAATATACCTAATGAATTATTGCATATTCTTCTAACACATTTTTATACTCCTCTTCAGATACATAACCTGGTTCCTTAAAATTGTGATGAAACAAATATTCAAAATCTAAAGCAAAATAAATAACCATAAAATCTCTAACAATGACATCATTTTTAAACGCTTTCATTTCTGCATACAAACTTTCTACCGAGTTAAAATATGCATCTAAATTTAATGTTGGTATTATTGATTTTGTTAATACCTTATTACCAGAATACGCAAAAAGAAACTTTTCACTTTTTAATAACTGCATAACTAATTCATCTCTCTGACTTGTAGTGAGCGACTTAAAAAACAAATCTAATTTATAAATAAAGTCCAACGAAACTAATATATTAGGTTCGTTTTTGCATTTAAAATAACTCTTCGTCAGCTTGTTTGGAAATGAAGGAATGAAGTCTGGTGTTGTACTATCAAATAGTAATAAACTAACAAATGGAGCTAGTAGCTCACAACGTCTCGGATTTGGATTTTGTTCTTTCATAATGTACCTAATAAAAAAGGCGTGAAACTAGAATCAATCCGCTACTGAGCCACTAGGAAGGCTTGACAACAAAAAAGAAACCGTCCACGCCAGAACTAGGCACGGACGCAATTCCATCTATTATTAAGTTGTCATGAAGATTCCTAGTTTTCAGTAACTAATAAAGATAGCTTACGCTTGTGTTAATATTTTAATGTTGTAAAATTAAGAAATCTCTTTTTGAAAAGGAATTGATTTTGTTCTTTAATGTGAATTTTTATTAACAACTTTCGTTTTTCTACTTTACTAAATATACATTAGTGTAAGCTGATAGTTTTTTTCCTAACTTGCGTTTTTTAAGGTAATTATTTAATCATTGGAAATTGAATTTCTTTAATTTCTTTAACAGGAACAACCCTTACTTTTTTAATAGAATCACTATAAACAAATACATAGTCAGTTGTTTTTCCTATAAAATAATCTTTACTTTTTAATGTGTCTAGTTTTAAAACGTAGGTGTTATCGTTGAGTATGATGTTAAAATTTAGTTTATTTTTTTTTGTTTCTAATGCTTTTAATTCAGCAAAGTAAATAGTGTGAAAAAAAAAGCATCCAACTACAAAATAGAATGGTAATTTAGCTTGTTTTGTAATAAAGATAATTGAAAACATCATGATTCCAATAGTGAAAAAAAGTTGAAATGGAATATTTTGAATTTTAAGTTTTGAAATAATCAGTAGTAAAATAAAAAAAAAGCATCCAAGAAATATAGAGTAATTTGTTTTTAATTTAAAATCAGCCACAGAAATATAAATTATAGCAAAAAATAATAAAATAAATCCAATTATTACGGCATAGGCTATCAAAATAAGATTGTTGGTATAAAAAACATTTATAAAATCAACAGGATTGAAATATAAAAAATATTGAGTATCAAAATTATTATAGTAAATATATAAATACAAAATAGCATGAACAGGTATTATAACCAGAAAATATTTAAAAATCTCATCAAAAGTTAAGTTTTGATTTATAGGTTGATTATTTCTATTTACAATTTTATTTAAATTATAAGATAAATTATAAAATAAATCTGAAAAAAAACTTTTTTTGGATTGGTTATGTTTAATCACTTGAAATAAATTTGAATAAAAAAAAAGTACTGTATATTAAACTTTAAAATTAAAAAAAATGATTTATTACTAAATTTTAATCGCAATAAATCATCAAGAAATTTGCTAAAAGGTATTTCTCTAAAGTAATTAGGTTTTAAATATAAAACAATGTTTATTGTGGATTTACAACTTGTAAATCTATAATATTTTCTCTATGTTTGGTAAAATGATTTAATTAAATTGTTTAACAAACTAAATTAAAGAAAAATTATCTATTTAGATAAGATTATAAAGACCTATAAATTATGTCAAAAAATCATTTTAACAAACCTTTTGATGATGGTACTAAAGCTAAGTTGGAAATTTTTAGAAATTATCTAAAGGAATGGCTTCCTGTCTTTATTTCTAGTTATGAAAAAACGCATTGGGAAAATATTTTTATTTATGATTTTTTTGCCGGTGAGGGTAAAGATGTTAATGGAACACACGGAAGTTCATTAATTATTTTAGATGTATTAAATGAATTCGAATATTTAATTGCAAACACTAAAGTAAAAATTAATGTTATTTATAACGAAAAAGATGAAAAGACATTTGAAATTTTATCTAATCATATAAATAAATTCCACTTTAATAAAGATAAAGTTAATGTTAAGCTACATAACATGCCATTTCAGGACTTATTTTTAGAATTGTATCCTAAAATGATTGCACAAGATAGTTTGCCAAAATTAATGTTCCTGGATCAGTTTGGAATAAAAGAGATTACAAATGATATTTTTAAAAAGTTAATAAGTTTTAAAAGAACTGATTTCATTTTTTTTATATCATCTTCTTTTGTTAGAAGATTTAATGAGTTACCAGAGTTTAAAAATTATTTGTCAATTACAAAAGAAAATTTTGAGGACACAAAGCCATTCCATTCTCATAAAATTGTATTTCAATATTATAAATCATTGGTTGATACAAATTATATACTAGCCCCTTTTTCAATAAAAAAAGGGATTAATATTTATGGATTAATTTTTGGCTCAAATCACACTTTAGGAATTGAAAAGTTTCTAAAAGTTGGGTGGAAAATAAATCCCAATACAGGTGATGCTAATTATAATATAGATGAAGAAAAGATAATTGAAGGTCAACCATCATTATTTGAAGAAGACAACACAATAAAGAAACTTAGTTTGTTAGATTCTGTTTTAAGAAGATATATACTCGACGAAAAAGAGACATCATTATATAGATTATATTTAAAAACACTTGAGTTTGGTTGTCAACCAAAACATTGTAATGAAGTGTTGCGAAAGCTTGAAAAAGAAAATAAAATTCAGCCAGTTAAAACAAAAACTGAAAAAATCCATAACTTAGCACCTCCAAATGACATTAAAATAACAATTATTTAGCGTGAAATATTCAAAGATAGAATGGACAGATGCAACTTGGAATCCATCAACAGGTTGTAATAAAGTAACATCAGGTTGCAAAAATTGTTATGCGGAGACTATGGCTAAAAGACTTCAAGCTATGGGTACACCTGGTTATGAAAATGGATTTGAATTCACAATAATGCCAGACAGGTTAGATATTCCAAAAAAGATTAAAAAGCCAACTAAATTTTTTGTTAATTCAATGAGCGATTTATTTCATGAAAATATGCCTTTTGAATTTTTAGATAAGGTTTTTCAAACAATTGAACAAACACCAATACATCAATATCAAATTTTAACTAAAAGAGAAAGCATTTTAGAAGAATATTTTAAAACAAGAAAAGTTCCTAAAAATGTATGGTTAGGCGTTACAGTTGAAAATTCTGCAACTAAAAATAGAATTGATGCTCTAAGAAACATTGATGCAGAAATTAGATTTTTATCAATTGAACCTTTGATTGGTAATGTTGGTAGATTAAATTTAGAAAATATTCATTGGGTTATTGTTGGCGGTGAAAGTGGACATAAAGCTAGACCTATGAAGCCAGAATGGGCTACTGATATTAAAAGACAATGTGATGAACAAGGAGTTGCTTTCTTTTTTAAACAATGGGGAACTTGGGGTGAGGATGGCGTTAAGAGAAGTAAAAAAGCTAATGGAAGAATTTTACTTGGAAAAGAATGGAATGAAGAACCTGAAGTTGAGTTAACTATTTAAAAAGTAAATTAGTTTTGTTAATTAAATAATTAGAAACATATAATTAAAATATTGCGTTTCGCTTAAAATTTCCTGTTACAGAAATCGGCCAAATTTTTTAACACTACAGGGAGTAAGAGTGGAAACGTCTGCGGTAAGCGTGGGCGTTCCTTTTTGCTATGTAGTGTGGGTTCTTGGTCGAACCTCTGTGACTAGCTTGGGGAATTAGCCCACGTGCTTTTTAAATCTATTTAATACTGCAGAGATATGAATTGTTACAACCACAATGAAGAAGTTTCAGTAGCGCAATGTCAAGATTGTAGAAAAGGACTTTGTAGAAATTGCTCAAAAAAGTTTTCTTTCCCTATATGTACTGTTTGCAATACTATTAGAATCCGAAATGAGAAAAGTCAAATTATTAAAGATTTACTCTTTGCTTATGGATTTGGTTTACTGGTTATGTTTATGATAAGTAAATTTTCAATACATAAACAACCACAAAATGTAGGGTTCTC
>Ga0066602_10001829_pt1 | contig 13489 bp, 12 predicted proteins | sample Higcelweek5metaG_FD_59481 | JGI IMG/M metagenome (GOLD analysis project Ga0066602, IMG submission 59481) | Freshwater pond sediment microbial communities from the University of Edinburgh, under environmental carbon perturbations - High... | ecosystem: Environmental > Aquatic > Freshwater > Pond...
TATTAGTAATTCCAGACGTTAAGTTAGAATATTTATTATCGATGTCGGATAAGAAATTACATGAATATGTTATTCTTCAGTCTCAAGGACAAAACGAAAAGGCGATGAGATCCGCTTCTGAAGGTAGTCATTATCTAACAAAGTTTGTTGGTTATCTATCACTTTCTCAAGAATATTTTTCTGCACCTGTTCGTATACGTCAGTTTTGTTCATTTTTTGAAGTAGCGAAGCGGCAACGCAGACTTCTTATATCTTTTAAAGATATTGATCAGAACATACATACACTTACATTTATAGATAGTATGCTATCTTTTCTCTCAATGCATGAAGAACGAGCACATTCACTCTATGGTGAACCACTAGACTGTACTACAATAACAGTCTATTAATCTATGAATAAACAAGTATCAAAATTTTCTTATATCGCGGTTGTTATCCCTGCGTATCGGGAGAGTAGAAATCTAGCATTATTACTCCCAAGAATTATTCGTACACTTCCTGGCGTGCTCATTATCATCGTTGATGATTCAGATAGTATTGAAGGAAGTAAGACGAGTGAAGCTATTAAGAAACTTCAATATAAACGCGTATCTCTTATCAAGAGAGAAGGGAAAAAAGGTAGAGGAAGCGCTGTTTTAGCAGGATTAACATATGCATTACGTATGTCCGATATTCAATATGTTATTGAAATGGATGCAGACTTAGCTCATGCACCAGAAGAATGCATACGTTTATTACGTGCAGCACCTCAGTATGACATGGTTATCGGATCTCGGTATTTGCGTGGAAGCAAAATTAATGATTGGCCAATGCAAAGACTCATTCAAAGTAAAATTATAAATTTTGTTTTGTATTATTGGTTGGGATTGCATATAACAGATTACACAAATGGATTTCGTCTGTATAGTCGATCGGTTGTTGAATTTCTCATGGGTGCACAGCTAAAAGAAACAGGCTTTATAGCCTTGTCTGAGATAGCATACAAAATTCAAAAAAAAGGTTTCGTTATAGGTGAAGTACCAATCAGTTTTTCTGATCGTCAATTTGGGAAATCAAATGCAGATATTCGTGAGCTTATACAATCATTGATTGGAGTGATAAGAATTCGTTTATCTTAAGATTATGCAACTCTATTTTTCATCGGGGGATTTAGATTTTTTTTGGAAAGAACAACTACAAGCTCTTTCATGGTTTCCACAAGTTTTTTTAAAAAGTGCGGGATTTGGGGTTTCTAGTCTATTAAGTCTATGGCTTGATTATCCATTTCGCATTGTTCTGAAACTTTTGTCAACAATGGGCTTATCGTGGTTTATCATAGAAAAACTTCTTTGGCTGTCAGTATTCATTCTTGCTATATATTCTTCCTATTGTTTAGCGAGATATATATTAAAATCTCGGGCATACTCTTTAATAACAAGTGTTGTATACACTACAAACACCTATTTTTTGCTTCTCTTTAGCGGAGGACAACTTGGAGTCGGATTGGCGTATGCGTTTTTTCCGTATGTAGTATTTCGGTCCATGAATTTTTTTGATAAACCGCTACAAAAAAAAGACATAGTATCCAATGGGTTGTATTTTGCCATTCTCGTCATGTTTGATTTGCGTCTAGCATATATAGCTCTATGTGTTATGGCGTTCTATAGCATTTGGTTAGTATGTACAAAGCAGCAAAAATTATTTCAAATTATTCTTTTAATCAAAGCTTATATCGTATCAGGGATTATCACGTTTATGCTCCATCAGTATTGGATTCTTCCAACTTTACTGTCTCATGCAGGTCCTGCTGATAAAGGAGCGGATTTTGTTAATCCTGGTATGCTTCGATTCTTAAGTTTTGCTGACTTTTCTCATACATTATCCCTTCTTCATCCAAATTGGCCTGAAAATTTATTTGGAAAAGTATATTTCTTACAGCCAGAATATCTCCTTATCCCAATTCTCGCATTTGGATCACTGCTATTTTTATCAAAGAACAAGGAACCAAGAACCCCGTCTGTCGTCGAGGCAGGAAGGAACAATAATCATATTTTGTTTTTCGCTATAGTATCGCTTCTGGGCGCATTTCTCGCCAAAGGTGCCAATCCGCCTTTTGGAAATGTGTATATATGGATGTTTGAGCATATTCCTGGATTTATTATGTTTCGTGATCCCACGAAGTTTTATCTTTTGATCGCTTTAGGATATTCAATACTCATTCCACTATCACTTATGGGATTAACAGATTTCGGATTAAGGATGAAAGATTGGAGAAATAATAAAATTATTTTATCGATTAGTTCATTCGTTGTAAGTATCCTATTTTTATCGTTTTGGTGTTTTTCCATTCGAGCTGTATTCAATGGTCAAGTAAAAGGAAATTTCCAACCACTTCTTCTTACTGATGAATATGTTCAATTAAAAGACATTTTAATAGCTGATAGTGTTCCTTCGCGTACTCTTTGGATCCCTCAAAAGGAGAATTTTGCGTATTATTCTGATATCCATCCAATATTGTTAGCGAGTGAAGTTTTCAAAAACGCTTCATTAGGAGAAATTCAGCAAATTGCAACACAATCATCATTTACGAAGCAATTATCAGATTTTGGTGTAAAGTATGTGATAGTGCCAAAAGATGTAAGTCAAAAAATATTTATTGTTGACTATGTATACAATGAAACAGAAAAAGAATCGTTGATTGCCACACTTCATAAAACCAGTCTTATACAGAAAAGTGAATTTCAAGAAGTCGCTGTATTTGAGAATCCTGAATTTCGGGAGATGAAAATTACCATTCCCGAGATAGTTAATGTTCAGGAGAAGTATGCAAATATAGGTCTAATAGTTAGTGTTATAGTATTTTTGATTATTTTCCTTTAGTTTGTATGGTTATAATACTTATTATTTTTCTTGGTCTTTCATGGTATCTTGGCTATTGTATTGCGTTTCGTGTTTTTTCAAAATTTTCTTCACTATTTATTTTGACTAGTTCATACATTCTTGGCACTGCAATAGCTGTTCCATTGGTATATATTATTTCCTGTTTATTTTTAAAAACTGCTACGCCCTTATTATGGGGAACACTTCTTTCCATTGTATTAATGATTATAATTACTGTTCGTTTTAAATTACCCATTCGGCCGTTACTGACATATTCCGACATTGGTTTTTGTATTTTTGCATTCGGAGTGAGCTCGTGGATTATGTTTAAAACATTTCATGGTGACGTTTCTGGCCAGCTGTTTGTTGGGAGCAATAATGTGTTTGATTTTGGATTGTCATTAGGTCTAATCAGGTCAATTTCCCAAGGGGTAAATATTCCATTTTCATCGCCATTTTCTGCTGGATTTCCTTTGCTCTATCATTTTTTCTTTCCATTTTATATCGCTATGTGGGAATATTTCGGATTTCCCATTGTTCTTGCAGTAAATATTCCTAGTATCCTTTCATTTTCTGCACTTCTCATGATTATTTACGGATGGTCAAACATATTTGCAAAAAAATGGTTTACCGGTTGGTTAGCGGTTTTCCTTATGTTGACTCATCCAACCATGACGTTTTGGAAATATATCTTAGAAAATGGAATTTCATTACAAATGATGAAAAATCTGTGGATTATTCCAGCATATCCATTTGCTGGACCATTCGACGGATCAATGATTAGTTTATTTATGACGTTAAATAACTATATAAATCAACGACATTTAGGGTTTGGGATTGCTTTTGGAATAATCTTATATTGTATTGTATGGAACATGATGCGTTCGGTAAAAAAAATTGCATGGTATATTCCATTTATCCTTGGAATTTCAATTGGCATTCTTTTATTTTGGAACATGGTGATATGTGTTGCTGTCGCAAGTTCTATTTTTCTTTTATTTATTATATGTAGACACATAAAAGAAGGGATTGTATTTATAGTATCCGCGGGTTTACTATCTGTTGCATTCCTTTTTCCATATATAATACTTTTTGCATCTTCATCTCATTTTATACAAAGTATCACTCCAGGTTCTTCTTCACATACACAATGGTTTATCTGGAAGTATCTTTGGGAAAATCTCACGCTATTACCAGTAGTTGCCGGTATTGGATTTGTAGCATTGGGGAAAGAAAAACGTGCATTTATTCCGTTGATTTTATTGTTTTTGTTCGTCTGTTCTTTGGCTGGGTTGCAACAAAGAGGATTTGATCAAAAGCTTATATCACTGTATATCATCCCAATGGATATTCTTACTGCAATGGGCCTTGTTTGGTTGTGGGAGAAAAAATCAGTAATTACGAAGTCTATTGCACTCATATTTTTCTTTGTCTTAACTGTTTCGGGTATAGTCGATTTATTAGTGGTGAAAAATGAATTTGCATTTCCCATAATCGATAATAAAAATATATCAGTCATTTCGTGGATTCAGGCAAATACCCCGAAAGATGCGGTATTTGTATCGTATGCTGATATGATCGATCCAGTGGTTCTTGCTGGAAGGAAGAATTATTTTGGATTTTTTAGCAATGTTGGATGGACTGATAGATCATCGATTGTGAGAAATATCTATGCTGGAGATATTGATGCCGCACGCAAGCTTGGAATTTCATATATACTTGTTCCGAAATGGAATAAAAGTGATTTTCCGTATGTTGTGGACACCATGTATTTTATGGAACACAACATGATGGTGTATGACGATGAGCTATATAGCATATATGTAACGATGAGGAACTAAGATAGAGGAAGTAGAATATTCATCTGTGGTAAAATAATGAATATGGAAAAAAATGATAAACAAGTATGTGTGGTGACAGGAGGAGCTGGGTTTATTGGCTCACATTTATGTGAGAGGTTACTTACTGATGGATATGTAGTATTTTGTGTCGACAATCTCCTGACGGGTTCTGAAAAAAATATTGAACCTTTAAAAAAGAATCCAGATTTTACTTTTATTAAGTGGGATATCATTTCTGAGTTTCCCGTATTACCGAAAATTGATTATATTTTTCATCTCGCATCTCCTGCGTCCGTTCCTGATTATCAGAAATACGATGAAGAGACCGCACTCGTCAATTCAGTGGGAACGAGAAATATGCTCAAGGTTGCTAAGGCATATAAAGCAAAATTTTTGTTTACCTCTACATCAGAGGTCTATGGGAATCCGACAGAAAATCCTCAAAAGGAAACGTACTGGGGCAATGTAAATCCAAATGGAGTGCGTTCCTGTTATGACGAATCGAAGCGTTTCGGAGAGATGATGACCATGCTCTATGTGCGGAGTCGTGGGGTTGATGCACGGATTGTACGAATCTTTAACACGTATGGACCGAATATGCGGAAAGATGACGGTCGGGTTATCTCTAATTTCATTAACCAAGCTCTAGAGGCGAAGCCAATGACAGTCTATGGAGACGGAAAGCAAACACGGTCTATTTGTTTTGTTTCAGATTTAGTAGAAGGTATCGTGAAGATGATGTTTTCAGAAAAGACAGCAGGAGAAGTCGTCAATCTCGGTAATCCAGAAGAGTACACCATGATTGATTTAGCTAAAAAAATTCAAAAAATGATAGGAACGAAGTCAGAGATAGTTTTTGAGAAGCTTCCACAAGATGATCCGATGCAAAGACGCCCAGATATCACAAAAGCAGAGAAACTTCTTGGTTGGAAACCTGTAGTGAGTGCTGACGCTGGACTTCAAAAGACAATTGAGTACTATAAAAAAACAATATGAAAATAATTCATGATTCTATTTCAACATCTGAATTAATGGAAATGTCGAAACTGTGGTATGGAGAATTAGTGAAAGCGGTTGTTGATGTTGAACGAAAAATTATGGCTGTTGATGGTGAAATGCATGCAGATGAAGAAAAAATTCTTCTTGCAGATGGGTCGAAACAAGAAAATTTGTGGGGCATAAATATTTATCCAAATAAAGCAGGTGATGATCGTATTGAATTTGATTCAATGATTAATGTTAGGCCAACGCAGCAGAATATGAGCAGGGGTGTTGAAAATGAAACACTTCAAAAAACAATTCGATCAATTGTGGCTAAAATGATCATTTGAAAATTTTATGTATCACCCTTACATTGCGCAGGAAAAATGGAATGCTCTTTCCCGATGTGAACAGATGGCAAATATTGGGAGTGAAGTATCACGTGCTATTAATTGGAAGCAAAGAGACACACATAGTATGCAATTGGCTGTATATAGAGCTTTAGAGTTGCTAGATTTATCTATTGTTGACGAAAAGAATGTACCTGGATTAAAAGAAATTCTTCGGGTTCGAGAGTGTATTGCAGATTATTTTTTAGGGGATAATACGTATAAGTTTACTGACGCTTGGTGGAATAAGTATTTTATGGAGTATGCGCTTGCAGCACGGAGAGACAAATGAAAATTCAAGATATAGGATTTGTTGTAGTACTTCTTGTCTTACTTATCATTCGAAAGCCTCGATTGTTTGTTATCGCCGGACTTTCCTGTTTCCTTCTTGCTATTCCATTATTTGCTACGTGGATATTTTTTACGGGTGAGAGACTTGTCTGGTACGGCGCTGCATTTGTATTTGTTGGTATAATACTAACAATCATTCAAGAGAAGGAGAAAACAGTATGAAATTTTTTATCACAGGTGGAGCAGGGTACATAGGTTCAATAACAAATTCTGTTTTACGCGCACAAGGTCATGAAACCGTGGTGTTTGACAATATGGTCAATGGCCATAAAGAAGCTATTGGTGATACGAAATTGATTGTAGGAGATCTTCGAAATAAGGATGATATAAAAAATGCACTTGCAACTGATTCATTTGATGCTGTTATCCATTTTGCGGCTCTCATACTTGCCGGCGAATCCATGCAACTACCATTTGAATATTTTCATAACAACATCGATGGTGGTATCAATTTACTTGAAGCGATGCGGGGTGTCGGGTGCCAGACCATAGTATTTTCCTCAACATGTGCAGTCTATGGATTTCCAAAGAATCTTCCTGTGACAGAAGAATCTCCAATTGCACCAGCATCAGTGTATGGGGCCTCAAAAAGGAATTTTGAAGAAATATTATCGTGGTATGAAACAATCTATGGTATCAAACATGCAAATCTTCGCTATTTTAATGCCTGTGGAGCACTTGAAGACGGATCTCTTGGCGAAGCACATGGAGTAGAAACTCATATCATACCTGTTGCGATTCGTGCGCAAATGGAAGGGAAACCATTTTCTGTATTTGGTAATGATTACCAAACAAAAGATGGGACGTGTGTACGCGATTATATTCATGTCCTTGATTTAGCTCGTGCACACCTCCTTGCGGCAGAGAAAATTCAATCATCAAAAGAATCATTGACCGTGAATTTAGGAGTGGGGAAAGGGTATTCGAATTTAGATATCCTTCACGCTATTGAGACAATTTCAGGAAAGCCTATGGAAATAACCAATCAGGAACGGAGAATGGGTGATCCTGATGCAATATTTGCTGATAATGCAAAGGCGAAACAAATTCTTGGTTGGGAGCCACAATTTACGGAAATTGCCTCTATTATAGAGACCGCATGGAAATGGCATACCACACATCCAAAAGGGTATTAAATACGATATACTACATGTATGCGTATTGGAATAGATATCAGCCAAGTGGTGTATGAGGGGACAGGAGTCGGGAAATATATTCGTGAACTGATGCCTCGTATCATACAATCGGCACCACAACATCATTTTATATTGTTTGCAGGGACATTGAGGCAGAAGAAACGCATTCTGACATTTGTTCACTCCATCCAAAAAATAGCTTCAAATGTCGAAGTTGTCATTGTCCCACTTCCACCAACAGTGCTTGATTTTTTATGGAATACTCTTCACATGCTTCCTATAGAATGGTTTATAGGAAAGATTGATGTTTTTTGGTCCAGTGATTGGACCCAACCACCACTAAACCATGCGCTCGGAGTCACGACTATCCACGATGTGAGTTTTCTTCATTTCCCAGAAACGTTCCATGCCTCAATTCTTACGACACAGAAACGACGCTTGGCGCAGGTCAAAAAAGAATGTTCATTCATATTAGCTGATTCCGAGGCTACAAAAAAGGATATTGTTCGATTTTTACATATTCCTCAAGAAAAAATATCAGTTGTATATCCTGGTTTTTCAAGCACTGTATGATAATCGCAATTGACGGATATGAAGCAAATGTGACAAACCGTGTAGGAATCGGTCGGTATGCATATGAAATACTGTGCAACATCTATGCATTAGTCAAAAAGTCTGAAAGTCACAAGTCTGTCACGTTGTCGGATATTCAATTCCGAATATATCTTCCGGATGCTCCACTTCCTGATTTGCCTAAGAGTACTGATTGGTGGGAATATAAAATTGCAGGTCCCAAGAAATTATGGACATTTATCGGTCTTCCCCTTGCTCTTCGTAGAGATATGCCCAGCGCAGATGTAATTTTTACTCCAACGCATTATATCCCTCGGTTTACCACTATCCCAAAAGTGATGGCAATCATGGATTTATCGTACATATCGTATCCAGAGCTATTTAAGGCAAAAGATTTCCATCAATTGAAACACTGGACACAGTATTCAGCACATCATGCTGCTGCCATCTGTACTATAAGTGAATTTAGTAAAAATGCTATAATTGACACATATCACGTAGCGGCTACTCGGGTGCATGTGACATATCCGGGACTACATTCAATGACAAATGATAAATTACCAATGCTAAATATGGAAAATACGTATAAAATATCCAAGCATTACATCCTCTCTGTAGGCACAATTCAGCCTCGAAAAAATTATACCCGCCTCATAGAAGCTTTTTCTGATTTTTTGAAACGAAATAAACAGCGATTCGGCGATATTGACCTAGTCATCGTCGGGAAAAAAGGTTGGCTGTATGAGGAAATTCTCGCAGCGCCTAAAAAATACGGGGTAGAAAAACACGTCAAATTCCTTGATTTTGTGCCTGATAGTGATTTACCCAGTCTGTACCAAAATGCTCTCTGTTTCGCCCTTCCTAGCCTCTATGAAGGTTTTGGATTACCTGTTCTTGAGGCCATGGCGCAAGGGTGTCCAGTCGTCGTGAGTTCAGTTTCTAGCTTGCCTGAAATAGCGGGAAAAGCAGGTATTTATGTGGTTCCTGATGATGTGGAAAGTATTGTGACAGGACTTTTGACTGCGGTACGACAGAGAAATCTTATGCAAGGGAAATTTCGAGTAAAAAAGGGTCTAGAACAAGTGAAGAAGTTTACGTGGGAAAAAGCAGCGCAAGAGACACTAGAAATACTCGAAGGAGTTGGGAAAGGGGAAAAGCCATGAGAATTTTTATTGATTTTTGGGTACTTCTCGCCAACCTGACTGGTTTATTATTAAGTCATACCATACGGTTGTTTCTCTATCGTCATCTTTTCAGGATGAAAATTGGGAAAAACAGTTCCATCCATTGGCTTGCTCGATTTAATCAGCCATCAGGAATTGAAATTGGCCATAATACCATTATTGGCAATGACGCTTTCTTGGATGGAAGATCAATCCGTGATTGGGGAGGAAAGAAACCAAATCGATGGGTATATGCAAAAGAATTCTTATGGCCATCTCACCGATCGTTAAAGATAGGGAACAATGTCTCAATTGCAGGCGAAGTTCGTATGTATACGATGGAACACGATATAGATGATCCTGATTTTAAGCCAATAAGTGGAGCAGTCACCATAGAAGACTATGTGGTTATCGGTACGCGTGTTACCATACTTCCTGGTGTCACTGTCCATACTGGTGCGGTTCTTGCGTCAGGAGCCGTCGTGACGAAAGATGTGCCTGAATATACCGTTGTAGGTGGAGTACCTGCAACGTTTATCAAAGAACGAAAAAGAGATTTGCGGTATAATCTAAAGTTCGCGAGGTTGTTTCAATAACAATCGTTCATTTCTCAGTGTTTGGTATATATCATCGTGTCTATCACTTATGGATTTATCAATAATTATTGTTAGCTATAATACCAAGAAGTTAACTGATGAATGTCTGTCAACTCTTAAAAAGAGTTTGCTCGGATCTGGTATAAAATACGAGATAATTCTCGTTGATAATGTTTCAACCGATGGAACTCGTGAACTTATTAATAAAAAATATCCAACTGTGGTTGCTTTGTGGAATAAAGAAAATGTCGGATTTGGAAGAGCAAATAATCAGGGCATACGGATAGCGAAAGGTGAATATATACTTCTTCTCAATTCGGATACGTTAGTACCTGCTCGCTCGATTGAAAAATTACTTCAGTTTAATCGAAAGCATGCAAATGCTTTTATTGGACCCAAACTTCTTAATATGGATAGAACTGCACAGACGTCGTGCGGTCCATTTCTGACATTACCAATTGTTTTTGCTGCACTTTTTTTGAAAGGCGATGTACTTGGCATGACACGGTGGTCACCCAATAAAGTCAAAAAGGTTGATTGGGTATCTGGTGCGTGTTTCATGGGGCAAAAAAAATTATTTATGGATGATTTATTATTCGATGAAAACATATTTATGTATATGGAAGAGATTGATTTACTCATGCGCGCAGTTAAAAAAGGATATAGTACCTATTTCTATCCTGGGTCTACCATTATCCACCTTGGTGGAGGGAGCTCTACGAACAAAAGAACAGGGCCAGTTCTCAATATTTATAAAGGGTTGATATTTGTGTATAAAAAACATTATTCAAAATTTGCTCTCTTCATCCTTCGTCTACTTTTAAAAAAGAAAGCAATTATCTCTATCGTTATTGGATACATAATCGGAAGTGAGTATCTGAAAAAAACATATGCGGAAGCTTTTAAACTGGTGTAACGAGTATGGATTGTATGTGATAACGCTTTTTCTATTGGCGTTTATTCCATTGTATCCAAAACTGCCACTTATCAATGTCATCCGATCTTGGGTATATATACGGCTCGAAGATTTCCTCATACTATTATCATCCGGATTTCTTCTTATCACGATGATTCGGGAAAAAAGAATAAGTGATAATCCTTTGAGAATTCCCATTCTCACGTACTGGATTATCGGTGGAATATCAGTTCTCAATGCAGTCTTATTTATTTTTCCTCATTTGACTGGGATGTTTCCTCATCTGGCTTTCCTCCATTTTGCTAGGCGTATCGAATACATGGCTGTTTGCTTTATCGCGTATGAAGCATTTCGGAGGAAGCCTTTACTTCTGCCTTTTTTGTGGACGCTTATTGGATCGTACGTGATCATCATACTGTATGGATTTGGACAGAAATTTCTTGGATTTCCTGCATTTTTGACTATGAATGAGGAATTTGCTAAAGGAGTGCCACTTCGTCTTCCCTCAACGGCGAGATTTCCTTCCACATTCGGTGGACATTATGATTTAGCTGCGTACCTCGTCATGACCATTCCAATTATGGGAAGTGTGCTATTTGGGGTTAAAGCTCTGTGGAAAAAAATTGGTCTTTTTCTCCTGACGTTTTTAGGACTTATCATGCTTCTTTTTACGGCATCCCGTGTTTCATTTGGAGTGTATCTTGTCGTCATGTCTGTCATGCTCTTGTGGCACAAAAAATCATTGCTAATTGTGCCCATGATCCTATTAAGTCTTCTTGTGATGAATTTCACGAGTGGTGCATCAGAACGTTTTTATAAAACATTTCGGGTGAGCGACGTGGTCGTTGATTTATCAACAGGGAAACCAATAGGTACCCTTGATTCACTGACTGGTACCAAAGCGACGTTATCGCAAAGTGAATCTCCTGCAGAAGAGACTTTGCCAACAGGGAGTGAATATTTGAGTTTGGCAGGTACTTCGGACAGTGAAGTCAAAACAGTACAACTCTATAAAAGTAAAAATATTCCAGGAGTGGCAGGGGAAGTCGCTACTGTTTCCGGAAGTTTTCTCATTCAAAAAGCCCTTGTGTATGATATTTCCATAACCACGAGATTTCAGGGACAATGGCCGAAAGCCATAGAAGCATTTAAACGGAATATTTTTTTGGGAAGTGGATTTTCTTCGTTATCAGTCGCTGCTGATGGAGATTATCATCGAATGCTCGGAGAAACGGGAATTATAGGAAGCATTGCTTTCTTAGGTATTTTAGCTACATCATTTCTCTTGTTTATCAAACGAAAGCATTTGTTATCTCCTATAGAGCGGTCTTTTGCGATTGGTGTGTATGCTGGTATAGTGGGACTCCTTTGTAATGCGGTTCTTATCGATGTTTTTGAAGCGTCAAAGGTCGCCTATACGTTATGGATATTTGTGGGAGTAGTGACTGCCATGCTCGTGGCAAAAGAACCATTTACTGTGAAATATTTTCAGTTTTTATGGTATCTTGCGACACGAAAAATATCGATTTTATTTTATCTCATTCTTGCGATTTGGATTGTGTGGGGAAAAACATTTGGATTATATTTTGTCGGCGATGATTTTACGTGGCTTCGATGGGCTGCTGAAAGTGTACCTGGTGATATCATAGGATATTTCACAAATTCTCAAGGATTTTTTTACCGTCCTCTCCCGAAGCTTTGGTATTTTAGTATGTTTAGTGTTTTTTGGCTCAAGCCGTCTATCTACCATGTCGCTTCAGTACTACTTCTTTCGATGACATCGCTTCTTTTGTACCATATACAGGTTCGTTTACAGGTGAGAAAAGTATTTGCATGGATTGGCGCTTTTTGTTTTGCTGCATTATCTGTACATCATGAAAATGTCTATTGGATTTCCGGTCAAAGCAGTATGCTTGCTGGATTGTTTCTCCTCACTGCTGTGTATCTACGGATTGAATCATTTTATCAGAAGAAATGGAAATCTCTTTTTTTCATTGGATCTTTTTTTGCAGTATTTCTGTCTATGGTATCGTATGATGGTATGCTCGTCGCACCAATTATCCTATGGTGTATCAGTATAATTTGGCAACCGAAATCGATTTGGAATTGGGCGTATATACTTCTCATTCCTAGTTATTGGTGGATGCGGAAGGCATCTGGTGCTGTAGCATCTGAAGGTGATTATGGATACAAGCTTACGACATTTTTTATCAATAGTGTGGCTAATAGCATTGGATACACCATAGCAATATTCGTAGGTCCGAAAGCGATAGAACAATTTAATTCATTGCGTCTTGCCACAAAAGTATATCTGAAGGAAATATCAGCAGTAGCACTTCTCATCGGTCTTATTTTTCTTCGTATTATGTGGTCTTTGAAAGCATGGATTGTCGAACAAAAAAAGATTATCGTATGGTTTGTCTGCTATGGTATAGCATTTGCTGCGTACATACCGCTTGGAGGAATGGCAGAACGATATGCATATATCCCATCTTTGTTTCTCACACTTGGCGTGATTGGAATTATCGATGCACTATGGAATCACATACGACTTGTAGGAAGAGTTGCAGTACTTATTTTTATATCTATATTTTTGATGGTAAATGTTCGTGAAATTCAACGATTGGGCGATGATTGGAAAAAGGCAGGGAGCGTCGTCGAACAATCGCTTCTGGTGATAAAAA
>Ga0066602_10001835_pt1 | contig 13464 bp, 10 predicted proteins | sample Higcelweek5metaG_FD_59481 | JGI IMG/M metagenome (GOLD analysis project Ga0066602, IMG submission 59481) | Freshwater pond sediment microbial communities from the University of Edinburgh, under environmental carbon perturbations - High... | ecosystem: Environmental > Aquatic > Freshwater > Pond...
GGCGCATCCGCGCCCTTGGCTCGACGGCGCACGAGCGCCGGGCTGGCGGTCGCCAGCCTCATATCCGCCAAGGGTCAAAACCTCGGCAGAATGGTATGATGCCCGCAGCCGTTCGTCCAGCGGATCAACGGCTGCCGGATCTTCCGCCAGCCTGCTTCGGCGTCGGCGGAAACCAGCAACGCGCATCACCGCAGATTATCGGCGATATGATGCAGCCCATGGGCGCGTAATATCGCTTCCCGCTGGCGCAAGCGGCGACGCTCGATGGACTGATAGGTGGTCTCCCCGCCCAGAATGGTGCCATCTTCACCAGACAGCGTCTGGACCAAGCGTTCAAGCAGGGCAGGATCGCGGTCGGGATCGCGGCTATCCAGTGGTTTGTCCGCGTTAATTTCCTTCAACAGCCGGTCAGCGAGGGCCCCCTGGCTCAGGGGTAGATGACCTTCCTGGATCAGACGGGCGATATGTTTCATGGCGGGATTGGTCAGCGCCTCCACCGCACCCCGGCGGCACAATACCACATCACCCAGGCGCAACAGCGCTTCGCCCAGGTTGGGCTGTGGGGCCAACAGTTCCTGCACCACTTCCGCAAAGGCGAGCATATCGGACAGCAGCGCATCCACCTGCCGCACCAGCCCGCTCTCAATATTTGCTGCGGCCAGTTGCGCCAACGCCTCGACCTTGGCCAGCAGGGAGCGGAAGTCGAACAACCAGACCGTCACCAATGAATTCAGCACATAATCATGCAAATCCAGCGATGTGCGCTCCAGGATATGGGTGCTGAAGCCGGACAGATCCTCCCCCTTGAAATCCGGGTAGGAGCCGCGCTCGCCTGCAAAGGCACGGGCCTTCTGTTGGGCCCGACTGATCAACCCGTCCAGCAGGTTCAGCCGCTGTTTGGGCGTTTCCCCCGATACGGCGGCCTGCGCACCCGCCACCCGATGCAGGGCTGCATTCACCAACCCCTGCACATCCTGCATCTTGCGCATATGGCTGTAGCTGTGCAGCAGTTCACTGGTACAGATGTTGCTGCGCTGCAGATAATCCCGTAGCACCTGTGTAATGGTGCGGCGTCCTTCAGAGGTATAGAAATCCTCCAGTTGCTGACAAAGCGCGATTTCCCCCACCGGCGTACGGATGCTCAGGGGTTTCGTGGTACGTACGGGGCGGGACTGTTCATAGACGATTGTTTCTGATCCGACACCGTTGGCCAGCGTCCGCAGCCGGACGACCTTCACATCATGTGTCTTATCGGTGATCAGCAGATGCTTGGCTTCCGCGATTGCATCATCCTCCGCATCGCACAGCATATGCAGCAGCCAACGGTCGTCCATTTTCAGGAAGACTTCGAAGGTCAGCCGCTTGTTCCAGAAGCCCAAACCGAAAAGCATGAACGCCCCCTACTTGAATCTTAGTCTAATGGATATGGGGGGGCGTGCAATTGAACTGTTGACGAAACCATGTGTGCAAAAGAATAGCGGCGCCCGCCGGGACGCCGCTTTGGAAACTCCCAGCGGGAAAGGACCGAATCAATCGAATGGATTGGTGCTGCCTTTTCGCAGCAGCATGCGGATCGGCACGCCGGGCATCTGGAAACTGTCACGCAGGCCATTGACCAGATAGCGTGAGTAATTGTCCGGCAGATCCACGGGCTTGCTGACGAACAGCGCGAAGGTCGGCGGGCGGCTCTTCACCTGGGTCATGTAGCGGATCTTCAGGCGGCGGCCATCCACCAGCGGCGGCGGGTGGGATTCGGTCATCCCAGACAACCAGCGGTTCAGCTGGGATGTTGGGATGCGCCGATTCCAAACCCCGTATGTGGCCACCACTGTATCCAGCAATTCTGCCAGCCGTTGATTTTTAAGCGCAGAAATGGTGACCGTGGCAATACCCTTGACCTGCGGCAGGGAGGTCTGCAACCGGTCGGTCAGGCGACGCATGGCTGCATTTTTGTCCGCCACCGCATCCCATTTGTTAAGCGCGATGACCAGTGCGCGCCCTTCCTCAATCACCAGCCGGGCAATGGTCAGGTCCTGCTTGTCCAGAATACCATCGGCATCCAGCATCAGCACCACAACATGGGCCATGCGGATCACACGCAATGTGTCCTGGTTGGCCGCCTTTTCCAGCTTGTTTTCCACCCGCGCCCGCTTGCGCAAACCGGCGGTGTCGACAAGCCGTATGGCCCGGCCCTTCCAGTTCCATTCCACCGCAATGGCATCACGGGTCATGCCGGCTTCCGGTCCAGCAAGCACGCGTTCTTCCTGCAACAGCGCGTTCAGCAGGGTTGACTTGCCAACATTCGGGCGCCCGACAATGGCCATCTGCAGGGCCTTTGGCTCCGGTTCATCGGGCACATCATCGGTCTTTTCCGCGGCAATGGCCTCAACCATCTCTTCGGAAAAATCGTCCTCCTCCACCTCTTCCGCCAGATCATCTGCCATGGACGGCATATGCGGTATCAAGGCGGCCACCAGATCGGCCATGCCCTCGCCATGTTCGGCAGAAAGGGGCACCGGCTCGCCGAGGCCCAATTCGAACGCCTCGATCAGGCCCGGCTGGCTTGCCGCCCCTTCACACTTATTGGCCACCAGGATCGTCGGGGTCTTCACCCGCGCGCGCAGCCAAGCAGCAAAATGCTTGTCCATCGCCGTAACGCCAGCGCGGGCGTCGATCAGAAAAAGGCAGACATCGGCACGTTCAATGGCGCGTTCAGTCTGGACGCGCATGCGCGCCTCCAGACTGTTGTCGAACACATCCTCCAGCCCGGCCGTATCAACCACGGTGAATTCCAGCCCGCCAACGTGACCGTCGGCGGCACGCCAGTCGCGGGTCACGCCCGGCGTATCGTCAACCAGGGCGATCTTCTTGCCGACCAACCGGTTGAATAGCGTGGACTTGCCGACGTTCGGGCGCCCGACAATGGCGACCGTCAGCCGGTGCGTGGCCTTTATCACTTAAAAACACTCCAGTTACTGATAGGCGACCACGTCGCCGTCCTCGGTGAGAATATACAGGGTCTCACCGGCAACGACAGGGGCCTGGATCGCAGGGCCGGGCAGCTCTGTACGCCGTATCACCTTTCCGTCATTAACCGACAGTTCAACCAGCTGGCCGATACTGTTGGTCAGGATCAGGCGACCGCCGGCCACCAGCGGACCGGTCCACAGAATCGGATCCTCACGATCCTCCGGGTCCTCATACCGCTCCAGCTCGGCAATCCAGCGAACGCGGCCATCCTTGCGGGTCAGCGCCACAACCTGACTGTCGTTGGTGGTGACAAACACCCAATCGCCAACCACGGCAGGCGTGGTAATGCCGCCGATATCCTGTTCCCAGACGCGCTGACCAGAACGTATATCGATGGCAGCCATGCGCCCAGAATGGCTGATGGCGTAAGCCACACCATCGGCGATCACCGGCAGACCGCGGATATCCGCCAGACCGGTCAGGTTCTCACCGCGACGGATGGAAGCCAAGCTGTCCTGCCATGCCTGACGGCCATTTTCCACGCGCAACGCGAACACCTCGCCCGAGGAATAGGGCACGATCGCCGTTTCCCCGTCGATACCAGCGGCCGAGCCGCCCAGCAACGCTGCCGGTTCCAGGAAGCCGGTATGGTACCATTCCAGCGCCCCCGTATCGCCATTGAGCGCGATCAACTGATTGTCGACTGCTGAAACGAAGACACGATTATCCACCACCGTAGGCGCAGAACGGATGGGGCCGGCGATTCGCCGACGCCAGACCACATCCCCCTTATCAGTATCCAGTGCCACCGCCTCACCGAAACCGTTGGTGATGTAGAGGCGGCCATTGGCCACCGCCACACCGCCGCCAAACGCCTCACCATCCTGATTCTCGCGCAGGATGTTACGGCGCCAGACACGGGAACCGGTCTTGGCATCAAAGGCATGCAATTCGTATTCGGTATCCAGTACATAGAGCCGGCCACCGGAAATCACCGGCCCCGCCAGCAGGCGGGCACTGGAAGACGAACCCTCGATCCCGGCGGACCAAAGCTTGCGCAGAGGCCCCTGGCCCAGCGCCACATGGCCGGGATAGTGGGCAGGGTTACCGCCGGGCTGGGCCCAATCCGCGTTAGCCTTGGCTTCAGGCAGGGCAACTGCCTGATCGGTGACCTGCGGATCGACTTCCAACTGCTGCTGAAGCTGCAGCACAGAAATGCGGTTGCCGCCCAACTTCGGCCCTTCATCCTCGCTGAACCAGTCGCCTATTCCGCAACCGGACAGCAAAAGGCAGGCGAGCAGCGGCGCGGCAACGCGCCGGGCAACGGCATAGGGGAAGCGCCGGGCGGAAACGGTGGCGCGCGAAGCGCCGAAACGGGTGCTGCTGACCATGATATCCTGGTTCTCGGGCGTCATTTCGGCGCCGCGAACAACGCGGCGAGTTCAGTGGCGCGGGTGCGCAGGCCCTGTGGCGCCTGGGCATCCTCGGCCAGTTGCTTGAACAATTGCTCGGCACGGGCGTTATCGCCAGCCTTGGCCGCCAGCAAGGCCGCCACTTCGGTGGCGGATCCCCGCCAGGCGTTACCGGCGTCCAGCAGCGGGGCAAGGCGCTGACCCAGTTTGGCCGGGTCGCCCGCATCCACCTGCAGCTGTACCGACAGCAATGTTGCCAGATCGCGCATCAAGGCATCGGTCTCGCCGCTGCCAGCGATCTGATCATAGATGACGATGGCTTCGTCACGCTGCCCGTTACGGGCGCGCAGACCCGCCTCGTAAAGCCGGGCGATCACGGCCTGATCCTGCCCGAGTTCAGCCGCCGCGGTCGCCAGGGCGTCGCCAGCAACCTTCACGTCGGGCGTCCCTTCCTCCGGTCGTGCCTTGGCCAGGGCGGCACTCAATACAGCGGTACGCTTCTCCATCTGGCTGGCGCGCCACTCCTTCCAGCCAACATAGCCGGCGGTGGCCACCACGATCAAAACAGCCCCACTGATAACGGTCGCGCCATAGCGCTTCCAGAAGGAGACCAATTGATCGCGACGGAGATCCTCGTCAACTTCGCGAAAGATGTCGGACATGCATCACCCTCGGCCGGTCGCCGAACCGAATAAACAAAGCGCGGCGATACCAGACACCCCGCCCCGGGTCAAGGCGGCTGCCTATTCCCTAACCGCCCTTGCACGACCGGAAAGGATAATTCCAGCGGCAGGAACCAGCATAACAATACCCTGCTTTCAGGCAATTGCGGGGCAAAAAGCAAAAAACGTCATGCTTTCCCTATCAAAAGAGGCAAATCCACATCAGGAAACTGTCCAGTTGCGGGCTATCCAGACCAGAAGCGGAACCAGATTGCCCCCCTCTTCCCTTGGGGAACGTGGTGGCGTTGACGTTACGGCAACCGTACCGCAGCGGGCTCATCCGCCCACCGTCTCCGTCGGCGAAAGGTTAAGCCAGTCGGCCGCCACCATGGCCTGCGTCCGGTTACGCACCCCAAGGGCCTTGAAAATCGCCGTGATGTGGATTTTCACCGTACCGACGGTCAGGTCCAGAGCCTCCGCGATTTCGATATTGGAGCGCCCTTGGCGGATCATCGCCAAAATTTCCCGCTGACGCGGCGTCAGCTGCTGGCCGGCATCTTCCCGGAAAAAGCCGGCGGGCACCGGCCCCGCCACCGTCATCAGCGGCTCCCCGCCCGGACGCATCGCCACAACCGGCGGAACAAAAATGCCCCCGTCGGCAACCACTTGCATGGCACCGGCCAATTCACCATCCGCGTCGGCGCGGCGCACATAGGCGCGAGCACCTTCACCCAGGGCAGCCCGCATCTTCTCCGGGTCATTCCCGCCCACCGCGATTAAAGGCAGGTTTGGACAAGCCGCGACAAAGTCCCGGATGGCACCACGCGGTGCCATGGTGATGGAGAAGATGATGAGATGTCCGCCTGGATAGGCCGTCGCGCGCGCGCGCGCTTCTGCCAGATCGGCAACATCATCCACATGGTCCGCCACCCCGGCCCGGCGGGCAATCTGCCTGACGCGCTGACAAAAACCGGGTTCGTGATCAATCAACAAAATACGCATTCGTTCTGACCCCTCGGGTCACCCCGCAACCTGTCATGGGTGGCGCGGGATGGCACGACCCCAGTATACACAGCTGATTGCCGTCCTACAATTTTATGCATCAGCAAAATGCAAAATCTCTGAGTGCAGCGGCAAAGCATCCATCTCAACCGTAACGGGATGCAGACCCATTTGCGCATTCACGAAACAGAATGGGTAAATCATGGCAATGTGATGGCACAATAAAATATCAATAAGCGTTAACCAAGATTAGCCTCCATCGAACGGGTTAGGTCACGAAACACGTTTTCCCTCATTTGCCCGTCTTGCGAAGCACGTTGCTGCAACATTCCATGGGTGTTACGCCATAGATAGGGGAAAACACCGATGCAACCCTCAAATGCAGCCAACACGTCACAGTTTACACACTATAATATGCGATCAAATAGAGGCTGTGAAGTTGCCTCTGCCGATGCCTGGGGTGCCTGCTAATGCAGATCGCCATCCTGGTGGGCGATGAGGATACCCGTGCGGCCCTGGGCAGCGGACTTGGGTATATGCAGGGGCAAATAACCCATTTCAGCAGTGTCGGCGCCCTGGTTCAGTTGACAAGACCGCCGGACACACTGCTGATCGACCCCGACCATTTCGCACTGCTGCGGGAAAGGGAGCCTGTCGCCTGTCTGCGCCTTTCACGGGGAAGCCGGATCCTGCTGGTGCTGTCCCTGGCCGACACACTGGATGCTGCCCCGCTGCTTCCCTTCGCCGATGCTTGGCTGTTCACCGAAGGGCTGGCGCATGTGGCCGAGTCGCTGGTGCGACTGGGACAGGAGGGGCACACGGCCCTGCCCGCCCCACTGCTCAGCAGGCCGGGAATCGACCAGATGCGCATGGGATTGCTGGGCAGGCTGACGGATGCCGAACGCCGGTGCCTGCTGGCCCTTGGAAGGGGCCTGAATAACCGCGACATCGGTCAGGCGCTGAACCTTTCCGAAGCCGCCGTCAAATCATTGGTCCGGTCAATGCTGAACAAGTTGCGTTTGCGTAACCGAACGGAGGCGGGGGTTTTCGCCGCCCGCAATAGGGAGGAGATCAGCGCCGCGCTGTTTCAGGCAGGTTTCGATCCAGTTCGCCTGCTGCATTGAGAGGCCCCGTTGTCGGGGCCTCTCAACCGAGTCAGCCAGCGGCGGCCAGTGGCATGGCGGCGCCACCCGTCATATTGAACTCGCCACCGATACCGTTGTTGAGAGCCCAGATAGCCGCTTGGGTGCGGTTGGAGGCGTTGATCTTCCGCAGCAGGCTTTTCAGATGCACCTTCACCGTCGCTTCGGTGATGGAAAGCTGGTTTGCAATCATCTTGTTGCTGTCCCCGCTCAACAGGCAGCGCAGGATCTGCACCTCCCGCTGGGACAGGCCCTTGCGGGAGCTCGGCATCTCCAATGCAGGTGCCGTGGCAACACGGCCACTGATAAGCAAAGCCGCCAAGTGGGTGGGGAATACCTTTTCCCCCAGCATCACCAGTCGCAGCGACTGCGTCAGCGCATCGGAGGAAAGATCCTTCATCAAATAGCCATCGGCACCGGCTTCCAGTGCGCTGGAAAGCCGGCGGGTGCAAAGTTCCGATGTGAGAACCACCATGCGGGCATGGGGCAGCGCATGGCGCAGACGACGCAGTGCTTCCGCCTCGTCATTGGCACCGGTCGCCAGATCCAACAGCACCAGTTGCGGATCCACCTCCTGGTCCGTGACCAGCAGACCTTCGCGCAGATTGCCGGCCTCAGCGATAATCTGGAACGGTGACTCCTCCAACAACCGCTTCAGCCCTTCACGGAACAGCTTGTTTGCGTCGATCAGAAAAGTGCTCACATTTTCCATTGCCATCTCCTGCGCTATTCGTCTGCCAGGCACCGGCAGGGCCTAGCCAAGGTGCGCCTGTCGTTGCGGCTTCCGGCGGATGGAAAGCTAAATCCTATGCGCCGCCTGCCCCGAACGAGCGATCCTCTTTCGGATTGAACCTTACCCCGGAAAGAGCGCACCTGAATATCTCTCGAAGGCAGTAATTTTTGGCCGCTTTAGGCATATACCGACAAACTTGCCCTTATTTTGTCTCATTCAAACGGAAAGAAAATTATGACTTCCACACATAAATACTGAATAGGTGATGTTATTATCGAAACTGGTTGTGGATCATATTTTGAAGGTGACCTATGACGTTCTCATATTCATTTACACTTTCGCAGACATGTCGATTTTCTTAATCAAATATTACGATCCCCCTCAAAGCACGTTTTTCCGGCCTCCTCTACATGCCATCCGGACCGGTCACGCCAAAGGGGCGTAAAAATGGCAAAATGGTGCCTGTGACTGGCCATAATTCCGCCTCATCCGGGCAGCCTATCCCCCTATACCTCGGTGGTAGGTCTTTTCCGGCTGTGACTTTTTCGGGGCAGGAATTCCAGCTGGTTTTGCCAGTTCCACCCCTTAATAATACCAAACTGCCTAGGGTTTGACCTTTAGGCAGTTTGGAGGGCGGCGACTGCCGGCCCGCCGCTTGTGCGGCGTGAGCCAAGCAGCATGATGGCGGCGCCCGGCGATTGAGGGATAAGCGAAATCTCCCTTGACCGGTCACGATCAAGGGAGATTGGTATAAGGCGGATCCTCCGGGGTGCATTTCTGCCCCCCCGCAAGGATCCGCCGGCACGTCAGCCCTGTTGGGGGCTTGAGACGCAATCCAGCAGCCGGGCGAGCAGAAGCCCCACCGCCCGGACATCGGGAAGAATGCGTGTCGCCGCCGTCACCGCGCCCGCCTCACCGACCCGGATTCCCAGTCCACGACGGGCCACCGCCCGGAATCCGTCTTCGTCGGTCACGTCGTCACCGATGAAAAGCGGTGGGTGGCCAGCCAGTTCCCTCTCCAACAGCCAGGTGATCGCTGACCCTTTGTGCCAGTCCAGATCGGGGCGGAGTTCATGCATTTCCTTACCTGCCATGTAGCGTAGCTGGGGTTCATCGGCCAGGACACGCTGCACGATCTCGCTCACCTGCGGCTTCCTGTCCGGGGCCACCAGCCGCGTATGCACGGTAATGGCGTATCGTTTGGGTTGGACGAACGCATTCTCCAGGCCGGCCAGTTCATGCTCCAATCGGGTCGCCGCGCGCAGGATGGCGGGACGGTAAGGCTCCCCCGGCTGATAAAGCCCCGAGGCCGCAGCGATATCCAGCCCATGGCTGCCTACATATATAATGTTGTCAATATCCACCAGCCGGCGGATATCCGCCACGTCACGACCACTGACAATTGCCAGCGGGTGAATCGCCACGAGCCGACACAGCAGCTGCCGCATCTCGCTGGTAATCAAAGCCCGATCCGGATGATCCACGATGGGCGTCAGCGTGCCGTCATAATCCAGAAGCAGCGCAGCCGGTTGGCCTGCATCGGCCTCCAGCTGCGCAACCTGCGCAATGGCCGCATCGATATAACGCATAACCGTGGGGGAGTTTTCGTGCTCGTTCATCGTTCCTCGTCACCGATGGAAGGAAAATTCCTATGACCTAAGAGGGACTTAACCTCCGGGTCCAGGCTTTGTTCCCTCCACCTTGCGGCAAGAGGCACGATGATGAAAGAAGATGCTCGGTTTTAGAAATGGCGACGGCCCCTGGATAGGGGCCGTCAAAACACTTGCCAATCCCGTCGCCCGAGGGCATATTTTGCATCGCAGCACACGTGCTGCATGCCCTTTTCGGGCGTTTCCTCCCTAAACTCAGGCCGCTCCCGTAGCGGCCTTTTCTTTTTTCGGCCTTTGGGAGCAAACCGACCGCTTCAAGCTTCAGCTTGTTGCTTATCGGCCCCTCGTAGGGACTATTTGTTTCAAAATGGGGGGTGGGGTCAAGCCGTTTCGTCCCGAACGATACACCCGCCAGAGGATTTCAGCGCTGGGATCATACCGCTTTTTCGGTAAATCACCGCTATCATGCGCCTAGCCTTGTGTTGCCAGTCGTTACAAGCCCCGCACAATCGTACCGATAGCATGTCCGTACAAAGTGATTTCACCCCGCCGGAAGGATATTCCACCGTATTTCGGGGGCAATCCGGGGCGTGCGAACAAAAAAAATCCCCGCAGCCATTCACGGCGCGGGGATGAAGAAGTTTAATAAGGGAGGAAACGCAACATGGTTGCGGGTGTCTTTTTACATCCTACAAGCTAACATTCGGTTAACGGACCAATATATATCCAAGATGTAACCATAGGTCGGCGGTTGGCAGCTCTGCACCGAATGCGCTATGCAGCCTGCTTCAGGCCTGTCCCCGCTATCGAGACATCATGATCAGCATCGCCGCGCGTATTGCCCAGGAACTCTCCGCCCGCCCCCAACAGGTGGAGGCAGCCATCGCCCTGCTGGACGAAGGCTCGACCGTCCCCTTCATCGCCCGTTACCGCAAGGAAGTGACCGGCGGACTGGACGATACGCAACTGCGCACCCTGGATGAGCGGTTGCGTTACCTGCGGGAGTTGGAGGAACGCCGCGCCACCATCAAGGCCAGCATCACCGAGCAGGGCAAGATGACCGCCGATCTGGAAAAGCAGATTGGGGAGGCGGAGACCAAGACCCGGCTGGAAGACCTGTATCTGCCCTACCGCCCCAAACGCCGCACCAAGGCGATGATCGCGCGGGAGGCCGGGCTGGAACCGCTGGCCGATACGCTGCTGGCCAACCCTGCCCTGGCACCGGAAGCGGAGGCCGCCCGCTTTGTCGATACCGAAAAGGGCGTGGCCGATGTAAAGGCCGCCCTGGACGGGGCGCGCGCCATCCTGGTGGAACGGATGGGCGAGGATGCCACGCTGGTGGGCCGCCTGCGTGAATTTGCCAGGAACCAGGGCGTGCTGGCCGCCAACCTGGTGGACGGCAAGGCCGATGAAGGCGCCAAATTCTCCGACTATTTCGCCTTCAGCGAATCCCTGTCCAAAATCGCCTCGCACCGCGCACTGGCCCTGTTCCGGGGCCGGGCAGCGGGCGTGTTGGACCTGAAGCTGGCAGTCGGCGAGGATCAGGCCGCCACCGGTGGCCCGCACCCGGCCGAACAGATGATCGCCGCCGCCTTTAATATATTGGATCGCAATCGGCCGGCGGATCGCTGGCTGCTGGATACCTGCCGCTGGGCCTGGCGCACCAAGATCGCCCTGCATATCGAACTGGACCTGATGAATGTGTTGCGGGAGAAGGCGGAGGATGAGGCCATCCACGTCTTTGGTCGCAATCTGAAGGATCTGCTGCTGGCCCCGCCCGCTGGCCAGCGTTCCACCCTGGGGCTGGACCCTGGCATCCGCACGGGCGTGAAGGTGGCCGTGGTGGATGCCACCGGCAAGCTGCTGGACACGGCCGTGATATATCCCCACGAACCCAAGCGCGACTGGGAGGGCTCGCTGGCCGTGCTGGGTGCCTTGGTGAAACGCCTTGACGTGGACCTGATCGCCATCGGCAATGGCACCGCCAGCCGGGAGACGGACAAGCTGGCCGCCGACCTGATCGCCCGCCTGCCGGATATGGCGCTGACCAAGGTGATGGTGTCGGAAGCCGGTGCCTCGGTCTATTCCGCCTCTGAAGTCGCGGCCTTGGAGTTCCCCAAGCTGGACGTCTCCCTGCGCGGGGCCGTCTCCATCGCCCGGCGCCTGCAAGACCCGTTGGCCGAACTGGTGAAGATCGACCCGAAATCCATCGGCGTCGGCCAGTATCAGCATGATGTCAGCCCCGCCAAGCTCTCCCGCACCCTGGATGCGGTGGTGGAGGATTGTGTGAATGGCGTGGGCGTCGATTTGAACACCGCCTCGGTGCCGCTGCTGGCCCGCGTTTCCGGCCTGTCGGAAAGCGTGGCCAAGAATGTCGTCGCCTTCCGGGATACCCAGGGCGCCTTCCGCAGTCGCCGGCAATTGCTGGACGTGCCACGCCTGGGGCCGAAGGCGTTTGAACAGGCCGCCGGCTTCCTGCGCATCCGCGACGGGGAGAACCCGCTGGATGGCTCCTCGGTCCACCCGGAAGCCTATCCGGTGGTGGAACGCATCCTGAAGACGACGGGCCGTCCACTCTCCAAGCTGATCGGCGACGTCGCCTTCCTGCAATCGCTGGACCCGGCGGATTTCACCGATGAGAAGTTCGGCATCCCCACCGTCAGCGATATTCTGAAAGAACTCGAGAAGCCTGGTCGCGACCCGCGTCCCGAATTCAAGACCGCCCAGTTCAAGGACGGGGTGGAGGAACTGAAAGACCTTCAGCCCGGCATGGTGCTGGAAGGGGTTGTCACCAACGTCACCGCCTTTGGCGCCTTTGTCGATGTCGGCGTGCATCAGGATGGGCTGGTCCATATCAGCCAGTTGTCGCACAGCTTCGTGAAAGACCCCCACGCGGTGGTGAAGGCCGGCGATATCGTCAAGGTCAAGGTCATGGAAGTGGACCTGAAGCGCAAGCGCGTGGGCCTGACCATGAAGCTGGACGAACGTCCCGCTCCGTCCAAACCCGCCGCCGGCCAGCAGGAACGGCGGCCCGAGCGGCAGCAGGATCGCCGCGACGACCGGCGCGGCCCGCCGCCGCAGACCCCGCGCAACAACGCGCCGCCGCCGAAGCAAAAGCCGGCCCCGGTACCGGAAGATAACGCCTTCGCCGCTGCCTTCCTGGCCGCCAAGGCAAAAGCAAGGCGCTGACCACAACGCCGCGCGTTCGCCATAATTCAGGGAGAAGAACCGAGTGGTTTTACTACCTGAATTATGGGGATGGGGATGGGGATGAAGCGGTCATGGGGGATGTTGCCGGTTCTGCCGGTGCTGTTATTGCTGGCTGCCTGCGGTTCAGCACCCCCTGCCCCGCCGCCGGCAAAGGCAACCCCGCAACTGCCCCTGAGCGTGGGCGGCGGCAAGGGCAGCCAGCGGGGCAATTACCCCACCTTCGTGACCGGGGACATCCATGACAGCCCGGACGGCCCCTGCGCCGTTTACGCCTGGGACCGGATGTTGAGCAGCGGACAGGTAGTGCGCTATCTCTCCGCCGCCTGCCCCTATCCGGGTCGCCCCGGTTATTTTCGCATGATGGAACTGGGGCGCATGCTGTTGCCGGCGGGGCAAAGCCCGCTGACGACGGAATGATGATCAGGGTTGCAGGCAGGCCCCCAAACCGGGTTTGACAGGGGCCGCCTGATCCCCTATACCCCCCGCATTCCTGGGAAGGCGGGTGCCGCTTGTTCGGCGCCCCGTCCCCGTTTTTGTCTTTTCCATCCGGAAAGGCCAAAGGGCGGGGAACTACCGGGACAACAAGCCGCCAATCATGGCGGTGCAGTGGAGTTTGTTATGAGCAAGCGTCAAGAAGCAAAGTACAAGATTGACCGCCGCTTGGGCGTGAACCTGTGGGGCCGTGCCAAGTCCCCGGTCAACAAGCGTGAATATGGCCCCGGC
>Ga0066602_10001858_pt1 | contig 13357 bp, 8 predicted proteins | sample Higcelweek5metaG_FD_59481 | JGI IMG/M metagenome (GOLD analysis project Ga0066602, IMG submission 59481) | Freshwater pond sediment microbial communities from the University of Edinburgh, under environmental carbon perturbations - High... | ecosystem: Environmental > Aquatic > Freshwater > Pond...
TTCTCTAATAGGTTTAATCATTTCCAAATTGCGATGTTTAGAAAGGAGAAAATTACAAATATGACAGCTACAACAATAGTTGCGATATAAATCATTTTTTCAGGACCTCTTTTGGTGTGTATTCCGCTTTGGGTGACCGATGAGAATCCGGAACCGAGGGATGTCTCTTTTGATTGAAGTGTAACCAGAACAATCAGAACCAGCGAAAGGATGATTTGGATGACAAGTGGTAGTTGCATGACTCAATTATAACGCCTGCGTCTATTAATCTGAGTCCTTTTTGATTATCCAGACAATTATGTTGTGAAAAAGGTTTAAAAATGTCGAGGCAACCAAGAACGAGAGAAACAAATTGAGATGGAACTGAGGTACGCTAAAACCCTGATAACTTATTCCCGGAAAATCATAAGGTTGAATATTTATACCTTCAACTATCATGGGCAATAAGAAAAGAGTAATAAGACTAACTGCCCAAGAGAATAGATTAAGGGTGATGAGATTTATCGGCAATAAGAGAAGTTTAATTATTGGCTTAACTATTTTGTTTAGAAGAAGCCAAATAACGGCGGCTGTAATCAAAGTTTTGGCGTCATGCAGTATTGAAAAGCCCGGATAGCAGGCATCAACCAGATAAATAACGAGAAGGTTTATTAAGATGTGTCTTAAAAAAGCTTTCATACTACCAGTATATTACGCGAGGAAAGATTTTTGTCGTTTTTTGATATGAAATGTAGTGGCAAACCGGTGAGCTTCATCCCGGACGCTTTTTATGAGATTAAGTACCGGATCTTCAATGTTTAGACTCAGTGTCTTAATCTTTCCATGATCATAAAAATAGATAGTCTCTCTTTTTTTTGCCAGTGCTATTACGGGTATATCTTTTGGAATTACGGGCGAGCTGATTGATAGCTGGGGTACTCCACCATCCAAGACGACAAGATCGGGTCTCCCCCATTCCGGGTGGTTGAAACGGCGTGAGATAATCTGTTTCATTGCGTAAGGATCCGATTTGTCAGCACCTTTGATATTGAAGTGTCTGAAAAGTGACGATTCGGAATTTCCGTTTATAAACACTGTCATGGACCCAACATAGTTATTTCCCTGAAGGTGAGCCAGATCATAACACTCGATTTTTACCGGCGGTTTGGTTAAAAGCGGATGATTTAGCGTGCTGACGATTAGTTGTTGAAGTTCATCGGTAGCATCCGAGAGTTTAAGTAAAAGACTTGAGTTTTGGTTATTTAGTGCCTGCTCTAGGCTGAGAATTTTGTTTTTTATAATTGCTGCCTGTTCATAATCTTGTTTTTTTATCAACTTACCAATTTGCGAGTTGAGAGTTTTATTTAGTTGAGTAAAACGGCCGGAAAGAAACTTTTTGATTTGACCTAGATGTCTTTGATATTGTTTTGGGGTAATCAGATACTGACAGGCACCCGGGCATTTATTAAGATGATAGTTAAAACATGCTCTTCCATGGGAGTTGAATGGTGCATTGCAAAAACCAAAAATTCTTCTTGAAAGTTTAACCAACTCTTGGGCCGCACTACCCGAAGTATACGGTCCAAAGACTTGTTTTTTGTAATCGTCCAGTTCTAGAGTTTGTATATCTGTGGCGTGAATGATTTTGATTTTTGCATCCGGAGGATTGGTGAAGACAATGTATATGTTTGACTTTCCGTCTTTAGTTATGGCGTTATAACGGGGTAAGTACGTTTTTATGTAATTTGCCTCGGTTATGATCGCTTCAAGATCGTTGTTAACCGTTTTTATATAGAGATACTTGGTTTTAGGTATGAAATTGAGAGCTTTTGATGTCCCCTTTTTGAAGCCGTCAAAGTGTTGCCTAATTCTGGTTTTTAAACTTATTGATTTACCGATATATATCGGTTTTTTGTTTTCGTCTTCGAAGATATATATTCCTGGCAGAGAAGGCAGCAAATCCCAAAACGAGACCTCCGATGGCAAAAAAAGCAACCTGAGGGACCGATGGCCGAACCGTGAATGATTGTTCAATCCGCTTTCCATTGATGTAGATTATAGCCTTTGTTTGGATTTGTCCGATAAACGGCTGTTTTATTAGTTTCAAATTTACAAATGTTGATCCAAAAGGAGGAATAACAATTATTTGTTCTGTTTCACTAATAAAAATATTTTGCTCGGTAATTGTGTTTCCGGTGTACGAAACTCCCGTGTTATTGTGTACTTCAAGCGAAAGGGTATCCCCATTTTGTTTAACGGAAGTAATTGTTAAGTCCGGTTCGGGGAATGTTTGAACATCGGCAGGTACGATAGAAATATCCTTTGATTTTTCCTGTTTATATTTATAACCTCCCGCCGGAATTGGATAGTCAGGATTGATACCGTGTATTACGAATACAATATGGTTAAAATCCAGTTTGTTAAAATAATCAATTCCTCTCGTTGTATTTGACCAAGTAGGATCGATTTGTACCCATGTATTTGTTGATCTATTGAAGTACTCCGGCCATGCATGTAAAACGTCTTGGGTTAGAGACACCGGTTTAAGATCGGGATTCTCCGATATGGCATACCCTTCCAGTTCCCGGGAAGGAATACCTGCTTTTCTTGCAAGACTAACAAAAACGTTGGCAAAATCGGTGCAAATTGCGCTTTGATTGTTCATAAAAGACTCGGCCGCGGGTATCTTTTGGGATTTTTGCCGATTAACTTTTTCGTAATCGTATTTCATTTTATCTACTACAAAATCGTAGATGGCTTTTGGAGATGTTAAATTTTTTATTTCCGGTGTAGTAAATACTCCATTGTCATAGTTCCATACGGAGTTGGAAAGTAAATACTTATCGGATGGAGATAGAGTGATTGATTTGGGTGTAAAGTTTAATTTTATGTAAAGTGATAGAGATATTTCCAGCTTTTCGTTGGGGTTTAGAGAGTATTTGGCAAGATAATTGCCATCTTCGTCCGTAGAAATTTTTATTGGCTTTGGTTCCAGTTTTTCATAGTAAACCGTTTGATATGCCGTGTCCGGAGGAAGAGCAATTTCGGTTGTTATTTTGGTGTTCATTTCATTTAATAAATGGTAGGTGATATCTCCTTTGTAATACTGAGTTTGACCAAAAACAGCACTGATCGATTTATTTCCAAGGCTACTGCCATCAAAATAATAGTTATTGTTTTTTATTGAACTGGGTTTTGGATCAAGATATGCAGGTACGGGAAAATTATTTGGTACCGTAATCACCACTGTTCGGCTGGTGATGTTTTCGTCCGATTCAAGCCGGGGAATATTTACCTGCCAGGTATTGCCAAATTTAGTGGCAATATCGGTTGTATCGTACTCAATGATAAAAGAGTGAACTTTGTCTTTTCCGACTACTTTGTTGGCAAATGAAAATGATATCGTTGTCTGATTTAAAGTTTTGACGATGTCCGGAATGATGATTGTGCCTTCGTCGGTTACTTTTACGTTACTGACCTTTGTTTCGTTGATATTTAAACCATAGTCGGTGGCATAAACGACAGACAAGTTATTTTTTTGATTTATTAAAAAAGAAACGTGTGTAGTTCCGTCAGGATTGACTCTGTAATAGCTTTGAAAATCGGTACTAAACTTGACAATCGCGAAAGTTTTGGGTGGAAATATTAGACAAACAATAAAAAGAAGAGCTACATAAAATAAAGCAAAAAATCTCTTCATCAATTGATATTACAACAGATGTTTTTTTAATTCCTCTGCAGTTGGTGTATCAAAATGATCCATGATTTTATATGGACTTCCTATGGCGATTATCTCCCCTCCTTTTTCACCACCCTCCGGACCCATATCAATAATGTGATCGGCATTTTTTATGACGTCTAAATTGTGTTCGATAACGATGACAGTATTATTTTGGTTTACCAGATCAACTAGTGTTTGAACCAACTTGTTTAAGTCGTCAAAGTGGAGTCCTGTAGTTGGTTCGTCTAAGATATAAACAGTGTGCCCATTACCGGTTTTTGCCAGTTCTGTAGCCAGTTTAACGCGCTGAGCTTCTCCTCCGGAAAGTGTGGGGGCGCTTTGCCCTAGTTTGATATAACCCAAACCTACTTTTCTAATGGTGTCCAGTTTTTTACTAATTGTCGGAATATTCTTAAAAAAGATTGCTGCTTCATCCATAGTCATGTTTAAAATATCGGCAATATTTTTTCCTTTGTACTCAACTTCTAAGGTCGGCTCATTGAACCGGGCTCCTTTACAGGTTTCGCAGGTAATATAGATATCTCCCATAAACTGCATCTCAATTTTTATCTGACCATCTCCCTGACAGGTTTCACAACGTCCGCCTTTGACATTGAAACTAAATCTGCCCGGTCCATATCCCCGGAATCGGGCTTCTTGAGTGTTGGAGAATAGCAGACGGATATGATCAAAAACTTTTGTGTATGTTGCAGGATTACTACGCGGTGTTTTGCCGATTGGACTTTGATCAATCAAAGAGACTCTTTTGAGTACATCCGGAACAAGAATAGATCCATAATGAATATCTTGTTTCCGGTGCATAGGATTTAGCTTTTGTGATAGAGCTTCGTATAGTGTTTCGACAACAAGAGATGACTTTCCAGATCCGGACACTCCGGTGACGGCGATGAATCTGTTTAGAGGAAACTCCGCATCAACATCTTTTAAATTATGAAAATCGCAACCCGAAAGCCGGATAGACCCCTGACTTTCAGGAGGATTTTTTGGTTTTAGGGCAACTATTTTATTTTCACCGGACAAGTATTTTCCGGTAATACAGTTGGCCTTTTTCATCTCATCGATTGTTCCTTCGAAAGTAATTTTTCCTCCGAAGTCGCCGGCATGCGGTCCAAATTCAACGAGATGATCGGCTGATTCCATTGTTTGCTGATCATGTTCGACAACAATGAGCGAGTTTCCAAGTTTTACCAGATCACGGAGAGTCTTTATGAGCTTGGCGTTGTCTCTTTGATGTAGTCCAATTGTTGGTTCATCGAGAACATACAGGATTCCGGTCAGTCTGGAACCGATTTGACTGGCAAGACGGATGCGTTGAAGTTCGCCGCCGGAAAGAGTTCCCGATTCCCTGCCCAAAGTAAGATAATCGAGTCCTACTGAGACAAGAAAACTTAATCTGTCTTCAATCTCTTTGACGATCGGCTCACTAATTTGACGTTCCGATTCAGTTAACACTTTATTTAAATCCTTGAAAAAACTGACATTTTTTTCGATAGACATAGAAGTTACTTCGCTGATTGATTTTCCATCTACGTGTACGGCTAGAACCTCCGGCTTAAGACGGGTACCCTGACACACGGGACAGGTTTTCTTCATCAGATACTTTTCGATCTCTTCCTTAAACGCTTCCGATGAAGACTCCGTATATCTGCGTTCGAACTCTTTTGCCAGTCCTTCATATTTACTTTTCCAGGAAACATTTTTTCCATGCCGGTTGATTCCTTTAACCGAGAAAACTTTGTCACCGGTTCCGGAAAACAGGGCATTTTTTTGTTCCGGAGTCATTTGGCCGAGAGGTGTGGTTGGCAGAAAGCCAACAGACTCCATCGCCGTGGTAATCAGTTTGGCCAGCCAAGTGCGCATTTCAAACTGAGAGGCTAAGGGAATGATGGCACCTTCATAGAGGGTAAGCGATGGAGAGATAATACTTTCCGTGTCGAGCACCATTTTTGTTCCCAAACCGGTACACTCGGGACAAGCACCATCTGGGGCATTGAATGAAAAATATCTTGGTTCCAGTTCCGGTATGGAGATATTGTCGATTGGACAGGCGAGCTTTTGGGAGAAAAGATGATCTTCCATCTGTTCCGGATTATCAGGAAACGACAGAGACGGATCGGTGACAATACTGATAATGCTTTCGCCATCGGCAATTTTAATTGATTGTTCAATCGAGTCTATTAATCTTTGTTTTTCGTACTCGGTTCCACCATTTACTTGTCCTATGACAAGCTTATCGATAACTGCTTCGATGTTGTGTCTATTGTTTTTAAATAGAGTGAGAGTTGATTGGGTTGAGAGTATTTTTCCGTCAACTCTTACTTCTACTATTCCCTGTTTGTAAAGACTGGGGAACAAATCGGCAAACTCACCCTTTTGGTTTTTGACAATTGGAGCAAGAATCATAACTCTAGTCCCCTTTTGTTTTTTATATGTTGGATGAGCAACAGCCAGTTCAACAACCGCTTTGTATATCTGATTGATGTCTTGGGGCATAATTTCACGACCACATTTTGGACAGTGCGGATGTCCGACTCTGGCGAAAAGGAGACGGAGATAGTCATAAATTTCGGTAACGGTGCCGACGGTGCTTCTGGGATTATGGCTGCCTTGTTTTTGGTCTATGAGTATTGCCGGAGACAAACCTTCTATTTGATCGACATCCGGTTTGTCCATGACACCTAAGAACTGACGGGCATATGAGCTTAAAGACTCGACATATCTTCTCTGCCCTTCGGCGTAGATGGTGTCATGAGCCATGCTGGATTTTCCGCTTCCGGAGACACCGGTAAAAACAACCAGTTGATTTTTGGGAATAGTAAGATCAACATTTTTTAAATTATGTTGACGAGCACCCCGAATAATGAGATGGGTTGAGGGTGATGTTTCCGGCATAACGTTATATTTTACCATTTATAGCCCAAGAATACCCGAAGAAAATATGTGTGATAATGATGTTATGACAGACTATTCTGAGTTCGCACCAACTAAAATTGCCCACGAGGGCATACAAGATGAAGTAAAAAGATTAATGAAAGATGAGGGTATGTCAGAGTCGGATGCTTTAAGAGTGGCTGCTTCTACGATGAGTGGTGCTGGTGATAATCCGGCTGGTACGGTTGAGTCTGTACAAACCTGTACTGATTTAGAAGGTCGTTCCGTTCCGGGTCTGACAGGTGATGATGTGCCAAGTAAGAGAACTGATCCGTATGCAGAGACGGAAGGAATACGCCATAAAAAGGCAGAGGCAGGGCAGGATGAAGCGGATGAGTGGTTAAAGAAGAATGATCCGAAATATAGTAACCCCTTGTCAATAAGCTAGTTAAGAATTTTTGGCTACTGAAGTTTTTTGATAGTGTCGCGGTAACGTGCTGCCAGCTCAAAGTTCCATGAGTTTGCTGCTTGGTTCATCATTTTTTTGAGTTTAATGATGAGAGCTTTTTTCTTTTGCGGAGTAAGAGACTCCGGATTTACGTCTTCAATTTCAGTCCAACCATACTCGGCAAACTCTTTTATTCTTGGCGTAGGGTTTATGGAATCTCTATGAAGAAGCGCTTCCCGGATGGGCTTGATGATTCCTGAAGGAGTTATGTTGTGAGTTTTGTTGTACTCCGCTTGAGTGATGCGTCTTCTGGCGGTTTCTTTGATGGCGATATCCATCGAAGCAGATATTTTGTCGGCGTATAAGACAACTTGGCCGTTTACATGACGGGCAGCCCTTCCCATTGTTTGGATCAGGGCAGTTGGTGTCCGTAAAAATCCTTCTTTATCCGCATCCAGAATGGCAACGAGAGATACTTCCGGAAGATCTAAGCCTTCACGAAGTAAATTTATTCCCACAAGACAATCGAAGTTACCCAAACGGAGATTTTCTAAGATATCGGCGCGGTCTAGGGTTTTTATATCCGAGTGAAGGTACTCAACGTTTATTTTGTATTTTTCTTTGAGATGTTCCGATAAGTCCTCTGCCATTTTTTTTGTCATGGTAAGAACCAGTGTTCTTTCTCCTTTTGCTTTTCTTTCCAGCACTTCTCTACTGATGTCTTCAATTTGTCCTTTTACCGGCCGGACAAAGACTTCAGGGTCAAGTAATCCTGTGGGTCTGATTAGCTGTTCTGCGACAGTCGGTATGGCACTTGAACGGGAAAGTGAAAGTTCGTATTCGTTGGGAGTAGCCGAACAATAAAGCTTTTGCGGAGTACGCGAAAGAAACTCGGTGAAAGTCAAAGGACGGTTATCTTTGGCACTTGGGAGACGGAAGCCAAAGTTTATAAGATTTTCTTTCCTTGCCTGATCGCCGTTATACATGCCTCTTATTTGAGGCAGACTAATGTGTGATTCGTCGATTATCGTTAAAAAGTTTTTCTTATTGAATTTTTTGACGTTGTAGTGGAAATACTCCATCAAGGAGTATGGAGGGTCTCCTGCTTTTCTGCCGTCGAAATAGCGGGAGTAGTTTTCAATACCATTGACATAACCAACTTCTTCAAGCATCGAGAGATCGTAGTTTACTTTTTGTTCAAGACGGTGACTCTCCAATGTTTTTCCTTCAGAGTTAAATTTTTCTATCTGAGTCTTTAAATCCTTACGGATATTATCGATAGCGTCTCCCTGAGTTTTTGGATCGGTGATAAAAAGCTTTGCCGGACTAATAGTAATCATACCGGTGTTTTCGAGATCCTGACTGTCAATTTTGGTAAAGTTGTAGGGATCCAATACATTGATGTCCTTTAGGACAGTTCCATCAAAGGTTAGAGAAATAACAATGTCTTTGTATGATGGATATAGCTGAACCGTGCTTCCAATGGCTCTAAACGTTCCTCTAGATAGTTCGGAGTTTGTTCTTGTGTACTGAAGGTCACCTAGTCTCATCAATACCGTATCACGGGCAATTATCTGACCCCTTGCCAGTGTGAGAAGGTTTTTTTCTTGGTCCATAGGAGAGCCAATGTTGTAAATACAGGAGACCGAGGCAATAACGATACTGTCAGGTCTTGAAAGAAGATTGGCTGTCGTGGTTAATCTTAATTTATCGATTTCCGGATTGATGTCTGCTTCTTTTTCGATATAGGTATCTGTCTGAGGAAGATAGGCTTCGGGCTGATAGTAGTCATAGTAACTGACAAAATAACTGACGGCGTTTTCCGGAAAGAAGTCCCGGAACTCTTGGTAAAGCTGGCTGGCTAAAGTTTTATTGTGGCAGATCACGAGAGTTGGAAGCTGTGTTTTCTCTATGACCTTGGCCATAGTGAAGGTTTTTCCGGATCCGGTAACGCCCAGAAGAGTCTGATGGGGATTGCCCTTGGAAATGGCTGTGGAAAGCTTCTCAATTGCTTGAGGCTGATCACCCGTAGGTTTATATCCAGAGACTATTTTGAATTCCACAATCTGTATTTTACCCGAAAAAAGCCCGATCATGTGACCGGGCGTGTAAGACTAGACTTTTTTAGATTGTTCCATAATCATCTTTTGTTTTCTTTCAATTGCTTCAATCACCTGACTCACCTCCAACTCAATAACTTGAGGGATAAGAATGTCGAGAATTTGCTCGTCTTCTGGGGTTTTTGCGTTTATGATCAACGGAGTAAGTTTTTGTATATTGTTGGAACTGAAGGTTAATCCGTTTTTCGTATATGGATATTCGTAGACGAAGCCTCCGGCGAGGATCTCTGTCCTCGGTTCACTATCAGGCGCTTTCTCCTCTTTTTTCAAAGGGATAATATTTGGGGGTCCATTAAAGAGCATTTTAATTTTATTGAACACTTTTCCTCCTGTTAAGTTGCGATTTTAGAAACTTGAGTGTGATTATAACACTTAAGATTATAAATTTTGGACGCTTGACTTTTGGGTATTCTTTGGTAATAATGAACTCATGACCGTAACACTATACAGAAGACAAAGACAAATAGTTGAGTTTATTTCCCAGTTCATCCAGAAAAACGGATACTCCCCTACTCTTTCGGAGATCGCCGGAGCAATTGGAGTGTCATCCTTGGCTACGGTTCATGAACATCTCCAAGCACTGGAAAAGAAAAATATTATCAAAAAATATGAAGGTGCTATCCGCGGAATCTCTTTAGTCGACAGAGGAAACACCGAAACTTGCTCAATTGAGTTGCCTATTCTTGGCTTTATTGCCGCAGGCAGACCGATCGAACCTTTGACTGACCCAAATGCTTCAATGAAAGTGGCTTCGTCAATGGTTTCGGGAAAGAAAAGGGCTTTTGTACTGCAGGTCAAGGGTGACTCAATGATTGAAGAAGGCATCTTTGATCACGACTATGTAATTATTGAGGAGTGTGATGCAACCGGCGTTAAAGACGGCGATATCGTAGTCGCCTTACTTGAGAATGGACTGGCAACTTTAAAAAGATTTTTCAGAGAGAGAACGAGAGTCCGTTTGGAACCGGCAAACTCTTCTATGTCCCCTATTTTTGCAATCAATGTTAAAGTTCAAGGTAAGTGTGTCGGAGTTATCCGGAAGTTTTAATCAATGAAAATTAATATCGTAGGTCTTCCAATCGGTAATATCGAGGACATATCTCTCCGGGCTTTGAAAACTATTCAGGAAGCCAGATATTTGATATGTGAAGACAGCAGAATGTTTAATAATTTATGGAGCAAACTGATGCAGTTGGGTTTAGCTCAAAAATTCACAGGAACAATAAGGTTTGTTAACGATTTCAATGAAGAAAAAATATTACCAAGAATACTGGCAGAGATATGTTCTTTGGAATCGATTGTCTTAGTTTCCGATGCGGGCATGCCTCTAATTTCCGATCCGGGATATAAACTAATCAGAAAAGCTATTGAGATGAACTGGGATGTTGATGTAATCCCTGGACCTACAGCCGAAAGTGCTGCACTCGCCGTTTCCGGTCTTCCTACCGACCGCTATCTTTTTGTCGGATTTTTACCTAAAAAAATCGGCAAAAGAACAACAGTACTGTCAACTCTGAAAGATATAGGTAAACAATCAAAAATGACAGCGGTAATTTACGAATCACCCATGAGACTTTTGAAAGTATTGCCTGAGATGATTTCTGTTTTTGGAGAACAGTTACCCGCTTGTTTGGCTGTAGATCTTACAAAGGTTTCACAAAAGGTATTTAGGGGCAGTTTGAGTGAGTTATTTGATCACGCAAAAGAAAAGAGAATCAAAGGAGAGTTGGTACTGTTGGTATCTGTTGGAGGTTAGTTTTTTGTTCCCGGATGATTAGATCCTTACCGTTCATTTCAGGTGGTATCGGCAGACCAAGAAGATTTAATATTGTTGGAGCGATGTCTCCCAACTTTCCGGGATGAAGTTGAAAATGGATGTCTGTCGGATGATAAACAATAAAAGGAACAGGCCTGCATGAGTGCTGAGTATTTACCTTTCCGGTTTTTTCATCCAGAAGCTCTTCGGCGTTTCCATGATCGGAAGTAACAATCAAATAGTAATTTTTTTCTTTAGCTAAGTTTATTAGTTTTCCAACAGCGTCGTCTGAAGCAGTAATTGCTTCAATTGTCTTGTCAATTTTCCCCGTATGAGCAACCATGTCGGGACAGGCAATATTTATGATGGCAAAAGAAAAATTTTCCTCTCTGGTCTTCCGGGAAAATTCTTCAACTAATTTGTCTGAAGACATACGGGGAGTAAGGTCGTAAGTAGTTACTTTTTGAGAATCAACAAAAAGATGGGATTCACCAGGGAAGGTGTCTTCGTTTTGTCCATTAAAATAATATGTCACCATGGCGATTTTTTCTGTTTCGGCTGCTCTTAGCTGATTTAGATTATGTAAAGAAATTACTTCGCCCAAGGTGTTTGTTAGGGTGGAAGTGGAAAACAAAACCGGATTTTGAAAATCTTTTCTATATCTGGTCATGGTAATAAATCTTAGATTTGGAATTCCCGATCTTAAAAATATCTCCGTAAGTTGTCTTGGGCGGTCGGTTCTGAAGTTGAAGAAGACGGCGGCATCTCCGGGCTTTATTCTGGTGTTTTCGGTGTTTTCTCCAACAGGTGATGGTGTTATAAACTCATCAAAAACCTTATTGTTATATGAGTTTTCCAAATAGGAAACGCAGTCTACTGTTGTTTTTTCAATCGTCCTTGTAAGACAATCAAAAGCCTTTTGAGTTCTATCTAGACGTTGATCTCTATCCATGGCGTAGTATCTTCCCATTACTGAGGCAATACTTCCAACTCCAATTTCTTTGATTTTTTCTTGAACGGCCTTGATTTGCTCCAAAGCATTATCCGGTGGACTATCTCTGCCATCGGTAATCAAATGGAGATAAACGTTTTGGATATTTTGTTTTTTGGCAAAAATCAGCAAAGCATAAAGATGCTCATTGTATGAGTGAACTCCGGAGTTTCCAATCATTCCGATAAGATGCAAATTTGATTGAAAAGTGGAAATATGTTTTACGGTATCCAGCAAGCTCCGATTGGTAAAAAAACTGCCGTCGGCTATTGCCATATTTATCAAGGAAAGGTCTTGAAAAACAACTCTACCCGCACCAATATTTAAATGGCCGGTTTCACTGTCGCCTTCCTGCCCTTCGGGTAAACCAACAGCCATACCGGATGCAAGAAGTTGGGTGGATGGATAGTTATCTAAAAGATATTTATATATTTTTGGATTGGCCTCCGTAATGGCATTACCAACACCGGGAGGTGCGATTCCCCAACCATCCAGTACACAGAGAATTACATTCTTATCCATGGAGACTTGCAAGATATTCTTGAATGAATGATAGCCGGTTGTATTTTGCAACGCGTTCTCCCCTACCCGGTGCCCCGAATTTAACGAAATCAGCACCGACACCTACGGCAAAATCCGCCAGAAAGTCTTCGTCCGTATCACCTGAACGGTGAGAGACTACTACAGAGAAGTTATTTTTCTTTGCCAGTTTAATAACCGAGACTGTTTCGGAAATAGTACCAATTTGGTTTGGTTTGATAAGAACTGCGTTACAGGCATTTTTTTGAATTGCTTCTTCAAGGCGTTTCTTATTGGTAACCAACAAATCATCACCAACGATCATTACTTGTTTACCGATGCTAACGGTTAGGTCGGTCCAGTCCTTCCAATCATCTTGATCAAATGGATCTTCAATGGACAACAAAGTGTATTTTTTATTGAGGTCGACAATAAAATCTCTTAGTTGTTCACCGGATAGGTTTTCTTTGATATCGCTAATTTTATATTTACCGTTTTTTTGTATACAAGAGGCGGCAATGTCTAAACCAATAAAGACATCAGTGTTGAGTTTATAAGGACTCGATTCAATGGTTTCAACCAGCAACTCAATGGCGTCGGTATTACTAAACAGATTGGGGGCAAAACCGCCTTCATCTCCAATCGAATGAATGGCTTTTTTTTCAATCAAGATATTTTTTAAATTATGATAAAGTTCACTACCGATTTTGAGAGCTTCAGAAAAACTTTTTTGACTGCTGGGAATAATATGAAATTCCTGAAAGTCAAGATTGCCGGCACCATGTTTCCCTCCATTTATGAGATTAAAAATGGGTGTTGGTAAGTGTAGGGCAGTTGGTGTAGCCAGCCCATATTTTTCGGCCGTGTATTGAAAGGTGGGTTTGTCTTCACAGGCGGCTCCCAACTCAAAACAGGCTTGTGAAACCGAAAG
>Ga0066602_10001866_pt1 | contig 13312 bp, 19 predicted proteins | sample Higcelweek5metaG_FD_59481 | JGI IMG/M metagenome (GOLD analysis project Ga0066602, IMG submission 59481) | Freshwater pond sediment microbial communities from the University of Edinburgh, under environmental carbon perturbations - High... | ecosystem: Environmental > Aquatic > Freshwater > Pond...
GTTCAGGCTGCCCAGAGCACGGTCTGGCGCCTGCTGGACCGCCACGGCATGACCTTCAAAAAAAACAGCGCACGCAAGCGAGCAGCAACGGCCTGACGTTCTGCGAGGGCGCTGGGGCAAGCCCCGCCACATCATCCTCAACGCCGAGGGCGTCACCTTCTGCAAGGCGCTGGTGGCCGGTCGCGCCCTGGACGAACCCCTACTGCAACGCTCGGACAGCACCCGCTGGGCGCGCGACCTCCAGTTCCGGGGTTATAAGGACGCGGTGAAGCGGGCCAAGATCGATCCCTCCTTCACCTTCCACGAGCTGCGCCACACCTGGACCAGCCTGACCATCATGACCGGGGCGCCGCTGATGGTGGTCGCCCAGAACCTCGGCCACCGCGATACCCGCATGGTTGAACGCCATTATGGCCACCTGGCGGAGAGCTACGTTCCCGAGATGATCCGCAAGACGGCTCCCAGCTTCGGCATCGCGGCGGGCGGAAACGTGGTGGCGATGGCCTGAGGGTGGCGGCAATGGGAGGGGGCTTGTCCCGAGACCCGCATCGTATTACATATAAAATGCTAACGTATTACGGAACTGATCATGGCTCTGCCGGTCCAATCCATTCGCGCCATCCCCGAGCACCGGGAGGTGTTGCAAGCGGTCGCCGACCTTCTGCGCCAGGGGCGAGAGCAGGAGGTGCGGCACCTGCTTGAAGATGCGTCGGCGCGTTCCGTTGGCCCGTTCCGCGACGAGGCGGCGGCATTAGCCTTCCTGCGTGACCGACTGGTCGCCAGCCTGCGCCCCCGAATGGTTTGGCTGTTCGGGAGCCGTGCTCGGGGCGACGGACGGCCCGACAGCGACTTCGACCTGCTGGTGGTGCTGCCCGATGGCTTGCCGGAAGCATCCTATGGCCACAAGGCGGTCGCCGCGCCGCTGGTGGCCTGCGGCTTACCCTTCGATGTAGTGCCGTGCACCTGGAGCGATTTCACTATCGACCGCGAGGTGGGCGGAAGCCTGGTCAATCGCGCCGTCAACGAAGGGCGCTTGCTGTACCAGGATCGAACCCTGCGTCGGGGGACGGCGATATGAACGGCCACGTCACCAGTTACATCGCTCTCGCCAAAGAAGACCTCGCCGTCGCCAGAAAGCTGATGCCCGATCACCCTCGCCACGCCGCATTCAACATCGAGCAGGCCGCCGAGAAATTGCTGAAGGCGGTGCTGACGGTGGAAGGCATTCGCTTTCCCACCAGTCATCACCAGTTGGGGGCGCTGGCCGCGCTGCTGCCCGAAGATCACCTGTGGCGCGCCGACCTGATGGCCTTCGACGACTTCACCTCATATGCCACGGCGGTGCGCTACCCCAAGCCGGGCGGCGGAATGCCGAGTGAACCGGAGGATGCCGAGCTTCAGGCCGGATGGGCCGAAGTCTCCGCCCTGGTGGGGGAGATCGAGGATTGGTGCCGGGAGAAATAACGGCAAGGGTGGACACCTTTCCGATCAGAACGCGTTCATCATGCCCATAGAGATTGCGGGCCAGGGCCGCTCATAGATCACCACTCCCTCGGTCAGTATGGTGTGGGCGAACGAGCCGATAGCCCGCCCCCGTTCCCTCAGCACACTTTCCCGGCACGGCAGGATATCGACCGGCTCGTGATAGCCCTCCCGGGCGGAATGGATCACTTTGGCCGACATCATTTCCGGCGGTGCGTCGTCGTCCAGTTCCACAACGAGGTCGATGTCGCTGTCCTCGCGGGCGTCGCCGCGCGCCCGACTGCCGAAAAGAATGACTCGGCGGGGACGGAACACCGACACCACCTGATTCAGCAATTCATCCGGAACCGGACTGCCCGTCGCCATCACGCCCTCGATCCTGCCCGGTGCGATGTGGCAAAGCGGCCAGCCGCGGCAAAGCCCAGGAGGTGCTGGCGGTATTCGCTGCTGCGCCCCAGGCTGTCCCGACGGCCGATGTCGTGGCCAAGCCGCAGCGTCGTCCGAGCATGATGAGTTATTGGCAGGAGGTGGAACCGGCCAATGACGATTGGCCGCTGGTCGCCCCCGCCCAGCCCACAGCGGTGCACAAGGCTGCTGGCGGTATCGTCTCCTTTTTTAGCGGCTGCGGCATGCTTGACCTGGGCTTCGAGATGTCGGGCTACCGCACCCACCTGGCTTGCGAGGTCTACCGGCCGTTTGCCGCCGCCTACACCTACGCCCTGCGCCAGATGGGCTTGCAGATGCCGGTCCATGGCGTCGCCCAGACGAGCATCGACGAATTCTTGGAGGGGAGCGCCCGTGCGGATGAGCTGCGCGCCATTATGGCCCAGGCACGCGCCCAGAATGGCACCGTTGGCTTTATCGGCGGCCCACCGTGCCCAGACTTTTCCATCGCAGGGAAACAGGCCGGTCAGCACGGCGCTCACGGCCGTCTCAGCCAGTCCTACGTCGACCTGATCTGCGAGCAGCAGCCGGATTGGTTCCTTTTCGAGAACGTGAAGGGACTCGTGTCGACTGCCGCGCACCGGGCCTACTTTGACCGCCTGAAAGCACAGCTCCGGGCGACCGGGTATCATCTCACCGAGCGGCTGGCCAACGCGGTTGAGTATGGCACCCCGCAATTCCGCGAGCGCATTTTTCTGGTCGGCTTCCGAGAAGATAGCTTCCAGCAAGCATCTATCTTGACGGAAGACTTCCCCTGGAACCGACACGCCGTCTGGCCCGGCCGGGCCGCCCTGGATCTGGCTTGGCCGGGTGCCGAAGAGTTCGGCGTCGTTAACCGGCCGTGGCCTGCCGACTTGCCGCCTGCCGCCCGGGAGCTGACCGTGCAGCATTGGTTCGAGAGCAACGACGTCGACCACCATTCCGATGCCCGCGGCCTGGCGCCAAAGTCGGCCCGCCTCGCGACCGTGGCTGAAGGCGACGACGGCGGGAAGTCGTTCAAACGCCTCCACAGGCATCGCCCGTCGTCGACCGCCTGCTACGGCAAAAACGAGGTGCACCTGCACCCGTGGCTTCCGCGGCGCCTGGGCGCTGGGTGGTGACCTATGATGCCATAGCCGACCTGCAGCTGTTCAAGAACAACAACGTCAGCATCATCCGCTTCCTGACCAAGCCCGGCGGCGAACACAACCTCATCGTATCGACCCGCCATCATGGGATGATGCTGCTCACCAAGCTTGCAGAAGAGATCGGGACCATCCTAGGCACGGGCGGCAAGGAGGCCGCTGACCTGGCCAAGATTTGCGTCGATGAGGCTGCAAAGATTTCCGGCCGAGTTGTGCTGCGAGCTGCCCGCCTGGAAAACAATGCCCTGGAACTCCTGGGGTTGGTCCTGAGCAAGCAGGTCATTGTCGACTCGCTGCCGGAAGGGGTGACGCCGGTGGCTTGGCTGTTGCTGGATGACTACGCGGATTGGCTCGGCCACAGGGGCCAGAAGGCCGACATCCTGGTGTTCTGCCTGGGTGAAGAGGATGGCATCCCGACGCTCGACCTGATCGTGGTCGAGAGCAAGTTCGTGGGAATGGCCGCTGAAACTGCTTGTATGGCGGAATCCATGGCGCAGATGCGATCACGCAGGCCCACGCCAAGATGAAGCGCAAGAAGACCGCGTGACCCGCAGGTGGCGGGGTGAAAGCCCCGCCATCAAATCTCGAAATTCCAAATCAGAAGCTCCTCTGCCCGTCGATGCACGAGGCTATGCTGCACGGAGAGCCGTTTCACGGAGATGCGCTTGGTGCTACCCGTGCGCAGCTTGTCGATGAACACCATCTCCGTTGTCTGCGACAGCATCAGGGTCGTCACCCACCTGACACCACGTCGATCAAGGCGCACCATCTGGTCAGCCAGTTCATCAAAATCGTTCCGATCCCACGGCTTTCCCCAGTAGATGGCTCGGTTGGTTCCCGCACCATGCTCATACGGCGAGTCGAAGTAAAAGCTGGTGTCATTATCGGCACGGGTGAGGACATCACGGTAATCCAACGCGGTGATGTGCATCCCGTCCGCCACCTTTCCCCAATAGGGCAATGCGTCAATCACACGATCATTGATGCGACGTGAACCCACGCCCGTGGTACCGCATTCGACGGTCATGCCCGAATAGCCCAAGCGGTTGCAGATGAAGAACGCGCTGGCTCGCTGCATGGGATCGAGTTGATCCGTCCGCAATTCAGGCAAAATGCCCTCGAAAAACTGGATGGCATCCTCAAACGTCGCGAATCGACGCCACAACCTTAGAACGCGCCGATGAAGCTCGACTGGATAGTCGCGCAGGATCGTGAAAAAGTCGGTGATGCAGGGGTCATGGTCGTTTATCCAGACACGGCTCCACGGACACCGACGCCGCATTGACAGGGCGACGGATGCGCCACCCGCGAAGGGTTCGATGTAATTGGTTACGACCCCCAACAGCCACATCACCATGCGGGCCATCTCGGATTTACCGCCAGGGTAGCGCAACGGTGATCGGCTGTTGGAGGGAGGCACGTACATTTCTCAAGCCTTCCGAGCGATATCAGTCGCTTTGTAGGTCTTCGCCAGTTTCTCCATGGCGCAGCGGAAAGCCGTCTCGCCAATGTCCAGCGCATCAACGATCACGACCCGTTCGGGATGCTCTTGATCAATGCGAACCAGGGCGGCGCTGTACTGTCCCGCAATGAGCGGAAAAGCCCGTTTCACCCGCACCTTTCCAGCGGGCTTGGCTTTAGCGATAAGTTCACCCGCGCGCCCGTGAACAGCAGCAGGCGCACCACATCCGCCGAATCCTGCGCCGGGCTGGCGTTGATGTCAGCCATGACGCGGGCGATTTCCTCCAGGCTCAGATAGCGGCGCCGGGGCTGTTCACTGTGGCGGGGGAAGCGGAAGGCCGGGTTTTCGGTGATGCAGCCCAGCTCGATGGCAAAGGACAGGATGGCCGACAGCAGCGACACCATGCGGTTGGCGGTGATCGGGCCGCCGTTGTCGCTGATCCGGCGATGCAGGGTACGCACATCCTCGCGCGAGACATCGGCAACGGCCATGCCGCCCAGATGGGGGCGAATGTAGCGTTCGATCTGGCCGGTGTGCAGCTTGACCGTCGAGGCGCGTTTGCGCCGGGGCATCTCGTCGGTGATGTACTGATCCAGCAGCACCGACATGCGCATACGGGCGCGGGTTTCCTTGCGCTCCGTCACCGGATCGCCGCCCAGATCAACCTCGGCCAGTTTGGCACGGGCGGCGGTGCGGGCTTGGTCAGCGGTCAGGCGGTCGCAGCGGCCCAGCACCAAACGGCGTTGGCGCCCGTCGCGGGTGCGGTAGTTGATGATCCAGCTTTTGACGCCCTGCGCCGTCACCACCACGCCGAACCCGGCTTGGTCGGCATCCCAGACGATGATCTTGCCGGTGGACGGCGGGGCGATCTTGTCCACGGCGCTCTTGGTCAGCTTGGCCCGCAGACCGGCGACCTTCTTCCCGATACCCTTCTCCATAGCCCTATCTCCCGCCTGCGGATGACGGGCTGGGTCAGCTCCGGGTCATCTACAGGTCATCAAACCATAGGCAGAAACAGGCATAACGCGGCACCGCCGGGCATCGCCAGTTTCGGTTAAGGTATTGATTTCGAAGGAGAAGAGAGTGGAGCGGGTGAAGGGAATCGAACCCTCGTCGTAAGCTTGGGAAGCTCCCTTCACCCGCCGATAACCATATGATTTAACATGGATTTTCCTCATCCGGAAATTCCATGTAACCGCTGCTGTAACCCAAACGCCGCAACCGCACTCACTTGTGCGCCTTCACGTACGCCTTCAACACCGCGTTCATTCGCGAAAGATACCCTGGCCCCTGCGCCTTAAACCACTCAACAATTTCGCTGTCTAAACGAATTGAAACAGGGATTTTCCGGTCAGGGACAAACCACTCACACTTCTCAAACCAGCCTTCATCAAGAGAAGAAGCTGGCGCCTGCTCCTCGGGCTTCCCGAGTTCCGAACTATTCGTGTTTTTCCCCCTCCCACTTTGCCTTGTAGGCGTCGTACAAACGTTTTTCATGGCAGTTTGCCTTAAGGGCCTTGAGCGGACGGGAACGCCCCTTAGCCTTAGTAAAATACACCACCACCAGCACACCGGCGATTGGACCAATCGCCTTGAACTGGGGTTGGCTATGCGGTCGAGCGGTCTTCCCTATTGCACAGGGCCCATCGAAAAGATCCTCGACATCATAGGCGTCAATCAGACGCCGGATAGCTTTGCTGATGTTGGAGTTGTCGTCATCGTCGCCGTCCATTCGCGGCCCCCTTCTGCGGTGGTTCGAAAAACCGCAGCCTTGGCACCACCTTCACCAAAGCTGCGTAATCCATGAACGCCAGAGCCATTCCAGCCATCGATCAAGGATAGAAATAGAACGGACATGATAGCCCTCCAAAAATGTTAATTTACGACACCAACGTATATACATTTGAATGCCGCCGCAGGCAAGCAAAAAGCAGCAACCACCCTTTAGGCATGGTCACCTCGGTCGCATCAGTTTTTGGATCAGTTAGTTTGCCGTTTCGCGTAGAGGGCCGCACCGCCACGGCTGGCGAAGCTGGCTATCTACCGCCGCCGCGACTGGTGCCAAACGCGAACGATCCGCACTTTTCCCGCCGAAACGTCCACATCATAGATAAGGAGGTAACGGCGGAACTGAGGCACCACCCACTCGCGCGTGCCGCCACCGCCGACATGGCCCTTCAGAGGGAATGCCGCCAAGCTATTCGCGGCCGTGATAATGGCCTCGGCTAGCATTCGACCCGCAGCCGGATTATCGGTCGCGACATAAGAATGGATTTGCTGAAGGTCTGCTTCGGCAGAGGCCGCCCAAGTCACTTCCACGTTGAGGGCGGCGACAGTTCGTTAGGCGTTCCCCACGAACGGAGCCACTTCACCATATCCTCATGCCGAATAACGCGGCCAGCAGCCACGTCGGCACGCCCTTCCGCGATAGCGCGCAATTTAGCCTCGCGCTCCCCGTCGGTCGGGATCAGATCGGTTTCGGGCATGGGTATCGCAGTCATGGGCCTATGATACCAGCAGATAGGGTCGGCTGGCAGCATTTTCCAGGTAGAGAGCATGCAGCCAGATCAGACGGTGGGGCCGGACGGCAAGATGGCACAAACCAGACCATCCACTCGCTCGATCATCCCCAGCGCCACCAAACGCTCAAAGGCGGCGTTTGCATCTGCTGGGGCGTATTCGAACATATCCTCCACTGGCTCGCAGAAGATTTCCACCAGGGCGGCTTCACGGATCGGCAACAGCCGTCCACCTTCGCCAGGAGACCAAGTGAAAGTATGTTCGAACAGGAGGTCAATGATAAACCCCGCATACTCGTCGTCTGGATGCTCCCTATGAAATGGAATAGCGTATGCTTGGCGCAGGCGCTCATACGCGATATCCGCCGACTTCCTGCCGCTAGCCTCGCGAACCTGCGAAGCCCGCACAGCACGTTCCCGCTCGATAACGGCCTTACGCTTTGATTTCGACTTGGGCATTCAACACCTAATTAATAAGAGAAAGGGCGGCGAGACGGGGCGAATTTGCGGGAATGGGTCATAAGCCACACCCCAATCACAAAGAGAACAGCGCCAATGGCGCCAGACCATATCGCCGCCAGGGCCTGTTTCGACACCAACCCACTCTCGGCAACGAGCGACAGGACCGCAAGGCAGCCAAAGCCGATTAACGCCCCATAAAATACCCCTAAAGAAGGCGCTCGCCGCTAGGCAGAGGGTGAGGAAGTTTCTTCCTCACCCTTGCAGGAAAGCCTGTTCGTTGTCGCCCGCGTCAAGGGGGCCGAGGCTCGCTACGCTGCGCCCGCACCACCCCCCCTTGACCCGATCATTGAAGCCTGCGCTCCGATGTCGCGCCCGCATCAGTACAGGCGTGGATGGCGCAATTCCCACCGCTTCAAGAAAGGCTTAAGCATCTCTTTGTCGCTATCGGACACAGGATTCCAATTCGGGGCGCCATTCCGGATAAACACCTCAGAAGCATCGTAATCAACACCATCTCGGATGCGGTGTTGATAGACCTCAAATAAGCGGAAGTCGCCCAATTTAGATTGCATAAGCTTTTCAGCGACGATTGGAGCGATGATTTCCGCCGCGTTTGTCACAGATGTTCCACAGTGCCCATCAATCTCGACAACAACAGCTATCTTTTCCTTCTGATCATAGGCAACCCCGCATGCGCCAGTGCTACGATGAAGCCCAGGGTAATTGATAATAACCTTTTCCATGGCGGTTCCTACAGATTGAGTTCTCGGAACATTTAAGCACATCTCTAAGCTCTATTCACACCTAACGTCGGCAATTTTGTCCCGGTGCTGGACACGGTAGAGGCACGGCCCGACACCCATGTGAGCCCCCTACGTCAGAACTGCCGTGTGCCGTAGATGAACGCCCACGCCGCCATGGCCCCTAAGAGCACGATGATCACCGCGTCCAGACTGCCGAGATTGACGGACATGGGCGTCCCCCTGCGATCAAGTAGCCGATCAGACCTTGTTGACGGCGCGCTTAACCAGATCGATGGCCTTGTAGGCCAGGACGATACCGACCACCGCAACGCCGATGGTGGTGACATTCGTGCTGACCGTGGTGAAATTCACGGCCGCAAACATATCGTCCACGGGGCCGGTGGCGAACGCGGGGGCGGAAACGAGGACGCCAGCGAACGCCGCGATACCAAAACGAATGCTCTTCATGTCAGGAACTCCCCTGATGTTACGAAGCGTGGACTAGGCCATCCGCACCACGCGAACGACCGCTGAAACAGCCATCCCGAGCATCCACAAACCCAGGATGGACCCCAGGCCCCACGCCCACAGACCGGCAACGTCATCTGCCGTTAGTTGACCTGTGGCCGAGGAGGAGGGTTGGTAGACAAGCTGGCCCGTCATTTCGTCGGTCGCCCAAGTCGCGTTGGGATCGACTGCGACAGCTACCCACTGCCCACACTTGCCGCCCGTCGAGGTCGTCACCGACCCGAGGTAAGGTGTCGCGCAGTAGTAGAGTTTGGCTGGCGGGTTTAGCTCGTCGTAAGCCACGGCAATCAGCCCGCCGCCGAGACCTTTTCACGCACGGGCTTGAGCGCGCCGGGAGCCGTCGAGACGAACAGATCGGATGCCGCGAACTTGGCGCCTTCCAGTTCGTACGTGGACAGCTTGCCCTTGGAATTGACGTAGACATTCACGGGCACGATCACGTTCTTGCCGATGGCGGCCCGGAAATCGTCACCATGCTTGGTGACGAGGGTGGTCAGTTCGAACTTGGTGCCACCCTCAGTCTCGCGAGCGCTTTCGATCTGAACCTGATCGTAGCCATCGGAGACTTGGCCGGTGGTGCGATCCACGCGGGCCGGATTGTTGACGACGGTCTTAACGACCCCGGAAATGCAGTACATGGCAGAAACTCCGTTGAAGCCACATCAGTTGATCGAGCGAAAAAGCCATTTATCAGAATGGAATGTCACACCCACCATCGGCAGCATCAACGCCAAAGAAATTTAAATCGTCATCATTTATAAAATATCCTTCAGGCCATTCCTGTTCATTCCAACTAATTCCTTTACGCTCCATCTCTAGCCAAGCGTCTAAATTTCTCAGCTTCCACCAGAGAGATTTATTCTCTGGTCCCACACTGGCCGCCCGCTGAATAGCTCCCTCAACATCCAGAACCAAACACAGTTCGCTATACGAAAGCGGGCGATACACGATCACGCCGCTTTCACGATCCACGACTGACCCATCAGGAAGAACGCGAACGCCCTGGGAGCTATTTTTCTCAGGACAGTTTTCGTTGTGGTGTGAACGATAAGAACCGGCTCCGGCTCCGGCTTCGCCGTCGCCGGGGCCGCAAGCGTCCAGCCCCGGCAGGCACCCCCCGCGCAGAGCGCGGGTGCCCCCCTGCCGGGTTTCTGGCCGCACGCGGGCCGCGATTGCAAGCGCCTGGAGCGGATCAGGCGAACCCGCAGCTTCCCACCGGCTCCGCGCCTTTTCCTGGATTTGCTGGATACGCCACAGCCCGAGGCACCCGGATTCAGTGCGGGGCGAGGCCGTGAAATTTTCAACGTAGATGATTTCTTCTGCCCAGGGCGAAAAGCGCGGCTGAGGCATTGTCACGGCGATCACCCGATTCTCGACGATCAACGGCGGGTCCGAACGTTTTTCCTCTTTTTCCCCGCTCTCATCGTTGTCGGCCTTCTTCCTCTCCGATTTCCTGACCTGCTGAAGGATCGGCGAACCATCATCCGTGGCAATAAACGCGACCTTCTTGCCATCCAGATCCAGATCGCGCCGAAAACTCTGCAAGCCCCCCATCGACTGCACCAGGTGCAGGCGATGCATTTGATGGAACAACCAGACGAGCGGATGCTCCTTGCCTTCGGCCGCCCACTCACGAAGCCGCACGATACCGTCACTCACCGCCTTGTCCGCGTATCCCCAACATTCTTCTGCACGAACAGCACGACCTTCCACATCGGAACGCTTCGCCGCGATCTTGCAGGCCATCGCCTCAATGAGCGCAGCCTTGGGCACCTCGCGATCCGCCCACCCGCGCACATGGCAAGACATATCAGCCAATAGCGACAGATCGTCGCCCTTAGCAAAATACTTAACGATTTCGGACGCATCGTGGACGATGCCATTATCCTTCCAGCGAGCGCCGAACCGGGACCAACTTCCGGTGAGGAAAGCCCTCCAGCGATCCTTAGGGATGGGGGCATCAAGCCAATAAATAACGTTGGCATGAGGGTGAAACGACAGCCCTTCGTTAACCGTCATTTCGCCAAAGCGCCCCGCCACATTGATGCCGAACTCATCGCGCGCCCAAGCGGCCCACTTCGATATCCGCCGCTGACCGGCCTGGATAGTCTCCCGCAATGGCCCGTACAGATCGACATTGGCGCCGAACGTCACCACGCCATAGCGCACGGGCCGCCCGACGACATGCATCATCCAGTACTGAAGATCGCGAAGAACGCTCCGGCGATTGCGCGAAGCAACCAGCGGCAAAATATTGATGTTGCGGAAACCTTCCGCCCAATCCATGCCGCCAGTCGATGCGCCAAGGGCCGTGACCACCCGATCAAGCCGCGCCGGGATGCCGAACCGCTCAAGGATATCGGCATATCGATCCGTCTGAACGCGGAGCAAATCGCGCCGCTCGCCATTCTCAGCCCAGCGTTCAGCCTCCATCGCCAGCTTGTAATTCTGCTCCACCGCTTGGACATGCGTAAGCACCGCCGGGGCGACGCTCGACGGTGAAGTTCCTCTCTGATTTTGCGGAAATTTCAGTGCAAGGCTTACGCCGCCCCGCACTCAGCCCCCCTATTTTTGCGTTGGAACCCCCGTTCCCACGCCTCCTTACGCTTTTCCTGCCAGTAAGGATTTTCTGCCGGGGACCGCTCCTGGCACGCAGCCAAGTACCCCTTTGCTGCGGCCTTTTCAGTGGTCGACATCAACGGCAACGGCTGCTGATACGACCCATCTTTGCGACGACGAGCCAAAATCAGCGCTCCCCTTCAGCAGTCGAATTGACTTGGTGCTGAGCAAACCACGCCCGGACAACGCAAGGATCGTAGTAAACGCGCTTGCGCAATTTGATGAAGGGAGGGCCACCGCCACGACAGCGTTCATGAGCCGCAGCCTGCACGGAACAACCACGCCAATCGGCGTATTCAGCCGCACTCCAGAGGCGCTCTGCAGCCGACGCCGCAATCTCACCCTTCGAACGCCTTGGCCCCGAAACTAACAGTTCACGCGCCATCCAGCACACTCCACATTTGATGTGTGCGACAATGAATGATGCGGAATTATAGATCAGTCAAGAGTATTGATTTCTACCTATAAGTAATCATGAAGTATTGATTTCATACTTTCATGATTTCATTCACGGGAAATCATTGCCTGAAGGCGACGCAACTCATTGTGAAATCTTGGAAATTTTTTCCGTTGCAGCCCGCAAAGCATCATCCATGAGATGGGCATAGCGACTTGTAGTTTTCGCCTGGGTATGGCCGAGCAACGCTCCCACGACCGGTAAGCTCTCCCCAGCCGACACCAGCAAGCTTGCGAACGTATGACGCAGATCATGGATGCGAGCGCCTTTGATCTTGGCCCGCTTGCAGATCGCCGCCCAGAACGTGCGGATGGTCGTCATGTGTCCATCGGCCCCCTCGCCAGGGAACACCCATGGATTGCCCTTCTTGGCCGAGCGGTCCAAGGTTCTGACCTTCCCATCGCCAGCCTTCTTCCCCGCTGGAATGCGCTTTTTGAGGACCGTCACGGCGGGCGCCGATAGCGGAACCCTGTGGGTCTTGTTCTGCTTGGTGGTCGAGGCGGGTTTCGTCCAAACCCCAACAGCCAGGTCAAGCTGCTCCCAACGCATCGCCAGGACTTCACCCACGCGGGCGCCGGTCAGGAGGAGGAGCCGCACCACGTCGGCGGAATCCTGCGCGGGGCTTTCCTCCAACGCCTTTCCAAGCGCTTTCAACTCATCGGGCGTGAGATAGCGTTCCCGCCCTTCCTCGGAATTTCGATGCGACTGGAGGGCCGGATTACGCTCCAGCAATTCCCAGCGCACCGCCGTTGAGAGGATGGCCGAGCAAACCGACACCGCCCGATTGGCCGCCACCGGGAATTTCTCGGACACCGCATGGTGCATGTCCTCGATGTCCTTGCGCCCGATCTCCGACAGGCGCTTGTCGCCCAGGTGCGGCTTGATGTGATTTTTGATCAGCAGGCGACGATGTTTCTCGGTCCCGGCACGGTTGCGCTTCGCCACCACCTCATCAAGCCAGCGATCCGCGAAATCGCCAAAGGTGGGGTCTGTGTCGGGCTTGACCTCTCGGGCCTCCCTACGTTCCTGCGCGGGGTCCTGGCCCAGCTCGGCGGCACCGATGATCTTCCTCGCCTCGACGCGCGCCCGGTCGAGAGCCAGTTTGTTACAACGACCAATGACAATACGCCGCTGTTTCCCGCCGCGAACACGGCATTGGACGATCCAGGCTTTGCCGCCCTGCTTGGTTACACGAACGCCAAAGCCAGGGATTTCGGCATCCCAGAGGAACGCCTGCCCGGTTTCGGGTGGCGAAAAATCATCGACCAGACGCTTGGTGAGGCGAACGCGAGCCATAGCGCATCCCCGTTGTAACCGCCGTTGTAAGCTATCATCCGGCATTTACGGGCACAATGCGGCATCCCCTGGAATGATCCGGAGAGCTGTAACTGGCTGATTTCCTTAGGAAAGGCTTGGAGCGGGTGAAGGGAATCGAACCCTCGTCGTAAGCTTGGGAAGCTTCTGCTCTACCA
>Ga0066602_10001876_pt1 | contig 13267 bp, 22 predicted proteins | sample Higcelweek5metaG_FD_59481 | JGI IMG/M metagenome (GOLD analysis project Ga0066602, IMG submission 59481) | Freshwater pond sediment microbial communities from the University of Edinburgh, under environmental carbon perturbations - High... | ecosystem: Environmental > Aquatic > Freshwater > Pond...
AACAGACTCTCCAGACGACACAGTCCCGGCAAGCCAACTGTATTGCGTGCTTCCGGACGCTTGCAGCGTCCCATCAACGAGCGCGTACCCCGTAGGGGTCGTCGCCCGAATATTGATATCGGACGCACTGTTCGAGCCAATCTGCCCCGTCCAAGTCTCCCCAGCGCCGACGGACACAGACCCAATGACAGACCCATCCTGAAGAAAATACAGCGTAAGCGGAAAGCCATACGGGTTCTGAAAACTCACCGGCGACGAGCGATAATCAGCCAAATCCTCAAGCGGCACAGGCGCGCCATTGCCCCACGCGACAGGTGTTGTGCCCAGCATCTCCCAAGTTCCGCCATCGGGTCGATGGTAGTGAGTGACAGTCGCCCGGAAATACCCCCCCACCGGCACCGTCACGTACATCGTGCCGGAAGCGCTTTGCGAGACAGAATTGTACGTCTGCGCAGTCCCACCACTTACTGAGTAAACTATCGACTCACCCCAAAATCCGTCCTCGTTATGTGTATACACTACGTAGATCTGGAGTATCGTCGAGGTGCCGGACGCCTGAGCCCCGACAACCCAATACGTGCCCGATGCTATCGGCGTATACGCCGCTCGAGCGGTCACCGCAGCGACCGCAAAACACAATAGGCCACCAAGCAGCCAACGCCAAAACCAAGAACTGCGCCGATCATAGTTCATTTTCTCCTTTCAATCGACCACGTCAGTTTTGCCCGAGAACCGTTCCCGCCAGACACGCTTTCCGTCAGGTCGAACTTCTTCCAGCTCCCACTCTTCCTCGGGTGATAGTTTCTCATCCACTTTCTCGTAGAACTTCACGCACGCTTTCCAGATCAGCACCGAAGCGCAGAGTCCGACTAAAGCCACGACGACGCCTGTGATCACGTCGCCGGCGCTCAACACCGTTTCCGTAGCAGTTTGGACACCGTCCATAGTTATGCCTCCGTCTATTTTGAAAGGGTAGGGCAGGGGGGAATGAGTGCCCCCTACCCACGTTGGATTGCAGAACAGCCCCGGATTAGCCGGCCTTGCTGAAGTACTTGCGGACCTTGCCCCAGATCATCACCGAGGCGCAGATCGCCGCGAGCGTACCGGCAACGGCCGCGATCTGCGTACCAGAACCCGTCAACGCGGTGATGGCGGTGTCGATGGCGGTGCCCTCGGCACGAGCCGAAGCGGCAACCATGAGAAGGGCCAGAAGCCCGATCAGTTTCTTGTTCTTCATTTTGCTTATCTCCTTATCTACTGAATACCGGGAGCCGCCCGGCGCGGTTTCCTTGACGATGGAAAATCAAAAACCCTCCACGGACCACGCGCGCACCTTCCGCCGCTCCCATTGCGGCCCGCCGTTGGCAAGGATGGCCATGACCGTGCATCGCGCTTCCTTGGCCCGTTCCCGCGCTTCCTGAGCCTCCGGAAGCCCCGATGCAGTACGCAGCCAAGACATGAGCCGGGAAGCAGCCGTGGCAGTCAGGAACAGCGTAAAACCCTGAACCTGCCGGCGACCACGCCCGGGCACTCGACGGAATCGCCGTGCTATCCGTTGCAGCCACACCGCCTCGCCCTCCGACACCTCGCCCAAGTCGCCGATTTCCTGCGCTGCCAGAACGTCCTTGCGCCGCACGTAGCCCCACCAGCGGCCGACCTCGATCTTCGGTGCCTGTTCGTCCTTCGCCGAGTGCAACGCGAGATACCACGCCGCTCTGGCCTCGTCCCCGACGCGCACCGTCACAGCGTACCATGACGAGTTCCCCGAGTACTTCGCCCACCACGCGCGCACCTTCTGTTCCACCTCCAACGCCGGCAGATCGCCAATCCAAAGGAGCACATGCCAATGCGGCGCGCCACGCTCCTGAAATTCCATCTTCCAGACTCCGCAGCCCCACCGCGCAAGATCCCGCGTCAACCCCGACTTCTCCGTTGCCAATGCGCGCTTGGTGCGCGGCCACGTCTTGTGGTAGGTCAACGTGACGTGACAACAGGTGCCGTTCCGCGACCAATCGAGCGTGGAAAGCAACCGCGCCAACCGCAGCTTCGACTCCCGCGAAAAGCCCCGCATCTCGACTTTGTTGCCCGGCTCCTGAGCCTCCTTTTCCGGCTCCGAATCGTCCGTTCCCGGCACGTTTTCCGCCATCCGGAGAGATGCGATTCCACGCCGTGACATGCAAGTCACTCGTGGACCAACGACTAAGCGCAACTTCCCTCCGGGGTTTTGAGGGATATACGACATAGACTAAAGTCCCCGCGACAAGGGCAGGGGAGGGGCGGCCGACTCCGTCGGCCATCCCCTCGCCCTGCCCTTTGTCGCGTAGGTGCTTCATGGTGAAGGGTTTACTTCCCAGCCTTGTAATCCGGGTGTGAGTAGAGCGCCTTTTCGGGGGTCTCCCACAGCTGGAGGATGCGTTTCACCTGGACCGTCACCACGTCGCGGGACTTTCCGCCCTTCTCGAAGGCGGCGAGAACGGTCGTACCGAGCTCAAGATCGGCGACCACGCGACCAACCTTGCCGCCTTGAAGATCGATAGCGTCTTTCTCGTCGACCACACCGGACAACTCCACGGCAGCACCGCCCGGAGTAACCCACGTGATCAGCTGCCGCCGGCGTTCCGGGTCCTCAACCCAGTTGTCGCCGACCTGTTTACGGACGGGTTTTTCGTCGACAGCGACGTTGATCGCGGCGGAGCAGTCCAGAGTTTCAATCCGGACCGCTGTTGATACGTGCGCGCTGGGCGCTTTGGTCTGTAGTTTAATCATGGTTATTTCCTCGATCGAGACTAATTAGCCGCCTTACGAAAGGCGGGAGTTGAACGCTTCTGCCACAACCCGCGCAGTACCCTCATCAGGCATGACCACCGCAGCGCGATGACCCGGGAACCAGACAACCCACAGGTCTTTGCCTCGGATCATCCCGTAATCTCGATACAAACACGGGACAGCGCGCTTCATGACGCCGCCTTTCGCCCCGGAAATTGAACCGCCGAGGCCGGACCATGTACCCCTACACGGCCCGCGTCCTCGGCGGGTATGAACTGCAACTTACCCCGGCTGCATTGGAAGATGCCCGGGAAATCGAAGAGCTCGCACTGTTCTAGGTGCGGCTCAGGAGGAAGTGGGAGGTCGAGCTGTTGCTCGGTGATCGGGGTGTTGGTCTTGGTCTTGCGCATTCATACGCCTGTTTCCGGTCAAGAACCGTGCCAACTTTGGGATAAGCTGGGCTACTGGACGGAGCTTGTTTCCGACGTCCCGGACGGCTTCCGAGACCCTCGGCGGCTCAAGCGGCTTGCCTAGCGCACGTTGGGAAACCCGCAACGCACAATAGGCATTAAGATCCGGGTTAGAATGCGTTAAAGTTATCGATACGCGCGCCGATGAAACCGCAAATGCCCCCACTCGCACCGTTCCCCACACGTATCGACCCCAAAACCGCCACCGATGCCGAATGGCAGGCGCACGTCGACGAAAAGTTGGCAAATTTTGGCGACAAAGCCGGGAAGCATGGCCCGCTGGCCTCCGTCCAGGTGCGCGTCGCCTTGCGTGTCTCGCGCGAAACGCACCTCGGCCTCGTCAATCTCGCCCGCGCCATCGGGCTCAAACCCGGGGCGCTCCAGGTGCTCGCGCTCGATACAATTGCGCGGATCGAGCCGGCCGACTTCTTCACCATTATCGGCAAGCTCCGCAAGGACGGGCGCTAGAGCGACGGGACGCGGATAACGCCTAGCTTCTGCCCGAGATAGAGCAGGAACGCCAGGCCGCAGAGTATCCAGAACCAGAGCGCATTCCCCATCACGACGGCGAGCACGCCGCCGCCGAGGACCTTCAGCCACACGACGGGATAGCCGCTCTCGCGGTTCCCCGCGCTGTGGAGGATGCCGCCGAGGCCGACGACGATGGCGAGCACGCCCAACCAGTGGGCGCGGTTCATCCGGCCGAAGATGCCGGAAACCTGTTTGAGCATCGGCGCGACTTCCTGCTGTGCACCTAGGCGCGTGAAGGTTTCCGACCGGCGATAGATCGGGCGCGGCGGTGCCGGCGGAGGAGTAGGAGAGGGGACGACGGCCGGAGGCGCGGCAACCGCGGCCGGCTCTTCGCCAGGCGCATGGAAGACGACAGTCGGCACATCCGCCGCAGGGGCGGCTTGCGGCGCGGCTGGAGGCTCGGGAACGGCCTCCGGCGCGGCGTAGTAGGTCTCTTCGACGGCGTGCTGTTCGGACGGCTCCGCAGCGGCCGGCGGCGGAACCAGCGTGGCACCGGAGCCCGATGCACTGCCGCCGCCCATCGACTCGATTGCCGGCGCGACGGCCGCGCCGCCGGTTTGCGCACAGCCGCCCGCGAGGGCAGCCCAGATGAAGAGAAAGCAGTACAGAGCCCAGAAGGCGGCGCGGGTTTTCATTCGGCGGAGGGGTTGTCTTGGCGTTCGGCGCGGCGTTCACGGCAGCGCTTTTCGATTGCGAGTAGAATTTGGACACCGAACCAGAGGCCGCCCATGAGTCCGGAGAACGCACCGGCGATGGCCGCCCACTGAGCGGCCGAGAACTCGGGGAAGCCGAGAGCGCCGAGGAATCCGGCGACGCCAGGCGCGGCGGCAAAGACGTTGGCGCGGTTCATCGGCGAGTCTTCCTCCAGGCGATGAAGGCGACGAAGCCGAAGAGCGCGAGCATGCCCCAGCCGGCCGCCTTCGCGGCGTTCTCCGGCAGCGTCGAGCGCGGGACCGCCGCGTCTAGGAAGGCTTCTTCGTCCATGTCGAGGTCGTGGAATTCGTCAGGCATGGCGCGGGGCGAGCTTCTTGAAGTACAAGAAGCCCAGGACGAGCACGGCGCCGACGAGCAGAGCCGGGCCGACAGTCTTCAGCGCGCCAGCCGCTCCGCCCACGGTCTCGGCGACGGCATCGGCGGTTTCGACCACGGCCCCGGCCGGGTTCAGGATGATGGAAGCGCCTTGCGCGTTGTCGTAGAGGCCGGAGAGGAAGCCGTTGGCGCGAGCGTATTCGCGAAACGAGGAGGAGAAGGTGCGTGCGTTGAGCGGCGAGGCGCCGAAGCCCTGTTCGTTCCAGGCGGCCAGGAAACGCTGGTTGGCGACCGCGAGGCCATAGGCGGCCTTCATCGCGGCATGCCAGACGAGCCATTCGTCGGCCGACCAATAGTCGGCCCAGCCCCAGCCGTCCAAGACGGGCGAGGCGGCGGGATTCTGCGGGTCGTGTGCGGTCGGCCAAGTCATGGCGGTCAGTTGTTGAGCAGACGACGGAAGCTCTTGCGGAAGGTGATGTCCAAGGTCTGTTCGTTCGTCTTCACAAACGGCGTATTGAGTTTGTGGACGAATAGGTCGCTCCCCCAACTGCAATGGGCGAATCCGTAGACCGTGCCGACCCCCTCGGCCGTCGTGAAAGTCGCCGTGCAGTCGCGGACGTGCGACCCGGAGACATAGGCTAGCGGCACGCTCTGTTTCGTGACGCCGGCGAGAGATCCGGGGGCGTCCAAGCTGAACCCCGGGATCGCAAATCCGGACGCCGTAATCAGCTTTACGTTATGCTGCGCAAATGACGCGCATGGATCCAGCGAGGCCTGATCGGTCCGCACAGTGCCATCCGTGTTAAATCCGGCGAATCCGTTGCGATAACCCCCGATGCCGACACTCACGAGCGCCGAGGTCCCCGCAGTGTCGCACCCTACGCCGAAGCTCGCCACGGTAGCCTGAGTGACCCCCGTGACCTTGTAGATCAATTGCACCGTGACGCGGGCTTGATCCCCGGCGAGGATACCGGCGCCAGGCTGAATCGCATCGCGGTCGAAGACGTTCGCGTTTGTGGCAGAGCTGGAAAACGCGATCTCCGTGATCGTCTTTGCCGCCGAGAATACCGACGACACGCGCACGGTCTGGTGCGTGATCGTCACCACGTCGCCGAGCATAGTGCCTTGCGTGTAGTTGTAGGCATCGCCGGAAACGGCGGTCCAAGTCAGCCCGGTAATCGGCTGCAAAAGCGCTGCCGTGTTCACATACCAGACTACGCCCACCTGCGATGTGATAGTTGCCGACATATCGACGCGGACGGATGAGGCCGAGATGAATTCGGAGATGTAGCACTCGGCGCCGTCGGTCCCAGCGCTGAACTTGAAGAGTCGGCCAACATCCGCGGCGACGAAGAACGAGACGGCGCCGTCGGTCGAAATCACGTCGGCCGCCTGCGAAAAGGTAATCGTCCCGCCATCGCGGCGGACGGGTGTCGGCGTGGCGGCATCGCCGACGCTTGGCACGACGATCAAGGCCGGACCGAAGTTAGACGCCAGCGCTTCCAGGCCCGCGTCCGTAATCATGTGCTCGCGCCACGGCAGCGCGTGCGCGACAGAGTCGCCGCGGATGATGTCGACGCGGTAGCGGAGGGATGCAGCGCTGTTAAGGTGGGCTGAGATGCTCATTTGATGATGGCGGCGGTGAAGCCGAAGCTGTGGGCGGCGGAGTCGCCGCCGGTGTATTTGTCTTTCACAACGGTGCGGAGCGTGGCGGAGACGAAGCCGGGAAACGCCATGCCGGCCGATGCCGATGGTGCGGAGAGATCCTTGACGACGGTGCGAAGCGTAGCGGAGACGAAGCCAGGGAACGCCAGTCCGGCCGATGCCAGCTGCGCGGAGAGATCCTTGACGACGGTGCGAAGCGTGGCGGACACGAAGCCCGGGAACGCCAGGCCGGCCGCGGATGGAGCTCCGGAGAGATCCACCACCACATCATGCAGCGTCGCGCCGACAAACCCAGCGCGCCACCCCATGCGGGCGAATATCAGCGGCTCACCGCTTTTCGGACGCTCGAATACCGTCGAAGTTGGGTGGCCTTGGATCTGCACGGCTAGGCGATCGAGTCATACCAGACTTCACCGACGATGCAGGAAATACCGTTGCCGGACGGGTTGCTGACGACGACAGCGCCCGAGATATTCTCGCGCCACGCCGTCCGAGGGAGACATGCGCCGATGGCCGCCCCCTCCGGCGTCGTCACCATCAGAGGATTAGCCAAGTCGAAATTAGTAACCATAATCGACTTACGCGCGATGCAACCGAGCGGCGGGACCCCCGTCAGGGTGATGGTGCCACCGGCAGCCAGCATCACCACGCCGCTACCTGTCGCCCGTGTAGGCTGTTCCATCACTGTCTGGCGCGACTGCTCACGCCGGCCGAAGCCGACGTAGATCTGCACGTAGGCGTCGGCGGCGGTTGAGTTCTTGATCTCCAGGCGGCTGAACTCCTCGCCGTCCGGTAGCTCCTCGGCGTCGCCCTGTTCGTAAGGCTGATAGGCCGCTCCACTGCGCTGGATCTGCAACGGGACATTCGACCGGACGATGCGGAAGAAGCAGCCGCCGGTGTTGATGGGACGAATCCCGCCGGCGGGGATGACGAGCGAATGGGTGAATGAGGTGTTGGGATAGCTCATTTCTTGGAGCGGATGACTGCGGCGATGGCGATGGCTGCGGCGATGACGCCGACGGCGATTGCGGCGTATTTTGCGACTGTCTCCAGCGTCTGGTTGTTGGGATCTTTCTTCGAGTCGGAGACCTGCGAGGATAGCGACTCAGCAAGGCCGGCAGTCGTCTCGATGGCGGTGTTTGCCGCGTCGCGCGTGGCCTCCTCGCTGCGCGCCGAGGCATCACGGTCCGACCGCATCGCCTCCAGCGTGGCCATGTAGCGCTTGGTTTCCTCGGCTTGCGTTGCCGATACCGTATTCAGCGCTCCGGCGATGGCCCCGAGATCGGTGGATGTCGTCTGGATCGAGAGGCTCGCCCCGGTGCCGAGCGCAATGGAGCTATCCCCGCCGGCGTTGGCGCTCTGATCCGTGTGCTGGTAGTTCGTCGTCGTCTGCGTCGTCGACGACTTCTTGTCTGATCCGAAGATATTGAACACGGGTTAGCCCTTCCGCTTTGTGAGGACGATAAGCAGGACGCTCAGGACGAGCGCACCGGCGGCGATGCTCACGACCGGCAATAGGTTGCCGGACGTGGCTGAGGTGAGAATGGACGGCGTGGCGGTGTCTTGCTGCGCTGTCGGAGTCTGCGCGGCGCTCTGCGCTGTGGACGTGCCACCGGTCGACCCGCTGCCGACGGTCTTGCTACCGATGGTCATGCCGCCGATCTGTGTCTGCCCGCCGCCCGAAGTGATGGGCACGGCATCGGAGGCGATGGCAGCCGTCGCAACCCCGCCGATGGCGCCGATGGCGGCGCCCCACGGCGTGGCGCCGGCGATGCTGCCGAGCGCTCCGGCAGCGCCGGATGAAGTGGAGGCTGTGGCCATGTTACTTGCGCGCGATGAGAACGACGGCGATCGCGGCGACGGCAACCAGGCCGACGCCGAGCAGAATCGTTTGCGTGGATACTCCACCCGCGGCGGAGGTGGCCACCGTGGACGTCTCAGTCGAGGCGGCGGCGTTGGCGACGGTCGCACCGCTGGACCGCGCGGCGAGTTCGCGCGCGGTCAATACCGTGGTGGCACCGCCGAGCAGTTGGTTGGCGAAGTTCGACCACGAAAAGGCAGTCGTCTGGACGGGAACGGAAGTGGTGTCGGACATGATGAAAAAAGCCCGCCGCGCTCAGCGGCGACGGCGGGCAGATTGAAGACGCTGGTTCGTGTTACACGTAGTCGGGAGACAAGCTCTCGATGATGGCCGAGAGGTTGCCACCGGCGACGCTGTAGACCTTGACGATGAGATCGCGGGAGACGTTGAGGGCGTCAAACACCTGGCCATGCTCGTCGAAGACGGCGGCGAACTTGAACTGGGTGCCGTCGAGCCCGTAGCGCGCCAGGTCGAAGTCGTTCTCGGCCTTGAGGCGGTCGAAAACCTTGACGCCGTCGGCGATGATTTCGACGCGGGTGATGTCGACGCCGTCGAAGAAGATGCGATGCAGCGAACGGCCGCTGAGCTTGATGTCGGTGATGTTCTGCACACCACCGGCAGCGAGCCAGAACATCGGATCTTGCCGCATGATGCGGCGGACCGTCTGCCCGGCATTGGCGCCGGACGTAATCTTGTTCTGCACCGTGTCATAGGAGCAGATACTGGAGATGGCAGGGGAGACGACGCCGGCCTTGGTGATCGTGCGGATGAGGAACTGCTCCACGCCGAAGGTCTCCCAGGCGAGGATCTGCTCATCCATCACGGAGGCGCGCTCGGCCTCGGCGAATTCGATGGGGATGACGTTGTTCGGGACGACTCGGCCGAGCTTCGCGAACTTAGCGCGGCGGACGAGGAAATCGGCCGTGACATTGCGGATGAGCTGCGAGCCGACCTCGATCTGGACTTCGCCGATGATGTCGGCGGGGTTCGTCAGGGCGGGGTTGCCCTCCGCGCTGGATTTGCCGGTCGGGTGCATGTCGACCGCGAAATACCGGCGGTTGGTCGACAGCGTGGTGACCGTCGGCTGGCCAGCGGCGACGCCGGACGTGTTGTTGTTGGAGTCTTTCGGGCGCATGGCGGTTTGGCGCGGGTGCGGTTGACGGTGGCGGTTGACGGTGGCGGGTGGGGCGGCGCTTACGCGGCGACCTTGGAACCCGGGAGCTTGGCAGCGAGGTCCTTGACGACGGGCGTCTTGGAACCGTAGGCAGTGCCGAGGATGAAGCCGACGGCGGCGGCGACGGCGGTGGCGGCGGTGATGTATTTCAGCATGGTGTGCGGTGTTGGGTTAACGCGGTTACGAAGTGCGCACATCATGACACTGCGGACACGCGCCGCCTAGTGGACACAACCGGCCACAAGTGGACAGGACCGGCCAGGAGTGGCCACGGCGGCCACAAAAATCCCCGGGCAGCGAAGCCCGGGGCGCGGCGGGTCAACTGGGCTGTTCGGCAGAAGGCCAAGCATCCGTGCGGTCATGCGGAGCAGGTCGCCCTCGCAGGAGTTCGGGAATCGGAAGGACCCATCCGTCTGGCCGTAGAAGTGCGTCATCCGGTCGCGGAGTTCCTTGGTTTCCGCCGAACTATTCCTCACATCCAACGCCTCTGCGGCGCCCTTGGGTTTATTCGTGTCCATGTTTCGGCGTGGCTGAAGATTGGGTGTTCGGCTGAATACAGAAGCGAATCGGGCGAAGGTCCGGCCGGTTGGCCCGTTGCTCTGCCTTGGTACAGTAGAACGCCCACCGGAGCGCGCGGCGCGCTTTCGGGTCATAGTCGGCCCAGATGAATCGCGGCGGTTTCATGGGATGAAGTCCAGGCGCGCGAGCTCTGCGACGGTTGGATGGAGCCGTTGCGCCGGGCGGAATGCCGTCTTGTGGATGAATTCGTACTGCCCGAGCGTCGCCGCGCCGGCGAGGGCGTCGTCGGTAAAGAGCTCGACCCAATCCTGCGCGCGCTTCGCAGTCTGCCGGAAGACGAAGGCATCCGACAGATTCCCGCGCATCAACGGAGTAAGGACGGTGAAATCGTGCATGAGCACGAAAAAGGCGCGGTGCTCATGCCGGATGCGAGTGAAGAACCGTTTGTCCTCGGCCGCGTTGCGGTCGAGTGAGTCGCTTGACTCGTCCCAGAAGACGGCGCAACCGGTTGTGCCCCACACTGCGCGGCGGAAGGCATCGATGTCGGCCGTTACCCAGGCAGTCGGCCCCCAGGCGGCGCGATTCCGCGCCGCGAACGGGTCGTAGACTATCGAGCGCAGCCGATGCCGCCGCCAACACCACGGGACAAGCCCGCGTTGCGCCAGTGTCGTCTTGCCGCACTTACAGCCGCCACAGATGGCGACAAGTGGTTCTTCGCCGGTGCGGATCATTTCTCGACGCGGTTGCACCGCCTCCAGGCTTTCCCCGCGGCATCCCGCCCGAAGACATTGATCGCGCATTGCTGCGCAATGGCGGCGGGCACTGTCTTCCGGAGATTCACATCGTGCGGAGGCAGCCACCCGAATTTCATCCACGCAGCGCGGCGGAGCTGCCGGCGAGTCATTTGGCGCGCGCTGGCTTCGATTTCCAGGCAATGAGCAGGAAGCGGTATCATTGACCACAAAGGCGCTGCGCTTGCAGCGCGCGGTTGAATTGCGAAACACAGCCGGACGCGGCGAACTTGTCGCCGGGTTCACAGAACAACGAAACGCCGTTGAACTGAAAAGCGACCGGACACCCGGAACGAGTGGCGAGCGATTCGGCATCGGCTGCCACCGCCTCTATTTTCGAGCCTGGTTCCGGTTCGACGACAATACTCTTGAAGCGGAAATTCACGCGGCACCTCCAGGCGTCGGCATCGCGGCGACCTGACGGGCGACGGAGCGGCCTTTCCACCAGGCAATGATGCCGGCGCGCCACATCGCGAACTTCGTCAGCGTCTTCGGGCGGACTGCTCGGGACGCGACATAGCCGCCGATTGCAGCCAACGCCGCTCCGCGCGGCGATAGCTTGTCCCAACCTTCCGCCTCGAACCAGGCGGCGATAGTGTCGCGAAGCGCCAGATACTCGGCATCCGAATCCGGCCGCCACTCGTCGGAAATGGCAGTGCACGCGAGCGCAATGCTACCGCGACAGTACACATCCGCCAACATGGTGAACCGCGACGGACCGGCCGGTTTCGCGGCGGCTTCCGGGCCTTTCGCAGCGCGATCAATGTCCGACAGGTCCGGCGGCGGTGCGTCCGGGGCGGCAGCGGCGGTTGGGCTGGAGGCCGGAGCCTTCGGCGGCGGCGTACCGGCAGCCGGTTTGCGGCGCGGCATCCAGCATCCGGTCCGCGGATGCTTCACCGGCAAATGCCGCTCCGGATCGAACGGCACGCCCTTTGCGTCGCAATCGACCGGCGCGGCCGGTTGCGCCGGTTCGACCGGTGGAACGGCGGACCGATCCGGCGCGGGGGCCGGTTCCGGTGTTGCGGTAGCGGTGCCGAGAACATCGGCCACGGTGGCGGGAGGGATTTCGGTAGGCATTTTCAGGAAGCGGGTTGAAGGTCGGAAATCGCTCGGCGGGCGAGGGCGCGCCAGACCTTGGCATCGGTTTCGCAAGCGAGCGCTGCCCGCTTCGCTGTCGCTGCCAGCACGTCACGGGCGGTCCGTTCGTCCGGCATTTCGGCCGGTCGGTGCCCACGGCGCGGCAGACCGAACGCTTTCGCGGTGTGCGCCACATCCGACCGGCTCACACCGAACCGGGCCGCGATGTAGTCGCATTTCTCGCCCTGGACGTACGCCAGAGCGATGCAGAAGCGAGCGGGACGGGGCAACCGGTAGCGCTCAGACACGGGACACCTCCGCCGCAAACTGCGCATCGGTGGCGGCACGCTCGGCGCACTCGCGAACGACCCGCGTCCGCAGCCCCGGGCCAAGATCCGCCCACGCCGCTCCGTCCGGGATGTGGCCGAGCAGGGCGTTGCCGATCCGCTCCCGCCAACCGGCCGGCTCCGTTTCGATGTCGACCGGTGTTTCCGGTTCGACAGGTCGGACCGTGCCGCCCGTTTTCGGCCCGCAACCGGGCGCGAACTCGCAAGCGCCCCAGTGCGACGCCAGCGCCATTGGCGTCAGAGCGGCATCGCGAAAAAACTGGCGATAGTGGCCAGCCCGGCGGGCGATTTCGTCGGCCGTCACGTCCGGCGTCGCCCCGCGAATTTCGCCCAGGGCAAGCCCGACTTGCCGCGCCTCGCGGCGGGTCATGCCGGCGAGGTTGCGGCACACCGTGGCCAGGGCGAGCGCTTGGCGCAGGCCGTCGACGTCGACGCACTCGGGAGCCTCGGCGGTGGCGCTGGATGCCTTCGCAGCGGCTTCCGGCGGCGGCGGAGCCGCAACGGAGCGCGAAGCGTGAGGCACACTCGCACTCGCGGGCGGCGAAGCCGGCCGCTCTTCCGTCTGAAGCGCTTCTTCGCGGCGCTCAAATCCATCTCCAATCTCCCCAATCCCCAATCCACAATCCCCAATCCTCGGGCGGGCGTCATGAATTGGTTTTGCGGCGCGCGGACTGGCGTCGGAATCACTTCCGACTGAAGTCTGACTTACTTCCGACGCGGTTCCGAAGTTGATCGGAAGTTGATCGGATGACACTTCGACGGGCGGCGCAGGAATGCGGCTTTCCGTCTTCTTTTCGTAGGTGTTGATATGTTGCTCCGCCTCGAAATTCGGTAGGGAAATCCATCGCCCGGCGGATGTCGCATAGCGCAGGATGCATCCCGCTTCGGCGAGCGCGCACAGCATTTCGGCGACGTTCACGGCATCGTAAGGGAGGACCTCGGCCTTGATGCGTATCGGTCGGTCTTCCAACCGGCCGCACCGGTCTGCCAGACCGTGCAAACCGAGGTAAAGGATACGGGCGAGCGGCGGCAATTCG